>Ga0180431_10005519_pt1 | contig 15368 bp, 14 predicted proteins | sample SS_ome_11_FD_132459 | JGI IMG/M metagenome (GOLD analysis project Ga0180431, IMG submission 132459) | Hypersaline lake sediment archaeal communities from the Salton Sea, California, USA - SS_1_MS_1 metaG | ecosystem: Environmental > Aquatic > Non-marine Saline and Alkaline > Hypersaline >... | reverse complement strand
TCGAAGGCCGACTGGAGTTCGCCCAGGATCTTTTTGGCGCTCATAAGCTCGTCGCGGGCGGCCTGGTATTTAGCGTCGAGTTGGTTCATCGCTTGTTCGACGCGGCGTTTTTCGTTGAGGATGGCTTCCTTCTCGTTCTTGAGCGCTTCGAGTTCGGCCTCCAGTCGCGGCCGCTCTTCCTTGAGGACCCGGATCTCTTCCTTCATCTCGATGTTTTTCTCGACCACGGCTTCGTGGTTCGCGTTGAGCTCGGCGATGAGCGAGTCCTTCTGTTTGATTGCCGCCTCGCGGGCGTGGAACTCGGCTCGGGCGGTTTCGAGTTCCCGGTCGCGGTCCTCGACCGCGTCCTGGAGCCGCTTGCATTCCTCGTCGAGGCCGCGGGTGCGTTCCAGTTCTTGTTCCAGCTCGGCGGTATGGCGGCGCTCTTCGGCGATTGTCCGTTCCCGGGCGGCGATTTCCTTCTTGAGCTCGATCGCTTCCGTCTCGAGCCGGTCCTTCATTTCCTGGATCTGGTCGAGCTGGCGGTTGAACGACTTGATGAAGTTCAGCGTGCTGCCCTCGAGCTCTTCGGCGGTCGGCAGGTGCGCGCCGGCCGGGACAAGGCTCTGCTCCTCAACCATCGCCTCGAGTTCCTCCTCGTCGGCGAGCACCTCGGCCGCTTCGGCGAGTGCCTCCTGCTCCTCCTCCTCGGGGGCGACGGGCGCCTCCTCGGGCACGAAGGCATCGGTTTCTTCCCGGTCACGGTCGTCTGGGCTGGGCATTATTTGTCCCCTTGTCTCGTTCTGGCCTGTCGGGTAAGATGCGAAAGTTAGTACATGGCGCGAGACGGCCTGTCAAAGCATTTTTCTCGACGCGGGCGCCCGGCGCGACTTGAGGTGCTAGGCGGAACCATCCGAGGGGCCGTCCGTCGAAAACTGTAATGCAAGCAATCACAGTGCCAAAGCCGCCAGGCGTGGCGCGAAACCGGGAAAGGAAACCACAGTGCGTACCATCACTCTCGCCGTCATGATTGCCCTTTGCTGCCTGGCCGCGCTCGGCGGTGTCCGGGTCGTTCTCGCTGAGGAGCCGGACTCCTCCCAGCCGGACGATGCCGTGCTGGCCACGGTGAACGGTCACCCGATCTCTCAGTCGGACCTTGATCGTTTGATCGTGCAGGTCAAGACCGCCAGCGAGGCCGCCGGGGGAACGGGGGAACTCCCTGAGGAAAAGGTTCTTATCGAGGAGCTCATCCGGCGCGAGTCGGTTCGCCAGTTCATCAAGACGAGCGGGGTCGAGGTTGAGCCGGCCGCCATCGAGGCGCAGTGGAAGGACTTCGAGGAGACAATTACCGAGGGGGGCCGCACCGTCGAGGAGTTCCTGGAGGACCGGTGTCTTACGTCGGAGGAATTCAGGGAGATCATTTCCGTTCAGCTTGCGCTCGAGAAGATCACTGAATCGAAACTCACGGTGGAGAAGCTCGACTTGCTCGACGAGGAAGTGCGCGCAAGCCACATCCTGGTGATGACCACCGGCGCAATGAGCGACGAGAAAGCGAAAGCCAGAATCCTCTCCATCAAGAAGGAGATTGAGGGCGGACGCTCTTTCGAGGAGTGCGCCAAGGCCTATTCCGAATGCCCGTCGAAGGAAAAAGGCGGCGACCTCGGCTTTTTCCCACGGTACGGCGCGATGGTTGAACCGTTCGCTGAAGCAGCCTTTGCGCTGGAGAAGGGCAAGGTGAGCGGGCCGGTCAAGACAGCGTTCGGATACCACCTCATCATGGTGACCGAGCGGCGCAAGACGAGCGACCAGGTGAAGGAATACGCGAAAAGCCAACTTCTCCGGGAGGAACTGAACACGCTCTTGGAGGAGATCGAGGACAAGGTGGAGGTCGAGCGGTTCTACGAGACCGAAACCGAAACCGGCGGAACGGAAGCATCCTCCAGCGAGGAGACCGAATAGCGCCCTCAGCGCTCCTTCTGCTCCACGAGGCCCGCAAGGCGCGCGATGAGCAAGAGTGCCGCCTTGATGGCGCGCTCCCGGCCGGCAATGTTGACGCTCTCGTCGAGCGTGTGCGCGTTTCGTCCGCGCCCGCCGTGCGGCACCGTCACGGCGGGAATCCCCAGGCTCATCGGAGTGGTGGCGTCCGTTGAAGAGCAGACGCAGGTGAGCGGCATCCCGAAACGGGCGTAGCACTCGAGGGCGGCGCGAACGATTCTTGACCCGCGCGGCGTCCGACCGGCGGGCCGGTCACCGATTTGTTCGGTGCGCACCCGCAGCGTCTGCGCGTCGAGCGTTGCGCGCCGCCTTTCCTCCTCAAGCGCCCGGTCGAGGGCGGCCCGGAACGGCGCCTCGAGCCGCGCGAGCCCGGCCCCTCGCTCGGATCGGAGGTCCACTTCGATCGCCGCGCTTGTGGGCACGGCGGTCACGGCGACCCCGGCGCGCGCCTCCAGGTGCTCGCCGTCGCTCACGATGCCGACGTTGAACGTCGTCTTTGGGGCCGCGGGCACGCGCGTCGAGGCGAGCGCGGCGATGAGCCGGCCGGCGGCGTGCACGGGGCTCGGCGTGCCGAACCGTCCCCACGCATGGCCGCCGCGCGCGGTGAAGGTGACGCGGTAGCGCTTGATCGCGGGGCCGCTGGTCACGAGCTTCCTCGGGTTGGCACCGTCGAGCGCGATGAACGCTGAGACTCTTTTTCGAAACGACGCCCGTCGGAGAAGGTGCCGCACGCCGCGAAGGTTGCCGAGCGCTTCCTCGCCGACGGTGCCGACAAAAAGGACGTCGTCGTGCGTTTGGACGCCGGCGTGGTCGAGCGCCTCGATGATCGCGAGCATCGTCGCCACACCCCCCGCGTTGTCGGCGATGCCCGGCGCCCGGAGCACTTGGCCGCGGCGGCCCGAGCGCAACACCTTCGGGACAACGTCGGCCGGGAAGACCGTATCCAGGTGCGCCGCGACGACCACGCATCGGTCTCCTCCGGTCCCCTTGCGGAGGCCGAGGAGGTTCCCGACCTCGTCGGTCCGGATTTTTTTGAGCGATGAACCCCGAAGCAGCTTCCTGACGTGGCGGGCGCGCTGCTTCTCGAAAAACGTCGGCGCCGGAACCTCGCAGATGGCAATCTGTTGTGACGTCGTCTTGTTTCGGCGGCTCTCTATGAAGCGAAAAGCGGCGCGCAGGCGCTCGGCAAGGCGCCGGTAGGATTCCCTGACGCTTTTTTGCCGGAGAAATCCCACGGCTCGAACCCCTTAAGGAAATACGCACCTTTACATCATAGCACGTCGAGCGTCGCTTCGCCAGCCGACGATTGGCCTTTGGTGCGCCGTCAGCGAAAAGGCAGGGCGGACAAATTTGTACATTCGTTGAGAAATTCCTTGACAAGCCGCCCAAGAGCTGCTAGACGGTGGAACCGCGGTGCGGGTGCAGCCGCCCGTGAGGCCTGAAGTTTTCTTGTTGTTCCGCATGGCGGCGCCGTGTCCCGTCCTCTCAGGGCGCCGGCGGCGGGAAGGAGGGCGCTAATGTCTCCTGGGGAGGCTCTGTCCGAAGTTGTTGGGGAGAACGTCGTTCTCCGCTCCGTCCTGCGCGAGCAGCGCAAGATCCACTTGACGCTCCGCCACATGAACGGCCGGCTGCGTTCGGTCCTCGCCACGGTTCCCGGAGTGCTCTATAGCTTCCATCCGAACGGCAGCCTCGATTACATCAGCCCGTCGGTCGAGCGGCTCTTCGGCCACCCCGACACGTGGTACCAGGCCGACTCGAGCCGCTACCTCGATCAGGTCCACCCCGACGACCTCGGTCGAGTGTATCACTGGCGGCTCCAGCTCCTGTACGCCGAGGCGCCGTGCTCGTCCGAGCTGCGCTACCGCATCGTGCGGCCCGACCGCGACGAGGTCGAGGTCCTCGACCGCGCGAGCGTCGTGTTCGAAGCGGGCGCACTCGCCCGTATTGACGGCCTCATCGTCGCCGTGCAGTCGGAGGCCGAGGTCTCCGGCCTCGCCGAAGCTGTGCGTGCCGAGTCCCGCTGAGTTCTGCCGCAGCCGCTCCGCCACACGGTCCCCCGGCGAAGGATGGAAAGCGGTTGCGCGCCTTGACCGTCCCTGCTACTGTTTTTTCCTCGACGAGAATCTTTCTTGGTGGTGGCGCAGACCGTGGACGTCTCCGTTGTTATTCTCACGCTCAATGCCGGCCCGGCGTTCCGCCGGACGCTCGACGGCGTCAGGCAACAGCGCTTCGACGGGACGACGGAACTCCTCGTCCTTGATTCCGGCTCGACCGACGGCACGCCGGAGCTCGCTGCACGCTGCGACGGCGTCGCCTTACATCACACAAAAAACTTCGGTCATGGCCGGACCCGCAACGAAGCGGCCCGGCTCGCCCGGGGTGAGTTCGTCGTTTACCTGACGCAGGACGCCGTGCCGGTCGGCGACCGCTGGCTCGCGAACCTCCTCGCGCCGTTCGAGGACCCGCGCGTCGCGGCGACGTTTTCGCGGCAGATCCCCTACAGGAACGCGACGCCGATGGAGCGGTTCTTTTTGGCCAAAAGGTTCCCGGCCGTGCGGATCGTCCGGCCGGTGCCGCACCGGCTTGCGCTCTACACCGTCTTTTTCTCGAACGTGAGCTCGGCGATCCGCCAGAAGATGCTGCTCGAGCACCCGTTCGACGAGACGCTCATCATGAGCGAGGACCAGCAGTTCGCGCGCGACGTCATCGCCGCCGGCCATCGCACCGTTTATGAGCCGGCCTCGGTCGTGTACCACTCGCACCGCTACACGCTGCGGCAGGTTTTTACGCGGTACTTCGACAGCCTCTATTCGCTCGTCGAGATCTTTGACGACTCGACCGGCAACGTCTCGCTCGAGGGTCTCCGGTACACGTTCGAGGAGTTCTGGCACGTGCTCACCAAGCACCCGGGCTGGCTGCCGTACCTGCTCGTCTACGACGCGTTCAAAGCCGCCGGCACGCTCGCCGGCCACCTCGGCCACCGCCTCCCCATTCCCATCCGCCGCGCCCTCTCGCTCCACAAGTACTACTGGGCCGACTTCAGAAAAGGTGTGCTAAGATAGCTTAGTTACTGGGAGGCCCCACGACAATGGGAGAGCTTGTTCGATGAGCCAAGTCATCAACGTCTATTGTGATGAATCGTGCCATCTTGAGAATGACCGCCAGAAGGCCATGGTCTTAGGAGCGGTATGGTGCTTGAAGGACAAAGCCAGAAGTGTCGCTGACCGCATGCGGGACATAAAGAAGAAACATGGGTTGAAGGCTGCGTTCGAGCTCAAATGGACGAAGGTATCTCCGGCGAAGGTTAGCTTTTACCAAGAGGTATTGGATTACTTCTTTGACGATGACGACTTGCACTTCCGTGCGTTGATCGTGCCGGACAAGTCGAAACTCGATCATGCGCTTCACCGGCAGACTCATGACGAATGGTACTACAAGATGTATTTCGACATGTTAAAAATCATTATTGACCCGCGGTTTCAATACCACATTTATTTGGATATTAAAGATACGCGAGGGCGAACCAAGGTGGCGAGGTTGCAAGAAATCCTGGCAAACGCCCACTACGATTTCGCGAGAGAAATCATTGAGCGAATTCAGACGGTTCGCTCACATGAGGTGGAGCTATTGCAGATGACAGACCTGCTTGTGGGGGCCATTTCCTATGTGAGCCGGGGTCTTTGCGGTAACACAGGCAAGGAGGCCCTGATTCAGCGAATGCGAGAACGGTCTGGATACTCTTTGACAGAAACGACGCTTTGCATGGAAGAAAAGGTCAACCTTTTCTTCTGGCGTGCTGCGGAGGGTGGTTCATGACGCCTTCGCCTCTCTGGCTGCCGCCGATGGTTTGTGTCGATGGCGTCTGGGAGAACGTCTTGATTCGGCTCTACGCGATATTCGAGGTTGACTTTAAACAAAGGGGACCATCATTTAGGGGTCGCCCGGTTTGGTGGGACCGCCGGATCCTGCCTGGAGATCGCTACGAGGAGGTATTCTGGCACCTTATCACGGAAGATGACAAGGAAACAGGCAATAGGCTCCCCGATCTTGAACGGGCAAGAAGGCTTCCTTGGTGTGCGCCGACCATCCGAAATCATGAGGATAGTGTTGTTACGGTTTGGGACTACGAAGAGAGGGCGGGGAGGGTTCGAACTTACCTCTGGTTGGAGGAACACGATTACGTAGTGATTCTTGAGAAGGCAAGGAGAGGAAGGAAGGAAGAGGCGAAAGAGGTTGCCATTCTGGTCACGGCCTTCTACGTGAAGTATGAGTGGAAGAGGCAGCAATTGAGACGGAAGTACAGACAGAGATGCTGGTAAAAATGCAATCGCCGCCCTGTTGGACGGCGAAAGATCCCTCCTTCCACACATGGTGGATGAGCTAATAATACTATCGGACACACCGTATCGGATGTCAAGAGGTTTTTTCTTTTTCCGGTCCTTTTCCCGGGCCGAGACAGAAGGGCCCTAACTGCCTCAATGGTAGCATGATGTGTTGACCGAGCAGGCTGCAGGGTGAAAGCAGGGATACGGCTGCGGCAAGTGAAGTGGGCAGCAGGCAGGAGAAAGGGGGTTGATTTTCTCGGGGTTGTGTGGTATATAAATGAGAAATTGGGGCCGTTATGATTGGGAACGACGGGCAGTTGATGGGTTACTTTTTCGGCTTTTGGTGGTGGTACGCCTGCGGCGTGCCCGCCGCCGGCCGCTAGGGCCCCACGCTCTTTTGGTAGGCCGCGAGCACGCCTGAGGTGTTCGCGGCCTTTTTGTTGCCGCTCCAGCCGCGAGCACCCGGCTCGCGGTTTTTTTGTGGGTTTTTCGAGGGCCATCAAGTAAGGAAACGCGGCCATGAGCAGGATCGTGACATACGAGACGGAGCCGGGCGCAGGCCTGACGGCCGCCGCCAACGGCGCCGCCGAGGAAGAGACGCCGCTGCTGGTGCTCGGCGGCGACGCGAAACGGTCGCTCAGGCACCTGGCGGGGAGGGCGCCTTCGGGTGTCGCTGTGCTTTCGGTCGAGGCGAGCTCGGAGCTCGTGCGCTTGACGCGGGTCATTGTCTCGGCGCTGACCGAGCGGCGCAACGGCACGCTCTCGGCGATGATCGAGGCGCTCGAACGCGAGGAGGCCAGAACCGAAAAGGGGTTTTCGTCCCCGTTGCAGGAAGCCGTTTTTCTGTTGTTGTTGCGTCCACGGCTGCTCAGGCTGCGCCCGTCCAAGCGCCACCTCGGGCCGCTCATGCAGGACCTCACAGGGCGGCTGGAGGTTCTTTTGGGGATGAAGCTCAAGCCGCCGCGCGTTGTCGTCCTTTCGTCAGCACCCGTCGAGAAAGGGGAACAAACAGAGGCCCCGGCCGAGCAAGTCCAGGAGAGCCGGCAGATCGGCCCGCGTGAGATTTACCGCGAGGTGCTCGCGCGCGTGCGCGCCGCGCTCACGGCGAGAGGGGCGGCGTAGCATCGCACAGTGCGTGCGGCCTCTTTGTGCAGGTAGGTTGTGCCACCGGCTTCAGCCGGTGGGTGAGGGGTAACATCCATTCCCTTTGCAGCCGCCTTCAGGCGGCTTCTCGACAACAGTCTTCAGGCGGATTGTGAATTTGGCTGAAGCCCTTTGTGTGGAAGCACGCTGAAGCGCGCTGAGGTTCTTGTGGGGCTCATCACGATCCACCGGCTGAAGCCGGTGGCAATACCTCTTCTTGGCCGGTGGCAATACCTATCCTTGGTTTGTGGTGGATCCGGACCGCGGCGTCTTGTGCTAGTCGAGGAGGGTGTGGAGGATGACGCGCTTGAAGTCGTTTTCGAAGACGGGGTAGGCGGTTGCGGAGGCGGCCTCCCACGAGTCGGGCTCGACTTCGCCGGAACGCATGACCTGCCTCACAAGTTCCCGTTCTTGTGGTGACACGGGCTGGGCGCCGAAGGGGTAGCTCGTCTCGCGGTTCTTGAGCCGGCCGTTATCGAAGATGGTGATGATCGCCTCGGAAAAATCGAGTGACCGCAGGGCGACGACCTCATGCGAGGCGGTCGAGAAGATCACTTTGACCCCGAAGAGGTCGAGTGCGTCGGCCGCGCAGGCTTCGCGGAAGAAGCAGGCCGGGCAGAGCAGCGCGGCCGCGCCGCGCACGGCGATCTTGTGCCGGAAGTCCTTGGCGGTGATGGCCTCGGGGAGCTCGAGCTCCATGATCTCGTGGGCCAGCGTGAAATTGCGGCGCTCGACGCGGGTGCCCTTGCCGATGTCCACGAACTTCATGCCTCGGTAGCGGTAGCTCTGGCCGCGGCGCATCGGGAGATCGCGGTCGAGGACGTTGATCCTGAGCGCGCGTGCGATGCGTTCGGGGTGAATGGGTGGGCGTTCGATTTGTGCGGCGTCGAGGAGGCGCTCGACGGTCCGCTCGATGATTGCCTCGCGCTCGTCGAAGTCGTACACGGAAACGGTTCTCCGCGGCCCCGGCTACGAGCCGGACTCCAGGCTGTCGCCGAAGGTTTTTACGTAAGCCTCGACCATCTTCGCCACGGCTTCCTGCAGCGGTGCCGACTGGCCGTCGAGCACGTGCTGGATCCGCGCGATCGGCCGCTGGCGGATCTCTTCGAGAATCTGCCGGTAACCCTCGGGCGACGCCTCCGAGCCTTCGTAGTTCGACTGCGAGGCGAGCGCTTCGATCTCGTCCACCTTGATGTCGGGCGGGCAGAAGCCGGATTTCAGGTACGTCTGGAGGTTCTCGGGCAGCTCCCTGACGTCCGGATCGAGGTAACCGAGCTCGCGCAGCATTTGCCTCAAAGACATCTTGAGAGCCTTGGCGATCTTGTCGAGCGTCTCGATCTTCGGCAGGCCACGCTCCTCCTTGGAGAGCCGGCTGATGTGCGCGTCCGAAATGCCGGAGCGGTACGAGAGCTGGCTCTGTGTAATGCCGTGCTCACGGAGCTTCTGTGTGAGGTATTGTCCGAAGCTATTGACTGCCATTGACTTACCTCCTCTCCTTTCGGACGGCCCCTGTGATGTCCTCCCCAGACCATGGCCGACACCAACCCTTATACCACCAGAAATGTAATATATCAAGCTTTTTCTTACAAAAATGAGGGGGCACTGTTCTGGGCCTCGTGTGGCTGAGGTCCTCTCGTTGGCCTGTGGGGACACTCTTTGGCTGAAAATGGGTCAACTCGAAGGCGGTTCCTGCCGAAGTCTATAGCGGCTAGGTATCACGTAGAGAGCCGTTCCACGCTTTCATTGAGGCGCCTTATGGCCGAACAGCATCGTGTGCTGCTCGTGGATCCGGAGTGGGCGCACCACAGGCTGGTGAGCACCGCGGTCCGCGAGCGTTTTCCCGAGGCGGCGGTCTATTCCGCCGGGAATGCCGCCGAGGCGCTCGATCTGCTCTCGTGCAGGCGGTTCGATCTTGTTCTCGTCGAGACAAGGGTCGAGGCCGGCGCCGAGGCAACGATACGGGTGCTGACACGGAGCGTGCCGGGCACGACGGCGAAGGTGCTTGAGATAGCGCCGTCCCAGGGGGCGGTGGAGATAGAGTCGCAGGTCGCCGAGATCGCGCAACTGGTCGAACAGCATCTGGGGGAGCATGAGCAACGATGACGACGAACAAGCTTGGGCACCTTGAGGGTCGGCTGCAGCAGCTCGAGCGGGAAATGCTGCGTGAGCAGCGTTTTTTGCACAGTTTCATCGAGCAGGCGAACGTCATGGTGATCGCCCTCGATCGCGACGGGCGGGTGACGATTTTCAACCGCAAGGCCGAGACCGAGACCGGCTACTCGAGGGAGGAGGTGCTGGGCTCAATGCTTTCGGAGGCGTTTCCGGCCGAGGCGGGCAACACGATGCATGCGCTCGCCGAGCACTTCAAGGTGTCCGGCAAGAGGGGCTTCCGGTGCGAGACGCAGCTTGTGACGAAGGCCGGCCTGCAGAGGCGCATCGTGTGGAATGCGAGCTGCCTGCGCGACGGCGAGGAGGTCGTGGGGCTCATGGCGTTCGGCGATGACCTCACATCGCTCAAGCAGGAGGAGGATCGCACGCGGTGGTTCGATGCCATGGAGGTGCTGCAGCGCTTCGCGGGCAAGCTGGCCCACGATTTCAACAACTTGCTGGGGACCGTGCTCGGCTACGCCTCCATGCTTCGCACGGAGGCCCCTCAGGGCAGCAGCGAGCGAGAATACGCTGAGAACGTGGTGATCGGTATCAAGCGGTGCGCTGTGGTGCTCAAACGCCTGCTCGACTTCGGGTGCGGCGGCCCACGGAAGGCCGCGGCGTTCGAGTTGGGGGACGTCGTGCGGCGCGCCGTGGCACGCCTCCGGGCCGACGCCCCGTCCGGGGTCGAGCTCGCGTTCACGCCGGCGGACAAGGCGATGCAGGTAAGTGCCGATGCCGCACAGCTCGAAGTGGCGCTCGGGGAGGTCATCCGCAACGCGTTCGAGGCGATGCCGGAAGGCGGGCGAGTCGAGGTCGCTACGGGAACCGCGTTTGCCGACGAGGCGTTCTGCGGCGAGCGGCCGGGCCTTGTCCAGGGATGGCACGCGACGGTGCGGGTCACCGACACCGGGCCGGGCATTCTGCCGGAAGACGCGCTGCGGCTGCTCGAGCCTTTCAAGACGACGAAGCAGGAGCGGTGCTCGGGGCTTGGGCTCCCGATGGCGTACGGCATCCTGCGCCAGAACGGCGGCTGGGTTGAGCTTGCAGGCAAGCCGGGCGCCGGCACCAGCGTGACGATGTACCTGCCGCTCGACGCCTCGAGGGTCGAGGAGACGGCGCCGAAGGAGCATGGCCGCAATGGGCCGCGAACGGTCCTCGTCGTGGACGACGAGGATGCGCTTGTCGAGACGGTCTCGGAGATGCTCAAGCACCTCGGCTACCTCGTGCTGACGGCCGGCGACGGTGAGGAGGCGATCCGGATCTACAACGAGCACAAGTCGAACGTGGACCTGATCGTCCTCGACATGATCATGCCGCGCAAGAGCGGGCGCGAGGCCTACAAGGACCTCAAGAAAATCCAGCCCGAAGTGAAGGTGCTGTTCACGAGCGGCTTCGACGGGCAGAAGGCCGTGGCCGAGGCGATGTGCCAGGAGGGCGCGGCCGGCTTTGTCGAGAAGCCGTATCACCTGAGCGATCTCACCGACATCATCAAGCGGATCGTCGAGGAGCGTTCGTCGAGCTGACCCGCGACGTTCCCGCCACTCGCGCCTAGGCTTTCCCACACAACCTTTGCCCGGGATGCCGGGTTGTGGCATCATGCCGCCCGTGATGGCGACCGTACATGATGGAGCCGTGTGACATGATCGAAGCCGATACTCTGGAGTTTGTCGTCGAGGTGGCCCGCGAGGCGGGGCGGCTCGCAAAGGCCGCCGTCGGCACGGGCCGCGTCCGGCCGAAACAAAACAACGACGACGGGCGCGACGTGGTGACCGACGCCGACTTTGCCGCCGAAAAGCTCATCGTCGAGCGCCTGCGCGGGCGGTTCCCCGACTACGATGTCTTTACGGAGGAGACCGCGCACGAGATCGCCTCCGAGTGGTTCTGGGCCGTGGACCCGATTGACGGGACGAAGAATTTTGCGTCGGGCCTGCCGTACGTGAGCGTCTCGATCGGGCTGCTGCACGAGGGGGTGCCGCAGCTCGGCGTCATCCACAGCGTCTTCAGCGACGAGACGCACGCCGCGCGTCGAGGCGGCGGCGCCACCTGCAACGGCGAGCCGATCTCGGTGAGCGACACGGCGCGGCTCGAGGACGCGCTCGTCGTGCTCGAGGGCATCCAGATCCATCTGCGCGACCGGCGCTACGTGCGGCGCCTGCAGCTTGGCACACGAGCGGTGAGGAACTTCGGCTCAGCCGCGCTCAACATCGCCTATATGGCACGCGGCTTTTTGGGCGGCTACATTGACGAGGACCTCAAGTACTACGACATCGCCGCGGGGGCGGTGATCCTCGAGGAGGCAGGCGGGCGCATGACGCATTGCGACGGCTCGCCCATCTGGCCGCGACGCCCCGACTACGGCGACATTGACGTCCTCGCCACCAACGGCCGCCTCCACGAGCCGCTCATGAAGATGGTCGCCGAAGGGTAGTGCTTGCTTGCAGAAGTTCGCGTTCGATTGATCGGACGGCGGGCCGCGGGCGACCCGCCCTACATGAGGAGAGCTCAACAGAAGCGGCAGCGCTGTAGGGCGGGGCCCCCTGGCCCCGCCGATGCTACTAGGCGAACGCGGGAGGTCGAGCGATGAACGCGAAAAAAACCCTTCTCATTGTCCTTCTCGTCGCCGTCGCGGGGTACGCGGTCTATCGCATCGTGAAGGATCGCTTCACGAGCGAGGAAGCCCGGATCAGGAAACTGATCCGCGAAATCGAAGAAGACTTCGAGAGCAAAGAACTCAAGAAATGTTTGGCTGTCGTGTCCGAGGAGTACTCGGACAATTTCCTGCACGACTCGAAAACCGAGCTTGAAGGTAACCTCCGGCTGCTCTTCCGGGCCTCACGCACGATCCAGGCAAATGTCGAGGACATCAGCATCAGGATCGACGGCGACGAAGCCGATGTCGCGCTGACTGCTACCGGCACCGCCTCGACCACTTTCGGCGATGTCTCGCTCCACCGCGAAGTCGGCTACACCCGTTTCCTCATCACCACCCGCAAAGAACACGGCCGCTGGAAGGTTTTCCGCGTCCAGGGCGTGGACTGACCGCCATCACTTACGTTGCCACGGGCAAAGGTCTTATCGCCCCTTTGGGGTTTCGGCGGGCCGAGGGCGACCCGCCCTACAACGCTGTCGCGGGCGGCGTGTCTTCGGAATGTTGGGCGGGTCGCCCTTGGCCCGCCGCTTCTGAGCGGAGTCGTGAGGGCCAATCGCACATGGTATCTCGACGCACATGGTTTTTCGTGGTATGCATGTAACGAGAGTGCTGGGACACCGGCCTAGGGGATCGCATGAAGGTCCTGAAGCAGATTTGGTCCGCTTTCAACCGCTGGCGGAGGCGCCACTGGGTCGGCAGGGTCGTCATCTTGCTCGCCATTTTCATTCCTTACGTCGTTTTTAGTGCTCCATTACTGCCGCGACTCGTCGGACACGCTATTGACGCCATTCTTGCGGACTCAGAGCCGAGGATGGCCAATGCGATCTATCGTTCGAACAAGGCGAATGCCGTGCGGCGCTTGCGGAAGGCGCTCGTGGCGAAGATTGACAAGGACGAAAACGGCATCCTGAGCGAGTCTGAACGGCAGCGCGCAGCAGCGCTCGGTCTCGATCCCGATCAGCTTTCCATGAACCCCTTCCAAGCAAACATCGAGCAGGTCGTCGGCGCAGCCCAACACGCAGGTATCGTCCCGACTTCATACACCGCGCGTGCTGTCAGAAAGGAAGCGTGGGACGCCGCCCAGGCGGAAACAAAAGATATCATGGTCCCGCAAAGGCAAGAAATAAATGCCATGATGGTCTGGTACCGGCGACCGAATTACCTCACGTGGGGAGCATGGGAGAACGGAATCACTCGATTCCTTCAGGTGCTCGAATGGAGGTTTTTCTACACGCTTGGCAACCCATCCCATTGGATCCCATTCTTTGTTTCCGTTTACCTACTCTCCTTGGTTGCGTGCTTGCTCTTGTGGGGGAATCGTGCCCTGGCGGCAAGTCTTCTATCTCTTTTGATCGTGTTGCCCGTTGTTCTTGCAAGGATGCTTCAGGTCCCTGCGGAGCGCTTCGAGGCATCTTCAATCGGGTTCTCATGGTACGAGATTTGTCGTCCTGCGGGGTACTTCCTGTTGATTCTTTCGGCTGCGATCTGCGGCGCGCGGCGCGGGTACTCGCTACGAGGCAAGAAAGGCGCTAAGGCCCTTTCATTGCTTGCGTTGGGTCTCGTTCTGGTGGCCTGGAGCGTGTCGCCAGGTTTCAAGGTACCCATTACGCTTTATCCGGACACAGTCATCTGGTTTGAGGACCCCTCCCTGATGGGTGTCTATGTTAGCCCTCAACTGAGAATCGGGATGGCCGCAATGGGAGGCGTCGCCTTCACTGCAGGTGTGGTGGTGCTGATTGCCTCGAAGATACGACGACAAAAGCTCGTCATTCCCACGGCATAGCCGTGCGGCGTCTTGTCTCTGGACGCCCTTGCCCTTGTTGCTCGCTCTGTGCTATCTACTGCATCTACCTGCCAACTCACTTTCGGAGCGGACACGAGTTGCGAGGAAGAAACGTATGCGGCGGATGACGGGCGCGGAGTTGCGCCAGGCCTACATAGACTTCTTTAGGGGCAAGGGGCACGCGGAGATCAAGAGCGCGCCGCTCGTGCCGGAACACGACCCGACGGTGCTCTTCACGACGGCCGGGATGCACCCGCTTGTGCCGTTCCTCCTCGGCGAGAAGCACCCGGCGGGCCAACGGCTCGTCAACTACCAAAAGTGCATCCGCACGGGCGACATTGACGAGGTGGGCGACACGGTCCACCACACCTTTTTCGAGATGCTCGGGAACTGGTCGCTTGGCGACTATTTTAAAGAGGAGGCGATCGAGTTTTCGTACGAGTTCCTCACAAGCCGCGACTGGCTCGACATTGACCCTGAAAAGCTTTGGATCTCGTGCTTCGCGGGGGACGCCGACGCGCCGAAGGACACGGAGGCCGCGGCTGTCTGGCGTCGGATCGGGATTCCCGACGAGCGGATCATCTTCCTCGGCAAGGACGAGAACTGGTGGGGGCCGGCGGGGCAGACCGGGCCGTGCGGGCCCGACACGGAGATGTTCTTCTGCACGTACGAGGGCGCGATCCCGCCGGGCAAGAGCCCGGAGAACGACCCCGACCATTTCATCGAGATCTGGAACGACGTCTTCATGCAGTACAACAAGAACGCCGACGGGACGTACTCGGCGCTCGCGCAGAAGAACGTGGACACCGGCCTCGGCCTCGAGCGCGTCACCGCCGTGCTCCAGGGCGGCGACGACAACTACACGACGGAGCTCTTTGCGCCGATCATGGCGTGCATCGGCGACCTCGCCTCGGCCGACGACGTGCGGGCGAAGCGGATCATCGCCGACCACATGCGCGCGGCGACGTTCCTGATCGCCGACGGCGTGCTGCCGGCGCGGGTGGACCAGGGCTACGTCTTGAGGCGGCTCATCCGCCGCGCGGTACGCTTCGGCAAAAAGCTCGGCATCGCCGACGCGTTTACGCACAAGGTCGCCGAGGTGGTCGTCGAGATTTTCGGCGACGTCTATCCCGAGCTCAAGGCGAACGCTTCGCAAATCGCCGAGACGCTGACGCGCGAGGAGGCGCAGTTCGACAAAACGCTCGCGCAAGGTCTGAAGGAATTCGAAAAGCTCCTGCCGAACGTGATGAAGAGCCCGACCAAGGAGCTGAGCGGGCGGCTCGCCTTCAAGCTCTACGACACCTACGGCTTCCCGATCGAGATGACGCGCGATCTCGCCGAG
>Ga0180431_10005517_pt1 | contig 15376 bp, 17 predicted proteins | sample SS_ome_11_FD_132459 | JGI IMG/M metagenome (GOLD analysis project Ga0180431, IMG submission 132459) | Hypersaline lake sediment archaeal communities from the Salton Sea, California, USA - SS_1_MS_1 metaG | ecosystem: Environmental > Aquatic > Non-marine Saline and Alkaline > Hypersaline >... | reverse complement strand
TCTCCCCCTTTTCGCGAATCCGCTGCTCGAACCGGTCGGAGTCGATGACGAACCGCTCGTGCGTCGCGCGGCCGACCGGCTCGACCTCGTCGCGGGCGTCGATCTCGAACCGCAGCCGCTTCCCGTCGATCCCGACGAGCGTCGCCGTCACGGTGACCCGCATCCCCAGTGGGGTCGCGGCGAGATGGTCGAGCCGGATCGACGTGCCGACCGTCTTCCGTCCGGCCGGGAGGTGCGGATCGACCATCGTCCGGGCGCACTCCTCGCAGAAGCCGACGAGGACCGGCGTGGCGAGGACGTCGACCAGCCCGCTCCCGAGCGCGCTCGCGAGGTGCTCGCGCTCGACGGTCCAGGTCATCTCGTTCGTCGCTCCGACCTCGATCATTCGGTTCCTCCCAGTCGGTACTGGTCCGGCCTCCGGTCGGCGAGCACGTCGTTCCATTCGGTGATCCGCTTGTCGCGGGCCCGCTCGACGTCGATGTCGACCACGGCGGTCTCGATCTTGTCGGGAGAGAGCCGAACGAGGACCGCGCCGTCCGGTCCGACGACCTGGCTGTTGCCGGTGTAGGCGAGCGTTTCTCCGGTCCGCGATTCCGTGCCGACCCGGTTCGCCGTCGCGGTGAAGACGCGGTTCTCGAGGGCGCGGATCGCCATCGTCCGCTGCGCCAGATCGGGCAGGACGAGGTTCGCCGGATGGGCGATCACGTCGGCGCCTTGCAGGGCGAGGCTGCGCGCCGACTCGGGGAAGAGGTGGTCGAAGCAGACCATCGTCCCGATCCGCGCGATTCCAATATCGATCACAGGAAACGACCGGTTTCCGGGCGCGAAGTGCTCCTTCTCGGCGCAGAACAGGTGAACCTTCCGGTAGCACGAGAGCAAGCCGTTCGGCCCGACGAGGACCGCGGCGTTGTAGATCCGGTCGCCGTCGGCCTCCGGGAGCCCGGCGACGACGTGGCAGTCGTGCTTCGCTGCGAAGTCGACCAACGCCTTCGTCGTCGGTCCGTCCGGGACCGGCTCGGCCAGCGCGCGGGCCTCGTCCGCGTCGACGAACTGGTACCCGGTCGCGAACAGCTCCGGCAGGACCCAAAGGTCGGCCTGCTCCTTCTCGATCAGCTCGAGCGCTTCTTTGATGTTCCGATCCCGTTCGCCGAACGCGGGATCGGTCTGTGCGATTCCGATGCGCATGGGGGGATGGTAGCCGAATCGTGCTTATGACTCATTCCGGAGGCGATGGAGGAGTGAGCAGGTGGTCTCGATTGGTCAAGGCAGTTATCCTAAGAACACGCCTAGTGGACTAGGGAGCGTGATGGATAAGGAGCGTTTCTCCAGACGTACGAAGCAAGTTGATAGCGAGTTGCAGCTAACAGATCTCGATTCAAGGGCCCGAACTCGAGTCTGCAATCTGATGGCCTGGGCAGTGTTTCGCTACTACGAGGAGCGGCCGTGGTTGGGCATCAAGCTTCTCAGCCCCGGTAGTGCTGTCGAGCGATTCTTTGCTTCACTGTACGACGCAGTTCTAGCGGAGCCGTTGGGGCCTGGGATAATCCATGTTGCCCAGGTTCGCAAGAGAATCGGGAGCTTCCTGATGGAGGCCGAATGGCACCAAGTCTATGACTTCCTGGAGCACTGCTACCGGACATATCCATTTGAGAATCAGAGGGAGGAGTTCGCTGACAGAGTCAATTGCATCATGCGCGATGAGAATACCGCGTATCGATTGCTGGACGGCGACTTCATTCCAATTATCAGTGACGAGGAGATTCAGGAAGTGGAAGAAGCAATTGGAGCTGACGTAGAGGATCCGGTAACGATACACCTACGGACAGCTCTTGAGCGGCTTTCAGACAGAGAAAGCCCTGACTACCGCAACTCCGTCAAGGAGTCAATCAGCGCCGTGGAAGCCCTATGTGTCGCGATTAGTGGGGAGCGGTCCGCGACGCTTGGCAAGGCACTGGGCAGGATCGAGGCAGCAGCTGGCATCAAGATCCATGGGGCCCTGCGGGAGGCGTTCAAGAAGCTCTATGGCTACACGAGTGACTCCGGCGGCATCAGGCATGCGTTGACAGATGAAGACAACCTTGGAATGGAAGACGCGAGGTTCATGCTAGTGGCTTGTTCAGCTTTTGTGAACTATCTTCGAGCGAAGCAGGCTTGGGCGAACCATTCAGAGTCAGAGTAGCACACTAGGGCGGAGACGCCCTGAATCGATTTCCAGAAGAGGAATCGAACCAGCCCATCCCCGGCCACGGGAAGTGCGTCGCGATGAGGAGCGCGTCCGTCTTCTCGATCCGCTCGATCAGCGCCATCCGGCTTTCGACCGCTTGCTCGGGGAAGGTGTCGCCGACCACCGGCCAGTCGAAGTGCTTCATAAAGATCGGGTGCAGGAACGCGTCGCCGACGTGCAGGATCGGCGTGTCGTCGGTCGCGAGCTCGTACGCGGCGTGGCCGGGCCGGTGGCCGGGGCACGGCACGAACGTGATCCCGTCGGCGACTGTGCACTCGCTTTCGCAGAGGATCACGCGGTCCTCCAGCCGGGCGACGAGCGCCCGAAACAGCCGCTGCAGGTGCTTCGGCAGCTCGTCGTAGGTACCGTCCTCGTGCAGCAGAAGCCACAGCCCGGCGTCGATCGCGTACCGGGCGTTGGGATACGTCAGTTCCCCGTCGCCGATCTGGAGGATCAGCCCGGCGACGTGGTCCCGGTCGGCGTGGGTGATCAGGACGAGGTCAACGTCCTCCGGTGCCACGTCGAGGCGCGCGAGCTGAGCGGTCACCTCGTCGCCGTCGATTCCCCCGTCGACCATCACGTGCCGATCTCGATGCCGAAGATAGCAGCAGGTGTAGGCGAGCGGAAGCGTCCGGTCTTCGGTGAGCTTGGACTCGTCCGGCAGCAGGTCGTTCAGCGAGTGCGGCTCGTCGTCGAGGATTCGAAGGATCGCCCCCTCGATCCCTCCGTGGGCGAAGCGATGGATTCCGTTCTCCGACGGCTCCTGCTTCTTGGTCACAGCACCTCCACCCATCGGAATCCGTCGCCGTCGAGCTCGATCCGGCCGATCCCGGGGAACGGGATGTGCGTGCTCAACACGAGCGCGTTCGACGCGGCGGCCCGCTCGGCGAGCGCGATCCGACTGGCGGCGGCCTGCTCGGCGTTGGAGTCGATCGAGTTCGATCGCCCCGGCCGTTCGACGAAGATCGGGTGGAAGAACGCGTCGCCGGTGTGCAGCAGCGGCGCGCCGTCGGTCGTGAACTCGTAGACGGCGTGTCCGATTCGGTGCCCGGGGCTCGGGACGAAGCGAACACCGTCGGCGACTTCCGACTCCTCGGCGGGCAGCCGCAGGTGCTCGTCGAACGCAGTGACGAGCTTCCGATACAGCGCCCCGCGCTCGTCACCGAGCGCGTCGAGCGTCTCCGGCTTGCGCAGGTTCTCCCAGAGCTCGCGCCCGATCACGTGCCGCGCGCTCGGGTAGGTGAACGATCCGTCGGCCCGCAGGAGGCCGCCGGCGTGGTCGTAGTCGGCGTGGGTGAGGAGAACGAGGTCGATCTCCTCCGAGGCGACGCCGATCGATTCGAGGGCGCCGGGCGCCGTGTCGGGATCGAAGCCGGTGTCGATCAACACGTGTCGGCCGCGGTGCCGCAGGTAGCAACACGTATAGGCGAATGGGAACTCGATCGGCTCGTCGAGCGTCTCTCCTTCGGGCAGGAACTCGTCGATCGACACGAGCTCGTCGTCGAGGACGCGAATGACGGCTCCTTCGATGTCCTCGTGGGCGAAGCGGTGGACGTTCTCCAACATGGCGGTTCCTCCCCTAGGTGTCGACCGGGGTCCAGCGGGCCCGGTCGTCGGCGATCCTCTCCAACCGGCCGACGCCGGGCAAGCGGAAGTGCGAGCCGACGACGAGCGCGCCTTCGCCGATCGCCCGCTCGACGAGCGCTCGCCGGGCGTCGCGGGCCCGCTCCGGCTCGGTGTCGCGAACGTTCGGCACGGAGAAGAACTCCAGAAACACCGGATCGAACGCGGCGTCGCCGACGTGAAGGAGGCGGGCGCCTTCGGACTCGAGGAGGTACGCGGTGTGGCCGGCCCGGTGGCCGAGGGCGGGGACGGCGCGGACGCCCGGGAAGACCTCCTCCTCAGCCTCGAGCAGCTTGCACCGGTCGCCGACGACCGACGCGAGCCGGCGAACGAACGCCTCCTGTTCCGGAAAGTACAGCCCCGCGCTCGGCGGGGCGTGCCACGCGTCCCACAGGTCGCGATGGAGGACGTACGACGCATTCGGATAGACCGGGTCGCCGGACGCGGTCAGCAGCCCGGTGATGTGATCCGGATCGCCGTGCGTCAGCAGCACGGTGCCGATCGACTCCGGCGCGATCCGCTCCGCCGCGAGCGCCTCCTCGGCGGCGTGGCTGCGCGGTCCGCGCGTCGGGCCGTTCCCGGCGTCGATCAGAAGCCGCCCATCGGGTCCGTCGACGAGCATCAGGCCGCCCTCCATGAAGATCTCGTACGCGGCGAGCTCGTCCGGTACGGGGTCGATGTACTCGGACAACCGAGGGCGTTCGGCCGAGCCGTCCTTGACGACGAGGCCGTCGAACCGGCCGACGCGCAGGCGGTGGCTGGCGAAGCTCACGTTCCGTCCTTCGCGGGAACCGGCTCGAGACGGAAGAACACCGGGCTCAGCCCGTCGGTGCAGCAGGAGATCGCGGTCCCGGGCACCTTGTGGTTCGGCTGGACGCCGCCGAGAGCGACCCAGGCGACGTCGCGCTGGATGTCGGCCCACGCCCACGAGCAGAACCCCTCCGGCTGGGTGAGTCCTTCGACCAGGAACGCCTGTCCGTCGGCGAAGGCCGAGCAAGGCGCCAGCCGTTCATCCGTCTCGCCGTTCGTCGCGTACGCGCGGATCAGATCCTCGTTGACCATCCGCTTGACCACGGTGATCCGTACGTCGTTCATGCCGCCTCCTCTCGGACGGCCTCGACCCGCTCGATCTTGAACACCACCGGCTTCCGTCCGTCGGTACAGGATGCGATGGCCGTGCCCGGGATCCGAATCCAGGGCGGATCGGCTCCGTAGCGGAGCATCGTGACGTCGCGCTGGATGTCGGCCCACGCCCACGAACAGAATCCTGCGTGCCCCGCAGAATCGGGGTACGATGGCGTCGGGTAGTCCGAGCCGCCGTCCACCTCGAAGACGTCTCCCTCGCGCATCCAGCACGTGCCCCAGCGCCCTGACGGCGCGTAGTCGGCCGCCAGGTCGGGCACCTCGAGGCACTTCAGCACCGTGATCCGGATCTTCGACATCTACGAGCGCTCCTCGAGCCGCTCGACGAGGAACGACACGGGCCGGAACCCGTCGCTGCAACAGGTCATGGCGGTTCCCTTCTTCGCCATCCACGGCGGGTTCCCGCCGAACATGACCATCGCGACGTCGCGCTGGATGTCGGCCCACGCCCAGTCGCACGGGAAGTCTTCCGGCTTGGCCGGCCAGTCCTCGATGACGAACTCCTGCCCCAGTTTCCAGAGCGTGCACGGGCCGAAGCCGTCGGGGTAGCGCTCCTTGCTGATGTGCTTGTCGATCAGGTCCTCGTGCGCCGGGAGCTTGACGACCGTCAGTTTCACCTTCGCCATTGCATCCTCCTTCCTGTTGAATCTTCCGCTGCCCGCTTCGGGCGCGACGGACTCGATGCTGCCCGGACAGCGGGATGCTGCGTCCTCATGCTACGAGTCTTCCAGGGGCTCGATCAGGAACGTCACCGGGCGAAACGCGTCCAGTGCAGAGCCTGCCGCCGTTCGGGCGGCGGCAGGTAACAGAAGCTGCGCTTCTGCAGGATGTCCGAGTCCGTCCCGCTTCGGGCGCGACGGACTCGATGCTGCCCGGACAACGGGATGCTGTGTCCTCATGCTACGAGTCCTCCACGGGCTCGATCAGGAACGTCACCGGACGGAACGCGTCCAGTGCAGAGCCTGCCGCCGTTCGGGCGGCGGCAGGTAACAGAAGCTGCGCTTCTGCTGGAGATGCGAGTCCGTCCCGCTTCGGGCGCGACGGACTCGATGCTGCCCGGACAACGGGATGCTGTGTCCTCATGCTACGAGTCCTCCACGGGCTCGATCAGGAACGTCACCGGACGGAACGCGTCCGTGCAGCATCGGATCCAGCTGTTCTCCGGCCGGTAGTCCTCAACCTTCCCCTCGAACGCGGCGATCCGGACGAACGACTCGACGTCGTGCCACGCCCACGGGCACATCCCTTCCGGACAGGCCACCGGCTGCCCGACGACGAACGATTCGCCGACCTCGTGCCCGCACGGCACGAACGCCTTCGCTGCGTCCGGCTCCATGTGCTCGGCAATCAGCTCCTCGTCGAATCCCTTCTTGACGACGGTGATTCGGACCTTCTTCATCCGACGCCTCCTTGCCCGTTGGTCAGCCGCTCCAGCAGGAAGACGACCGGCTTCATCCCGTCGGTGCACGACGACAGCCACGTGCCGTTCTGCTTGAGCCAATCGCGGGCCCCGCCGAGGCGGATCATCGTGACGTCCCGTTGGATGTCGGCCCAGGCCCACGAGCAGAAGCCTTCGGGCTTCTCGCCTCGCTCGGAGACGAACCGCTGACCGTCCTCGAACGTGCCGCACGGCTGACATCCGCCCCGGAGCTTCCAGGCGACGTCGCCGTACTCGTCGCAGATGTCGCAGTTGACGGTCCGTTTCAGAACCGTGATTCGAACGGCGGCCATCGAGCCTCCTTTCTCAGGACTCCGTCTCGTCGACCCGGTCGATCCGGAAGACGACCGGACGGAACCCATCCGTGCAGCAGGAGATCATCGTGTTCTTCGGTCCGATCCACGGCAGATCGGCTCCGCTTCGGACGAGGGTGACGTCGCGCTGGATGTCGGCCCACGCCCACGAGCAGAAGCCGTCCGGTTTGCCCTCCGCGGTCTCGAACACCTGTCCCTCCTCGAACGCGCTGCAGACGTCGAACGTCCCCTCCTTCGCGTAGGTCGCCTGAAGATCCGGGAAGTGCATCTTCTTCAGCACGGTGATTCTCAGCTTCGTCAACGCGGGCTCCTCTCGTTTCGTGGGATGATCGACCGGCTCCGGTCGTGACGGCTCCGCGCGCGGCGCGGACGACGGCTCGATGCGTCGACAGCTACCGTCAGGGTAGCGGGGATGCGTTGCGCGAGCGTCTCACGTCCGACCGGCCGTACGTCCCGGTTTCGAGTCGATGAATGACGGTTGATGTGATGGGGTGGAATGACACATTCTATCGAATCGTCCGTCCTGTTGCAAGGTGTGGGGATCGCGAACCAGGATCCGATGTTCTGATGAGCCTAATAGCGATCGGTGGGGCAATCGCCCCGGTTTCACGATGGTGCAACTGAGTATACTGAGTGCAACATGGTGCGTTCTTCTCGAATCTGTGTGCTGCACGCTCGGAGAAAGCTTCGTGCGGTACCTGGTGGCCGAGCCCGGGGCGGCCGGTTCCCTCGCCGAACGGCCGAGATGGGCGGAGACCCCGCGGAGCCGATCGAGCTGTACGAGCCGGGCTGGCGTACGTCACTCGGCCTGCCGAGGGAATGCGGTGTTTCCGAGGAGGGATCGGAATGAGACGCAACGAGAACCAAAGGCCTCGGCTCGGCGTGGCGCCGCCGCGCACTACGGCCTTGTGCATCGCGCTCGTCGCTCTGACGGTGGTCGGCGTCTCGGGACAGACTGCGGAAGAAGACACCTACTACCTGACGGCCTGGCGTTACGGCGCGATCGCCTGGGTACAGACGGTCTCGCTCGGCGTTGCCTTCTTCACCGACCGGCTGACGTGGGCCGCCGACCACGCGTTCGCGTTCTGGGGGCTCGACGCACCGACGCCCCCGGCGTCTTGGGAGCACCCGGAGCAGAACCCGTCGAAGTTCTCGATGACGGGTCTCCCGCAGATTCGGAAGAAGGACCCCTCCACCGGCGAGATGTGGCGGCTCGATCCGCTGCTCTGGCGGGGGGAGCAGATCTACCCGCTTTTGGTCATCGCCTTCCGCGATCAGGTAACGCTGCGGAGCCTGCTTCACGATCCGTTGATCGGCGCGATGTTCACGGCCAATGCGACGGCGATCAGCGGCGCGGAGCTGTGGCTTCGGACGCTGCTCGGCTGTCCGCGGATCCTCTTGTGCGACACGAACGAGTCCACCGCGACGCTGGCGCACGAATTCGCGCACTGGCTCTTCTTCGAGTGGTACAAGCTGGGAGGGGGAGCCCTATCTGCTCCTCCGCCCAAATTCATCCGCGAGGGAATGGCCGAATTGACGGCGGCGCGGTTCCAGAGCGCGACGCGGGCGCAGCAAAACGACGACCGCGCGCGCGAGTGGCTTCAGTCGAACCGGCTGGCCGACGGCGTCTCCGGACATGACGACTACGTGATCGGGGAGAGCTTCGTCCGCTACCTCGTGGAGCTGCTCACGCCCCTCGGATTCCTCGAAACCGCCGCCGACTGGGGCTCACGGCCGGCCGAGCTGATCGAGCTGTACGAGCCGGGCTGGCGCGAGTGGCTCGGCCTGCCGAGGGAATGCGGCACGGATCAAGGCGACGCCGAATGAAGGCGGGAACGAACGGCCCGACGAGCGACCGAGCGTCAGCGCTTGAGGCCTATCCGCACGCGCCGCCGCAGCTGCCGTCGTAGAACTTGATCAGCAGGATGATCGCGAACGCGACGTAGACGAGCGCCGAGAGATCGAGGTCCATGCTCCCTCCTTTCGCCGACCGCCGGATCGGAGCGCACGGTCTACTCTCCCACCTCGAGGCTCGCACTCTCCGGCCCGTACCGGAGGATCGCCTCCGGGAAGGCGAGAATCGAGGCATACAGCCAGATCTGGTCAGAGGCCCGCTCGATTCCGACTTGAATACAATCCCCGATGTCCCGGAAAAGACGGTAACGGAGGTTCGCGACGTGCGGGATCTCGCCCGCTTCGTAGTCCGCGCCGATCGCCACGCCCCAGTCGGTCTCCGTCCGGGCCTCGACGGTTCCGGAGAGCGTCGCCAGCCGGCCGTCCTCCGCCGTCGCCTCGATGGAGATCTCGGTCCGGCCCTGCGCCGCGGTGATCTCGACGTCGATCGGCTCGAACCGGACGGCGACCGGATCGTACGGGATCTCCCACGAGGCGCTGAGGGACTCGCTCGACCAGTCGCCTTCGAGGACGATCGCGTCGAGGAGGGCGGCGGCGAGGTCGTAGGAAAGGGAGAGCGTCCACGAGACCTCGCCCCCCCAGGAGAGCGTGATCGAGAGGGGATCGAACGCGTCGGCGATCAGATCGAACCCGCTCTCGATCCGGAGGCCGGGCGGACCGGAACGGCGGACCTGCCAGCCGATGTGCTGCTCCGAATCGATCCGATCGAACTCGAACGGGCTCTGCGCCGTGGCGAAGGACCCGTCGTAGTCCAATCTGAGGCCGTCCCACGTCGCGGGGATCGAGACGGTCAGCGCGCCTCGGGTAAGGTCGACCGCATCGCCGAGGTACCGCGTGAAGGAGGCGCTGCACGAAGGCGAGACGGAGAAGCCGACCGCCTCGAACGGATCGACGCCGATCGACGCGCTTCCGCTCAGCTTGTAGGCCCGGCCGGACGGCGCTCCGCCCTCCCACTCCCTGATCGAGCCCGCGCTCAGCCGCGGCGTCACGGTCGCGGGGCCGATCCGGAGCGATTCGTGAGAGAGGGTGATCTCGGGGAGACGTTGGGTCACGACGTCTGCATCCTCGTCCTCGTCGTCTTCCTCATCCCAACTTCGGACGCCCGTCACGGTGATCCGCCAATCGGCCCACCGACCGGAGACGTTGGCGGCGAAGGAGAGGGACTCATCGTCTCCGAGTGCCTCATATTCAAGCTCTGCGCCCCCGCGCCAGGACGACGCGATGTCGAAGGAGTGATCGAGCGCGAGGCGGACGACCCGATCCCCGACCTTCGCGGGGAAGTAGTAGGCGTCGATCGAGCCTTCGTGTTCCGCGAAGCCGTAGCGGAGGACGAGCCCGGCGCCGAGCTCGCGGAAGGCGTGGTAGTAGTCGAACAAGAGGCTTCCGTAGAGCCGTTCGCTCAGGTAGAACGGGACGTTCCACTTGAGGAACCACCCGCGCAGGCCGCTCCGGCCGATCGCCGGGAACAGCGGACTCTCGAGCGTTTCCTCGAGCGGCTGGACGTAGACCGGTAGCCAGAACGTGGAGACGCCGGCGACTCTCGCCGTCAGTCCGTAGACGACGAGGAGCCGGTCCGGATACAGCCGGAGCCGCGAGGCGCGCAGGGTGTACGGCTGGGACCGAAACGGGAGGCCGCAGCAATTGCAGGTGGTCACTTCGCCACGGCGAACCTCGAGGAGGCTCGCTTCCCCGGCCTCGTCGAACTCGATCAGGCCCGTCTCGCCGCGGAAGTAGAGAGTGTGCTCCTCGCCGGCTGAGTTGACGAACTGGCTCTCTCCACGGAATTGACCCGCTTCGAGAGAGCGGGTCAGCGTTCCGGTCTCCGTGACCTCGACGACCGCCGCGAGTCGGTCTCCGGCGAGGGTCAGCCCGTCCTCGATCGCGAGGCGGACGTCGCCGGTCGCCTCGAAGAGCCACTGCCCGTCGGGCACCTGGTGGAGACGAAGCACATCGGCGGAGAGGGTGACGTCCTCGAACGTCGCCTCCACGTCGCCTTCGGCGCGGGCCTCGGTCCGATCCGAAGAGATGAACAGCTCGTCGGCGTTGAGGAAGAGCGGGATCTCGTCCGCTCCGGCGGCGAGCGCGACGAGCCCGAGGACGGCGAGGAACGGGACGAACCGCCGAAGCCGCTTCAGAAGATCGCGCGACGCCAGACGGTCGACCCGGAGGAAGAGGACAAGGCCGAGTCCGCCGAAGAGGAGGTTCGGAAGCCAGGCGGCGAGAGCCGGGGGCATCGCCCCCCGCTGGCCGAGGGCCTGGGTCCACCAGAGCAGACCGGTGAAGACGCTGATCAGGAGGAGGCTGGCAATGATCCCGACGGCGCGCCCGCGGGCCCCGAACGTGAAGGAGAGCGTCCCTCCGAGGAGGACGAAGACGATCGTGGTCAACGGGAGGGCGATCTTGTGGTGGATCTCGAGGACGTACGATTCGGTGCGCTGGCCGGTCCTCGATGCCTGCTTCACGCGGGCGAGGAGCTCGCCGATCCCCATCTCGTCGGGCGACCGCCCTTGGCTGAGGATCTCCTCCACGCTCCGGTCGACGGGGATCGAGAGGAGCTCGAAGCCGCCGGAGTAGACCAGCCTTCCCGCATCGTCGAAGCCGTACGTCCGCCCGGCCTCGAGTTCCCACGTCTTCTCGGTCCACGTTCCCGTCTCCGCGGTGATCAGCGCGACCTGCGTCTCAGCGTCGGAGACCGTCGGGAAGAGGTCTCCCTCGGTGTCGTAGATGAGGACGTCGTAGAGGGTTCGCGTGTTGGCGTCGTAGCGGCGGACATAGAAGAAGAGGTTGTCGGGGCCGGAGAAGATCGCGTTCGGCGTGATCCGCGGGATCGACTGGCGGAAGACGACCTCGAGATACGTCCGCTGAAACGCGCGCTCGGAGGCCGGAGCGGCCCAGTTGTTGATCGCGAAGTCGACCGCACCGACGACCGCCGCGGCGACGATCAACGGCAGCAGGAGGCGGCGCAACGGGATGCCGATCGATTCGAACGCCATGATCTCGCGGTCGTGCATCAGACGGCCGAGGCCGAGGAAGGTCGCGAACAGCGCGGCCATCGGAACGGCGAGGACGAACAGCTTCGGAATCTCGAGGATCACGAGCCGGAGCAGCGTCAACATCCCGACCCCCCGGTCGACCATCAGCGGGGTGAGCGAGAGCACGATGTTCAGCAGGAGAAAAAGCAGCAGCCCGACCAGGGCGAGGGCGAACGGGCCGGTCATCTCGCGCAGGAGGTAACGGTCGCAGCGACGCAAGGTCATGGCGGGACGAGTGTACCGGACGGCTCGGTCCGTGGGCCACCCCGCGTGGGAGCGGCCACGATTCGGTCCCCAACAGCGATGGACGTCGGCCGGGGGATGGAGTATTCTCGAACTCCGATCATGGGAAAGCGGCTGCACATCGAAACTTGGGGATGCCAGATGAACCTCCACCAATCGGAGGGGCTCGCCGGCGTGATGACGGGAGCCGGATACGACCTGGTCGATCGGCTCGAATCGGCCGACGTGGTCCTGTTCAACGGCTGCATGGTCCGCCAGAAGGCCGAGGAGAAGGTCTACGGGCGGATCGGGGCGGTCGTCGAGGAGAAGCGGAAGCGCCGCGTGACCCTCGGGGTCGGCGGATGCCTGGGGCAGGTGCGCGGCGAATCGCTGTTGTCGCGCTTCCCGGCGATCGACTTCGTCTTCGGCTCCGGCGGTCACCGGTCGGTCCCGGACCTGGTGGAGCGTGTCCGGGTCGGGTCCGACCGGGTCGTCGCGTGCGGAGAGCCGACGACGATCGACGAGCTCCCGCACGTGCGGTCGAATCCGGTGAGCGCGATGGTGACGATCACCGAGGGATGCTCGAACTACTGCTCCTACTGCATCGTTCCGTACGCGCGGGGACCGATGCGGAGCCGCGATCCGGCATCGATCGTGCGTGAGGTCGAGGATGCGATCCGGTCCGGCGCGCTCGAGGTCCTCCTCCTCGGGCAGAACGTGAACGCCTACGGGACCGATCGGCCGGAGCTCGGCAGGTTTGCGTTGCTCCTCGCTCGCGTCGCCGAGACGGGGATCCCGCGGGTCCGGTTCACGACGTCGCATCCGCGCGACATGACCGACGACGTCCTCGATGCGATCGGATCGACGGCCAACCTGTGCAACCACCTCCACCTCCCGGCGCAGTCGGGAAGCGACCGGATCCTCGCCGGCATGAACCGCGGCTACACCGCGGCCCGATACCTGGGGATCGTCGACGCGGCGCGGGAACGGATCGGCGGAGTGAACGTCACGACCGACCTGATCGTCGGGTATCCGGGCGAGACCGACGCGGACTTCGAGGCGACGATGCGGCTGATCGAGGACGTGCGGTTCGGTTCGATCTTCGTGGCGAAGTACTCGCCGCGCCCATTGACTCGGAGCGGCCGATTGGAGGATGATATTCCGGAGCCGGTGAAGAGCGAGCGACTGGAACGCGTGCTCGACCGCCAGCGACGGATCGCGCTGGAGGAGAACGAGCGGTTCGTCGGGCAGGACGTGGAGGTCCTGTTCGAGTCCGCGGCGCGGCACGGCGGGTTTGTCGGCCGTGCGGACGACCATCGGACCGTCGTCGCCCGCGGAGGAAGGATCGGCGAGCTGGCGAACGTTCGGGTCGAAGCGGCGGCGGCGGCCGGACTCTCCGGTTCGGTCCCGGTCCACCAGGGGATAGAGGGAAGACGATGATCGTTACCGTCACACTGAACCCGGCGGTCGACAAGGTCTACTGGGTCGACAGCCTGAGGATCTGCCAGATCACGCAGGAGGAGTTCCTCACCCGCGCGACGCGAAGCTCGACGTCCGCCGGCGGGAAGGGCGTGAACATTTCGCGGTTTCTGTCGGCGTTCGGGATGGACAATGTCGCGATGGGGTTCGTCGGCGGCCACACCGGTCACGTCGTCGTCCGGTATCTCCAACACAAGGGCGTGACCACGAACTTCGTCTGGATTTACGAAGAAACGCGGGTCAACGTCACCATCCTCGAGAGCGGGCGCGACCACAGCCCGAACCTGATCAACGAACGGGGGCCGACGGTCTCCGAGGCGGAGCTCGAGCGGTTCATGCGGCGGTACCGCCGGATCGTCAAGCGCGCTTCGTGGGTCGTCCTCGCCGGGAGCCTCCCGCCGGGGATCGATCCGGGCATCTACGAGGAGCTGGCGAAAATCGCGAACGAGGCCGGAGCGAAGGTCGTCATCAGCGCCGGCGGCGAACCGCTGACGCGGGCGCTCGGCGCCTGTCCGTACCTCGTCAAGCCGGACACGCGGGAGCGTCTCCTCCTCGGCGAGACGTCGCTCACCTCGACCGACGCGATCGTCGCGGCCGGCCAGCACGTGATCGCATGCGGAGCGCAGTTGGTCGTCATCTCCCACGACGTGACCGGCGACATCGCGATCACGCCGGACGCGGTCTGGGAGATCAAGGCGAAGGTCCCGACGTCGGAATTCCGGAACCTCGTCGGCGCGGACGACGCGTTCCTCGGCGGGATCCTCTACAAGCTGACGCAGGACGCGCCGGTCGAGGAGTCGCTCCGCTTCGGGATGGCGGCGGGGATCGCGAGCGCCGAGAGCGAGAAGAAGATCTGCGAGGACCGCGCCATGGTCGAAGCCGAGATGGCGAAGATCACGGTGGAGAGGATCTGAGGAGGGAGCATGAAGGTCCGGGAGATCATGACGCGAGACCTGACGGCGGTGGAGCGGGACGTCCCCGTTCGGGAGCTCATCTTCATCCTCGACAACGCCGAGATGCCGAACGTCTCCGTCGTCGATGAGGAGGGCGTGCTCATCGGATTCATCTCGGAGAAGGATCTGATCCGCGCTGCCCTTCCCGGCTACTTCGAGATGCTCCACAGCGCTTCGTTCATCCCGGACATGAACCAGCTGACACGCAAGCTGGGCGAGATCGCGGACGAACCGCTCGAGAAGTACATGTGCACCGAAGTCCTCTCCGTGACGGAGGAGGACGACGACCTTCGCGCCGCCGATCTGATCATCCGCAAGGGCGTCAAGAACCTTCCGGTCGTCGACGGGAAAGGGCGACTGGTCGGCCGCGTGCGGCGCATCGACCTCCTCCGGCACTTCCTCTAGTGTCGGCCGGCGTCCCCTGGCAGCGGCTCGGACTCTCCCGCGTTCGCGTCGCCGTCGGGAGAGACGTGCTCTTCTTGAGAAACGGCTCCTCGACGGAACCGGCAGCCGGGGAGCCGTCCGACGCGCCGCTCGCCGTCTATCCGAGCGAAGAGGACGTCGTCCCGGCTGGCTCGATCGATCTTCGTCTGCTCGCCAGGGTCCTCCGTCCGACGCTACCCGACTACCGGCTGAAGACGGTCGCGGCGCGGTACGGCCTGGTCGAGGCCCGGGGGGTGCGGGCCGCCGGCGACGTCTTCGTCGCGATGACGGAGGAGGCGGTCGGGCTCGAGCGCGACCTCGTCGCCCTCCTCGCCCGGCTCCTTCCGCGCCCGCTGGCGGGGCTGTTCGACCGGATTCTGCTTCTGCCGAGGCCCGAACGCGCCGCGGACGGGACGGTCGAAGTGGCAAGGCAGGCCGTCGACATCGATCGCGACAGCACCGTCGCGGCCGAGGTCCTCGGATCGAGTGGCGTGATCGCCCGAGGGCTGCCTTCGTACGAGGAGCGCGACGGTCAGCTGGAGATGGCCGCGGCGGTGGAGGGGGCGTTTCGCGACGGCGAGGCGCTCCTCGTCGAGGCCGGACCGGGGACC
>Ga0180431_10005516_pt1 | contig 15378 bp, 9 predicted proteins | sample SS_ome_11_FD_132459 | JGI IMG/M metagenome (GOLD analysis project Ga0180431, IMG submission 132459) | Hypersaline lake sediment archaeal communities from the Salton Sea, California, USA - SS_1_MS_1 metaG | ecosystem: Environmental > Aquatic > Non-marine Saline and Alkaline > Hypersaline >... | reverse complement strand
CTTTTCCTGGTCCAGCCCGGCTGAGGCAATCCGATAGGCATCCTTGGAGGACGGCTGACGATTAATATGATGTCTCGTTGAATCCACCTATTTTTGCAGAAAAACGCCATTATCTGTGCAAGAATAACGTTTTCTTAGCAAGCCGGAGAAATTTTAAGAAATTTTTCATATTTTTATTGAACTTGGACTACAAATGTAATATTTTAAATAAAACTACAAGTGTAATCTTAGGGAGATTTGCTTATGAGAAAGCTGCCAAAAATATCCGATTCTGAATGGCGGGTGATGCGTGTGCTCTGGTCGAAAAGCCCTCTGGCTGCCCAGGATATTTTTGAACGGCTCGATGCCACAACAAAATGGAAGCCTAAAACAGTGAAAACGCTGATTGACCGGTTGGTACAAAAAGGCGCTGTCAAATATGAAAAGGTTGGAAGGCGCTACCTATATTATCCGGCTGTCGGCCGGGATGAATGTATCACAACAGAAAGACATTCATTCGTCAGGCGGGTCTATGGCGGAATCACCAAGCCGATGCTCGCCGAGTTTCTGGAAGATGCGGAGCTTTCAGCCGAGGATATATCCGAACTCAAGGAAATCCTCGAACAAAAAGCGGAGGAATGAAAATGGAATCTTTGAGCATGCAGTTGATACCCATCTTCGATTGGCTCCTTCGGGCGACGTTGCAGGCCGCCCTGCTTTTTTGCCTGATCATGCTCATAAAGCTGATCGTGCGGGGCCGGCTGCCGATCCGCTGGCATTACTGTCTCTGGCTGCTGTTGTTGATACGCATGGCGACACCCTGGTTACCAGAAAGCAAGATAAGCATCTTCAACTGGGTCCCGCGATCCATTCAGCATGGAGGAATCATCAGATCCATGGCTCAACATAGAGATGCTCGCGGCATGGGCTTCTACATGCGCGGCGGAATCACAGACCAACAAGAGGCTAAGCCACCAGATGACACTAAAGCTGTCTTAGTCCCATTTGTGCGTATGCTGCCTCTACTGTGGCTGCTCGGAACAGCGATTCTGGCCGCCTATGTCTGCGCGAGCAACTTTTACCTCTGGTGGCTCGTGACGCGCGAACGTCCTTTGACCGACCAGAGAATTCTCGATCTGTTAGAAGACTGCAAGTCGGAAATGGGCATTCGGACCCTGCTCGGCGTGGTCATCACGGATAAAGTTACAAGCCCGGCCCTTTTCGGTTTTGTCCGTCCTCGATTGCTCTTGCCGGCGAGAATGATCGACGCCCTCAGACGCGAAGAATTGCGATACGTTTTTCTGCATGAACTGGGGCATCTGAGAAGGCATGATATTTACGTCGGATGGTTCACGAGCCTTTTGCAGGTTTTACACTGGTTCAATCCGTTCATTTGGCTGGCGTTCTATCGAATGCAGACCGACCGGGAATTAGCCTGCGATGCTCTGGTCCTAACCCGGATTCATGCCAGCGAATCGAAGGGTTACGGACGGACCATTGTCAATCTTTTAGAACATTTTTCCCATCACCGGCGTTTGCCGGGCATGGCGGGAATCTTAGAAACCAAATCTCAATTGAAAAGGAGAATCAAAATGATTGCCCAATTTAAAAAAACCTCACACGCCCGCAGTGCCTGGGCCATGCTCCTTCTGGCCGTACTGGCTTGCATCGCCCTGACCAACGCTCATGTTGCGAAGGCAGACATCGAGTTCGGAGAACCAGTAAATCTGAAAACCGTTATCCCAGGCCTCGATCCTACATACGACACGGTCAATTGTTTCTCCTATGATGGGCTGGAGATGTATATCATGAGGGAAAACCGTCCAGGAGGATATGGAGATTGGGATTTATGGGTAATGAAACGCGCCTCGAAAGATGATGATTGGGGTCCGCTGGAGAATCTCGGTCCTGAGATTAACACTGAACAAAGTGACGGAAACGCATCCATCTCAGCCGACGGGCTTACGCTCTATATCGAATCTAAACGCGCCGGTGGGTATGGCAGCTACGACATATATATGACATCACGCTCCAGCAAGAATGATCCCTGGGGCCTGCCCTTGAATATGGGACCAGAAATAAACACCTCTGTCGGAGACGCTAGTCCTTGGATATCGGCGGATGGCTTGGAATTATTCTTTACATCGTTTCGGGCAGATGGATATGGTCGTGGCGATATCTATGTTACAAGACGAGCGACGACGAAGGAACCCTGGGGAGAAGCAGAAAACCTTGGTGAGGTGGTGAACAGTATATACACTGAGGTATTTCCCTGCCTTTCGCCAGATGGTTTGATACTGCTTTTCTCAGATGGTTTAGATGAGGTACCTCGCCCAGGTGGGTATGGCAACGCGGATATGTGGATGACAAGGCGGGCAAGCCTTTCTGATCCGTGGCAGACACCTGTGAACCTTGGACCTGAGATTAACCGTTCTATACAGGAACTCGGTCCTCGCATCTCACTTGATGGTTCTACGCTCTACTTTTTCACAAACTCCGCCGGTACCTGGAATAACTGGCAGGCCTCGATTCAACCTATCGTCGATTTCAACGGTGACGGGAAAGTCGATGTTGCAGACGTGAGCATTATGGTTGAGCACTGGCACACGGACTGCTCCCTATGTGACATTGGGCCGATGCCCTGGGGCGATGGCTTCGTGGATGCTCAGGACTTGAGCGTACTGACCGAGTATTTGATTGAGGATTCTCGTCCGACGGCTCACTGGAAGCTGGACGAAGATCAGGGCAACATCGCCTACGACAGCGCAGGCCTGGATGACGCTGACCTTCATGGAGGACCCGTCTGGCAACCTTCCTGTGGTAAGAAAGGCGGAGCATTGCAGTTTGATGGAACCAATGATTACATCAGCGCACCTTTTATCCTTGATCCGGCGGCTGGATCGTTCAGCATCTTTGCGTGGATCAAGAGCGACAACCGGGGACAAGTGATTATATCGCAGACCGGCGAGACCGGCGCGCGGTGGCTGTGGACGGACCCATCCTACGGCAGACTCACGACCTGGCTGATGCATCCACCGTTTCATCTGCTGATGACTGGATCAACCATCACGGACGACCGGTGGCATCACATCGGTATGGTCTATGATTGCACCAGGCTGAAAAGATACCTTTACGTGGATGGTACGGAGGCCGCCAGAGACACAGATCCCGTGGGTGGGGTTAATGCGAACGGCGACCTGTACTTCGGCGTGGACAAGACGCTTCAAGCGGGAACTTTCTTCTCCGGCCTGATGGATGATATTCGCATCTATGACGAGGCGCTCAGCGCCGAGGAGGTTGCGGACCTGGTACGTTAAGAAACAGAATCCTCCAGCAAAGCCTGGAGACTAAACAGCATAAAGGGCAAATTACGGGGCCCATGATACAAATCATCCCCACGGCCTACGGAGAAGGCTGCGGGGATTTCTATTAACACAGGTGAGATTATTTTGGTGACAAAACAAATCTTGCCCTTGATTATCACACATCAAAAAACACAGATAGGCCGGGAAATCTCCTTCTATTTTTGGTAAAATATATTGCTGCAAACAACAGACAAAGGATTTACGTAAATAAAAAGGAATTTTTGTTACAGAATCCGCCGGGTGTCGTCTATATGGGTGGACGAAAAAAATTGAGAATTTAGAAGTGAGAAGTGGGAATTCTAAATTCTGAATTCTCACGTCTAAATTCTAATGCCTGAAAGGGCCTAAATGGAACAAACGACCGGTCAGAAAGCCAAACACGCAGGGACCAATGGAGCCGTCGATGAAGGCCAGTTGATGGCCCGCTTGCACAAGGGTTATGCTTGCCTGAAACACGAGGTGCATAAAGTCATTGTCGGCCAGGAGGACGTGATTGATTCGATGCTCTGCTGCATGCTCGCCGGGGGGCACTGCATCGTCCAGGGCGTGCCCGGCCTGGCTAAAACCATGATGGTCCACGCCATCTCGGACTCGATGAAGCTTCTCTTCAATCGCATTCAATTCACGCCCGATTTGATGCCGTCGGATATCACCGGCGCCGATATCATCCAGCGAGACCCGCAGTCAAAAAAGAGACGGTATGAATTCGTCAAAGGCCCGATCTTCGCGAACGTCATTCTGGCCGACGAAATCAACCGTACGCCGCCCAAGACGCAGGCGGCGCTTCTTCAGGCCATGCAGGAACGCGAGGTCACGGTCGCGGGTCGGACGTATAAGCTGGAGCAGCCGTTCTTTGTCCTGGCGACGCAAAATCCGATCGAGCAGGAAGGAACGTATCCTCTTCCGGAGGCGGCCCTGGACCGGTTCATGTTTATGATTTATATCGACTACCCCACGGCCAAGGAGGAGCACCTGATCGTTAAACAGACCACAACGAGCAAAAAAATCTCCGTTCAGCAGGTGCTGAGTCGGAATGATATGGTTTTGTTCCAGGAGATTGTGCGAATGGCGCCCGTCAGCGACGTCGTGATCGCCTATTGTATCCGGCTGGCTCGCGCCACACGATCGGGTGATCCCCTGGCCACCACAATGGTTAAGAAATACCTTAAATGGGGAGCCGGGCCGAGGGCGGGCCAGTATATGACACTCGGCGCCAAGGCCAGGGCGCTGATTAACGGCCGCGTCACACCGAGCTTCGATGATGTCAAAGCGGTCTGCAAACTGGTGCTCCGGCATCGCGTGATTCCCAACTTCAGCGCCGAGGCCGACGGCGTCGGCGTCGAAGGCATCCTGGACGATCTAATCGAAAATGTCCCCCTGCCAAAATAGCCCGAAAGACTTAAAGGATGATGTCTTAGATTTGCACGACGGGGCAAAGTGATGAAAGATAGCCGTAGATATCTCGATCCGGTGTTTCTGAGCACGTTGGGGAATATGGACCTGGTCGCCCGCTGCGCGGTGGAAGGCTTTTTCTCGGGTCTGCATCCGAGTCCCTTTCACGGCTTTAGCGTCGAGTACAGCGACCATCGGGAGTATCACGCCGGCGACGAATTGAAGTTCGTCGATTGGAAAGTCTTCGGGCGCAGCGATAAGCTATATATCAAACAATTCCAGCAGGAAACCAATACGACGGCCTATATCCTCCTGGACAGCAGCAAAAGTATGTCCTTTGCCGGCGACGGCAAGATCAGCAAGATGGATTACGCATCTTTTCTCGCAGCGGCCCTGAGTTATTTGATGCTCAGCCAAAGCGACAGCACCGCGTTAACGCTTTTTGCCGAGACCGTCACAAAGTACATCCCGCCCCACTCGAAACGCACGCATCTCAATATGATTCTCAAGACCCTGCAACACAATAAGCCCGCGGGGCAGACTAATCTCGCCGGCGTTTTGCACACTTTCGCCGAAACGACCAAACGGCGAGGTATCGTGATTCTGATCTCCGATCTGCTCGACGATAAAGACGACATTTTTAAGGGCTTAGCCCATTTGAAATTTCTGAAACACGACGTGATCGTTTTTCAGACGATGGACCATCAGGAGCTGAACCTTGATTATGAAGGACTGATCCAGTTCGAGGACCTGGAATCGAAGCAGAAAATGCGCACCTTCCCGCGATCCCTGCGCGAAGGCTATCGCCGGCGTGTGGCCGAATTCCTGGACGAAATCGAAAAGACGACCGGCAATACCGGCATCGATTATTGTCTGCTCGATACGTCCCAACCGCTCGATAGAGCCTTGGTGGCTTATTTGGCCAAACGAAAGAGATTGATGTGAGTTTTATTGAATGGATATTTTTGCTTGGGGGGCTGGCGGTGGCTGGGCCGCTGATCGCGCACCTGCTGGCAAAGCCGCGATTCAAACGATTGCCTTTTACAATGCTTCGTTTTCTGCAATCAGGCCAGGTCCAAAGCCAATCCCGGCGAAAACTACGCGACCTACTGATTCTTTTGCTTCGTTGTGCCATTATTATCTTAATCGCCCTGCTCTTCGCCCGGCCGATCCTGCACCTGAGGTCCAAACCGAAACAAGCCAAACACCTATACAGCCTGGGACTCGATAATTCGATGTCCATGGCTTATTCGGATGGAGATACATCCCTTTTTGAAAAGCTTAAAGACTCGGCCGTTGATTACGTTCGCGTGGCAGAGCCGGACAGCCTGTTCAATATCTGCGCCCTGGCATCGGGAGATTGGCAACAAGAGCTGAGTCAAGATCAGGCGTTGGCCGAGATCAACGCCTTGGACGTCGAATCAACCAGCGCGACTATCGCAGATTTTCTCTCCGGTCTCCGTCGAGCCAACCGTGTGAAACACCCGGACGATACGATGTCGGTTTTCGTACTTAGTGATTTTACACCTATCACACTGCACCAGTTCGTACGGATCGCGGATCCCGCCGGGATGGATGAAATTGACTATAAGCCCATGCTCTCTTCAAAACCTGTAAACAATGCAGCCATCGTTGAAGCTCACGTCGTTAGCATGGCGGAAGGGAAGTTAACGATCAGCGTCGCCGTCGTGAATTATGGGGCCATCCCACAAGAACGGCGTTTGACGGCGCAAGCCGGATCGCATGAATCCCCCCCAGTCAACATCCGTCTCTTACCCAATCAACGAGAAATCTACCCGGTGCAAATGGACATCGGCGACGCCGGGCCGGAAACGTCTTTCTGGCCCGTAGAATTGAGTCTTTCTGAGGGAGACGGTCTTCAGGCGGATGATACGTTTTACCTCGCCGTCTCTATTCCCGGGCAAAATGATGTCAATGTCCTCCTGGTCGGTGAAAGCGAACATGAACTATTCCTGCTCAAAACCGCGATGGACACCTTATCACGAATGAGTACATACAATGCGTTAAGGATCAGAAGGATTTCCTTCGACAAGGTCAGTGCGTCCGACCTGAAGTGGGCTGATGTGACAGTGTGCTCGACGATAACGGATCGTTTGGGTTACGTAGCCCCTGATTTGAAGGATTTCATCAACACCGGCGGCAAGCTGATATGTTTTACGACGGAATTCATCGCATCCGGGGCGATAAAGCAATTGTGGCAGCAGGGTGTTCTGGCCGCCCTACCGGGAAAATGCGTCCGTGGCCGAACATATATACAACCGAAACCGTGTGATCATCATATTTCCGGTGTGGATCATACCGCGGCCAAGTCTCTATCCAATTACAGAATCGACAAGATCCTTCTCAAAGGCTACCTGGAATGCGAACCGCATGCGAACAGCCGGTGTTTGTGGCAATTACAAAACGGTTCCGGCTTCGTTTACCTGAAACCTCTCGGCAAAGGTAGGTCTATCTTTGTCAATACGAGTGCCGATGATTCGCTCGGAACGTTCACCAAATCCAATGCCTCGGTGGCCTTTTGCCAGTATCTGTTGGGTCAAGATAACCAGATCGACGAGCATTGTTTCGTGCGGGACGAACGAGTAATTCTGCCTCTTCCCGACACCGCAAAGCAAGAATTTTGGGTCGAGACGTGTGACGGCAAAAAACGCCGGGCCGCCGCAGCCGACATGTCCCTGCTTATACCCGATCCGGCCGGTATCGGATGGGTTAAGACGTTAGGTAAGCCGACGCTCTACGCAGGTATCAATTTACCGCCGGGAGAAACGGATATGACTCAGCCGGACGTGGCGGAATTGGATAACATTATGAAAAGGGTATTCCCGGCAAATGTTGAACGAGACGTTTCCTCAGCCGACGTCCTCGGCGACAAAAAACCAAGGCCCATATGGAAGGTCCTCGCCTGGGCGATCATCCTGTTACTCTTGATCGAACCGGCTGTTGCAAACAGAATGAGGCGATAGAAAAGGCTCAGATATGGCTGAAACAGCCCAACGCAAACTCGATGCCCTTGTTGTCAGGGTCAAGAAAGTCAGGCGATGGCTCGTCGCCCTGGCCGTTCTGAGGGTGGCGGCGTTGTGCCTGGTTTTTGTCTCGGTCTATATCGGCGTTTACGCCTGGCTCGATCATCGATTGAATTTCGGCCAAACGGGCAGAATTACGGCGTTGATTCTGCTTATCATCGGCCTTGTACTCATACTGCATCAATTAACGAAACGGTTAATTCATCACATCTCCTGCAGCGCCGCTGCCAATTACATCGAGAATAAACAAAGCTTCAACCAGCAGCTTGTTACAGCCATCGAATATTACGAGAACAAACAAGACTACCCCTATTCCAGCGTATTGGCCGAGCAGCTTGTCTTACAGGTCGAAAAAGACAGCGCCGAATACCGATTCGACGCGGCCGTGCAGAAATGGCAAGGCTATGCTCTCGGCGCCATAATCACACTTGGTCTTGTTGTCACCGGGTTCTATGTCAAAGACAACTATGTTTACTTCGCCTCGTACTTCGCACGGCTCATACGCCCGACCGCTTCCGTTAAGGCACTCTCGCCGACTCGCCTGGAGCCTATAACGAAAGACCTCGTCGCCGAACCGGATTCTGAGGTGAATTTCGCCGCCGAAATCGAAGGGCGTGTTCCGGAATCAGCCAAGCTCGTCGTGGTGAGTTTGGAACCGGAAAGCGAGGAAACCGTCGAGGAACAGCAAGGCGAATACATGCCGGCGGAAGTTAAACCGGCTAACAAAAATGGACAAACGGCACGAATGGAAGCGTCCAGATTCTTTTCAAAATCGGGGCAATATAAATATCGGTTTGAAGCCGGATCTAATTCAACACCCTGGCATAACCTGAACATCTCACCGGCGCCCGATATAGAGCATATGATTGCCCAAGTCACACCGCCGAGAAAACCGACCAAGAAGCACTATGCCAAACCTTATACCGAGCATATAGAGAACAATACGCTTCAGGTCATTCCCGGCAGTCAAGTCTCCTTGCAAGTACAAGCAACGGATAAGCTCAAAAAAGTCGTCGCGACGGATATGGACGGCAAGCCGATGGCCCAAAGCCTGGATGGAACCGATCAGTTCACCTATCACTTTACGGCGGACAAGAATGGTTCGATTCACTTCGATCTCGTCAACAAGCAGGGACTTCCGAACAACGATATACCCGGGCTGGACGTTATCGTTAAGACCGACGCGCCTCCGACATTCAAATTACTCTCTCCCGACGGTGATTACCTGGCGACCGATGTAGCCAGCGTGCCTGTAACCTTTGAGATAACGGACGATTTCGGCTTGAATGCCGTAGCACTGTGCCAGGAAATCCCCGGCCGGACTCCGACCAGACTATCCATCCCGATTGAAGAGGGAATTCGCAGTAAGACGTTCACCCATACAATCGAATTGGAACAGTACAATTTGAGAGTCGGCGATAGTGTTTTGTTTTACGCCAGCGCAACCGATATCGATACCGGCTCGACGTTAGAGAGCCGGACCTCAAGCAGCGAGCTCTATTTCATTGAGATCAGGCCCTATCGACAGAATTGGCGTCCCAAACAAAACGGTAAACCGTCCCCCAACGGCATGCCGCCTCCCGAAGGACTTCTCAATATTCTCGAATATACGCGAGCTATCGTGAAAAAAACATGGGCTATCGCAGAGAAGCCGAATGTGACGGACCCGGACCGATCCACCCTGGAATCCATAGACAACGACGTCCAGTACTGTGCCGAGCAACTGGCTTTGATTCGCGAGGATTCGGATTACGGCTGGAAAGAGCCCCATAAAGCCGTGTTCAACACGGTTATCCAATACTACAAACAGGCGAGCCGGCATTTAGCCGGATACGATGCGGCCTCGGCCCTGGGGCCGGAGAAAAATGCGTATCGCATCTTACGAAAATTCATCCTCGAACTGGAATTGGAACTGCCCCCGCCTCCGAGCGGTCAAGGCCCCCAACCGGAAAAGCCCGACAGTGTCAAAATGCAGGAGAAACCGCCCCAATACGAACCGATGGAGGCGGAACGTATCGAGAGCGAGCTGCAACAAATACAGAACAAACTGGATACGCTGACGAAAGAACAAGAGGTTTTGAAGAGGACGTTCAAGAAGTTTCTCCACCAGCAAACCGAGGATGAACATTCCGCTCAAAAAGCCATCAGCCAGGAAGCATCCGATACGGCAGCCGGCGAAAAGGACCAAAACAAATCACCTGAAGACCGGCAAGATCAGGCAAAACCCGGTCAACAGGGACAGAAATCTTCTGAAGAACATAGCGACAGCCAGACTGCGACCGGAAGTCAAAGTGGATCACAAGGGCAAACGTCACCGGAAAACCAAAAAGGCTCGAAAAATCTTGATACAGAAAATCAGCAAAGCCAGACTGTAAACCAACAACGTGAACAAGCTTCACCAAACGAAATAAGCAAAGATAACAAGAATGACGCCCAGGGCAAGAGTGGCTCGAAAGGTCAAACTTCCCCCGAAAGCCAGGAAGTACCAGGAAGTCCCGGAGCAGATACAAAACAGAATAATTCCGAAAACCAGGCAAGCCGTGGTCAAGAGGCGGGACAACCTTCACACAAAGAAAGTAACAATCAGAGTGAGGCTGAAGGCAAAAGCGGATCGCAAGGACAACATCCTTCAGAATCCTCACGTGTGCAACAAGTTGCACACCCTACACAAGAAGATCATAATGGCACTCAAGGCCAAGGTCAATCGGAAAGACCAACTCAAGAAGAAGACAAAAATGCTCCGAGCGGTCGAAGTATGGCCAATACCGATCTCAGGCTGAGAATGCTCCAGGCCAAACAAAGGGCGCTGCAAGAACAGGTTTCACAAGTGAAGCGGGATTTGCAACAGTTACCTCAAGCATCTCAAAGCAATAACGAAGACCGAGCCCAGGCCCAGGAGCACCTGGACGAGGCCCTTGAGAAGATGGACGATTTTCAGAACAAACTCGCCGAGAGCCGCTACCGGTCGGCGATGGACTCGAAACAATCGAGTGAGGCCCTTGAATCCATGGAGACCGCCAAAGACCAGATGGACCTGGCTCAAAAGGCCATTAAGAATGAGCTAACCTGGAACGACGATCAGCGGATGGCCGACGAGGCCCGGGAGATGGCCGAACAGCTTGGGGCTGACGCGGATGCGTTCGACGAATCGGTCACGGAGGCCGAACGTGAAGACATGCTGGCCCGGCTCGAAGCGGCCAAGCGCCTGCTTGAGACGATGTCGGAACCGCAATGGGCTCAGGTCGGCCGGGGCCGAAGGAACCAATCGAGTTCCACCCCCGTTCTCACGAGGAACCCGAATATAGATCCGGCGGAAGCGGCCCGGCAGATGGCCCGACAATTCTGGTCCATCGCCCTGAACGCCAAGAAACGTCGACAACAGGTAGTCGAGGACGAGTCGTCCGATGTGACGTTTTACGGGCAGGAAAACGATTTCTTTGAAAACACCGCTAAATTCGAGGCGGACCCCGCACAAAAATGATTTTCGCAAACTATCCCGGACATCTCATTGCAGCGTTGCTGTTGGTCATTTCGGCCGGCTTGACGCTCGTGATCTACCATAGCGGCGAGTTGCGAAAGGCCCAACTGCAAGCCTACAGGCTGCCGCTCATGCTTCTGCAATTCATTCCCGTCGCCGTCATGCTATTTATCCTTTGGGATCCGTCACGATCGGAAGAGAACGAGACATTAGCCAAAAACGCGGTATTGGCCCTCTTTGATACCAGCGAGAGTATGTCGGTGACTGAAGAGGGACAAACAAACCGGCTGGACAAAGCACTGGATTTATTCGACAAAAAATTCCGCCCCTTCGACTCGGAGGGTCCCGAGTATAAAATGTTCGGATTCGACGACCAAACCTACCATAGCGGCTCATCGGATTTTCTCAAACGCTGGGGCTCGCAATCGAATCTGCTCAGCGTACTCACGACGCTGGGGCAGTACGACACCACGAATGAGACCGGTCCTGCCGATACAGAGGTGAGACGCCCTCTCCACAAAACAAACAACGTCATCGGCGCGGTCATTTTTACAGATGGTCAAGCCGACAACAAAAACATCGACACCTACCTGCCGCCCGACAATAACGATTTTCAAATCCTTGTCGTTGGCGTCGGATCGAGGGCCCGACAGCCCGACATCGCCATCGAATCGATTGATGCTCCGTCGCGAATGGTCATCGATAGCGTCGGCAAGGTCAAGGTAACCCTCACCGCCAGGGAATTCCGGAATCAGCCCGTGACCGTCGAGCTGTTGGAAGACGATAACGTGGTGGATTCGAGAGACGTTGCGGCCGGGGCGTTTATCCACAACTCTGAGTATGCTTTGGCCTTTGTCGAATTCGACATAGGCGCCGACACTCTTGGAAACCACACGCTCTCGGCCCGTGCCAAGGCCGTCGAGCGGGAAGTAAACATGGCCAACAATATTCGCACGACAATGATCGAGGTCATTGATGAGACCCAACTTCGCGTCCTCTTCTACTCACAGGTCGTCAGTTTCGATATCGGCAAGATCAGGCAGGCCCTGGCCCGCGATAACAAGATCGACCTGGACTTGGGCCTCGATGCCATCCGAACACCCATATTAGCCGAAAGAGTGTCTGAGATGTGCGGCTACGCCAAGCTGCCCGACGACCGCCAGGGATTCAACAAATACGATGTTGTCATCCTGGGCCCGTGCGATCTGGACGGCATGACAAACGCCCAGGTGGACAGTCTCTATCATTTCGTCGTGGATCGAGGCGGCGGACTGATTCTGCTGCCGGGCCGAGGCGACTACGGCCCCGCCGGCTGGATGAATAAAAAAATAAAAACACTACTACCCATGATCCTCGATTCCGATGAATCCACCGTCTTTTCCGGCGAGCCGGGACAAATCGAATTAACCCTCGAGGCGATCGACGACAAATTTCTAAATCCCGAAACACTGGAAGATTTCGACGGGTCGGTCTTGCCCTATTACCATGTCATCCACTCCAAACCGGCTTCCACGACGATGGCTACCATAAAAGAGACGCCCATCGTCGCCATACACAGGGTCGGTCGCGGCAGAGTGAGCCTTGTGAATATGTCAAAGCTCTTTTCGTTATATCACGAAGAGCGCGAGGGCGGGCTGCTCTACGAGTTGATGGCCGGATTGACGGCTCGCCTGGGCAGGATTACGCATCGGGAAACTGCAATAGAATTGTTCGCGGAGCGAGCTGCCGATCAGGTTGACACAGTTAAGTTCGAGGCGTACGTCTGCGATGAATCGTTCAAACCCGTCGCCGGCGCTAATGTTCTGCTCAGCGTCGGAGATACGGTCTTGAGCATGGCCCAGGTAAAACGAGGGTATTACGCGGTGCAAATTGAGGATATTCGGGATCAGGCCATCATAGCAACAGCTCAGGCCGAGATGAATGGCGCGTTTCTGGGCGAAAAAACCATCGCGATCAATCTGCCCCCGGTTAAAAACGAGATGAGTCACATCGAGCTTGACGAGGAATTTCTCCAAGCATTGGCAAAGAAGCTCAATGGCAAATATTACCATTCAGACACGATTGATGAAAACATCACAGATGTATTTGAGGCCCGGAGACAGATCGGCCGTTCCCGCCGGATGACGAGCATTTGGCCCGGTTGGTCACTGCTCATTGCCCTGTGTGTGTTGCTGAGTACGAACTGGTTTCTTAGGCGAGCGATAGGTCTTGTATGAAAGAAACGACAACTCCAACGAAAAAGTGTGCGTTTGTCATTTTCGCCGGTCTTCTGATCGAAGCGGTGGCAATAGGCGCTTCGAGCACCCAACCAACGCAAAGCAGAAAAACCTATGCGATGATTGTCAGCGGCATAAACAAGGATGCAAAAGAGCAACAGGCTAAAGATAATGCGGTAATGAACCTTCGCACTTTTCTCCTCAATGACGTGAGAATCCAACCGGATCAATTAAGTATCCTGGTAAGCTATGATTCACCCATTCAAAAAGGTTCAAAAATATCGACGGCGGAAAACCTGGAAAAACAGATGAATTTATTCGCAAACAAGATTCGTCCGTCGGATCGATTTATCTTCTATTATGTCGGTCAAGCCAACGTTGTGACCGAGACATTACGTTTGAATCTGCCGGGCAAGGACATGACACACGAGCAACTGGCGAGACGGCTCAATGGAATTCGGGCCTCTTCAATGCTCATCGTTTTGGATTGCCCCGGCGCAGGAGCGGCTGTCAAAGCACTGGCGGGCAAAGATCGAATTATCATTGGCGCCTGTACGCACGAAGAGCATTACAGCACACAATTCAGCAAATTCTTCGTCCCCGCTCTAACCGATCTTCAAAGTGACACAGATGGTGACGGTAAAATCTCGGTCCTGGAAGCATTCACCGTTGCGGCACGGCAATTGGATGATTCGTACCGACAACAGAACCTGCTCCAAACGGAAACGCCGATACTGGAAGATAATGCAGACGGTGTAGCAAGCCGGCAACCGTGGCGATATCGAGAGGACCACACGGACGGCCCCGCGGCCTCGAAGTGTTCTTTGTCGCCAAAATAACCCGGAGACGATTCAGCAATGAAATCTGAAAGAGAACAGATGGATCGAAGGCAATTTTTGAAAACGGCATGTGGTAAGGCGCTCGGTGCGACCGTTGCCACCGCCGCTATCGGGAAGACAGCAACAGGGATGGACATCAATGAGGGGCCGGATGATCTCGATCACTATGATTTCGTAATGCCCCGAGTCAAATATGCCCACCAGAGAAAAGAAGTGGACCGCTGGAACGTCCGACCGGGCGGGGATGCGAACTTGCTGAGAGAGCTTAGCGCCGTCATCCGTTGTCGCGTCAAACCGATCAAGGGAGTCCGGGATTGGGACCCGCAGTGGGCGGCGGAGGGCCAGCTTAACGCCGTGGTCGCCTTCGACGAGGCGGATGAAGTCAATAAGTACCCCTTTCTCTTTATGACGGGTGAGAATCACTTCACGTTTGAAGACCACCAGAAGGAGATTCTCAAGGAATATATCCTCCACGGGGGATTTCTATTGATGGATGATTGTGTGGTCGATACGGGCGGCGATTTCTTCTATCAAAGCGCCTACGCCCTGTTGGAGGACGTCTTCGGACGCGGCGCCGTCAAACGAATCCCTCGTGAGCATGAGGTCTTTCATAACGTGTACGATCTCGGCGGCTCGGGCCTGCCGCACATGCAATATATACAGCAACAAATGCCGGCCTTTCCCTGGACGACCCGAGGACGGAGACGACCTCAAAGAAACATCCTACCCGTCATGCAAGGCCAGAATCACGGCGCCAGAGGCCTTTTTATCGGCGACCGGCTCGCTGTTTTTTTAAGCTCCACCGATATTCACTGCGGATGGTGCGACAGTCACGGCTTCACATTCGGCCGGGCAAACTACAACAAAGCGATTCAAATGGGGATCAATATCATCATGTACGCCCTTTCACACTGAAACGAGCCGGGGGAACGGACGTTGTGCTTTACTGCATCCCAGAAACATATTGCTTTAATGTCCATTAATATGCTATAATGAATGACGTCCCGGACCTGTGGGAATGTCGAATCCGGGGCCGTACGATGACGCCTCCCAAGGGGGGCGACT
>Ga0180431_10005515_pt1 | contig 15381 bp, 13 predicted proteins | sample SS_ome_11_FD_132459 | JGI IMG/M metagenome (GOLD analysis project Ga0180431, IMG submission 132459) | Hypersaline lake sediment archaeal communities from the Salton Sea, California, USA - SS_1_MS_1 metaG | ecosystem: Environmental > Aquatic > Non-marine Saline and Alkaline > Hypersaline >... | reverse complement strand
CAGGCAAACGATGACGAGTCTTAACAAGGAGGGATGGTTCGGTATTTTGCAACCAGAAACGCTTAACCCCGAACCGCTCAACCTTGGGTCTATTTAAGAAGGAAACCATGAAAGAAAAGGAGAGCGACATTGGTGAAGAGCTGAGAAAAGCACCGGCATCACTTAATTCACAAATCAAAATGTGAGCGCCTACCATTTTGTCGCGACCCCAATATCCTGCGCCCACATTTTCCTTGACCCCCAAGGGCCAATCCCCTAAATTCGGGAATTGAAAAAGGGAACTTCTTACCACTCTAATAAGAGAGGAGGAAAGGATGATGGGAAAGAAAGGATTCATGGCGTTTGCTCTATTTGTTTTTGTTATCTTCACCAGTCTTCCACACACCACCGCGGCACCGCTGAAGCCGGGGGAGCCGATTGTGATCGGCGTTCCAACCGCCTTAGGTTCCATCGAGGGGCGAGACGGTTGGATGGCGATCCAGATGGCAGTAGAGGAGATCAACGCAAAAGGGGGTGTGCAGGTAGGCGATGCAAAACACCCCCTCAAGGCCTACTCCATCGATACAAGAGAGCATGAGCCCGGAATACCCGTGCAGGACGCATTGACGGCGACGGAGAAGCTCATTCTGGAGAGAAAACCTCATGCCATCGCATTGGGTAACTTCCGATCCGAGGTCTTGCTTGCTTCAATGGACCTCATGGCCAAGTATAAACTTCCGTACATTTGTTCGATTGCCATGACGCCGTTGTTCCAGAAAAAGGTCTTGGAAGCATACGATAAGTATAAATACTGCTTTCGGAATTGCCTTAACGCACCCTACCTTGTGATGTATTTGCAGGGGGTGATGGATTTCGTAAACAAAGAGTATGGTTTCAGCAAGGCATACATAATTGTGCAGGATACACTATGGGCCCAGGGTACGGGCAAAGGCCTTGACAAATGGTATAAAAAAAACGGCTGGGAAGTGGGAAGCTTCGATGCTTACGCCTTGGGAGCCAGCGACTTCTCTCCGTCCCTGATCAAGGCCAGGGCCCAAAAAACCCAGGTGATCGTCCCTATCTTTGACATGCCTCAAAGCGGCATTCTGCTTAAACAAGCGCGGGCGATGCAGATTCCGGCCCTTCTTGCAGGGTTCATCAGTCCTGTTGCGCCTGAAAACGCCTGGAAGGTATTTGAAGGAGAGGTGGACGGAATGATTAATGTGATATTCGAAATCGGACCTGTTCCCGTGAAAGCAGTGCCCGATTCGGTTGCTTTCAACGAGAATTTCAGCAAAAGATGGGGAAACGAAGCCAGGATGAACCTGTCCGGCCATGGTCCGGGACCTAGCTACGACTCGATCTATATCTTTGCCGATGCATTTGAGCGTGCCAAGACGGTTGAGCCGGATGCCGTGGTCAAGGCTCTCGAACAGACCGACATGTCGGGTGTCGTTGGAAGGATCAAGTTCGGCAAAGACCATCAAGTAATCTATGGTTTTGACCCCAAAGAGACGGCCCTGGCCTGCGCCGTCCAGTGGGTGAAGCCCGGGAAAAGAGAGGTCGTTTTCCCTGAGGCCGTGGCAGAAAGCAAGATCGCGCTTCCGCCTTACATGAAATAATACTCGAGCTGGATTCTCAGGGCGATCTTATGTGAGAAGATCGCCCTGTTATTCGTTGCACATCCATGTTACCAAGCATCCTTATTTATGGCTTGATCAACAGCGTCAGCTTGGCCCTGATCGCCATCGGCTTCAGCATCACCTTCGGCATCAGCGGGGTGGCTAATTTTGCCTATGGAGGTTTTTATCTCCTCAGTGGATTTCTTGTCTGGATGCTACTCAACTACCTGAAATTCCCGCTTCTTCTGGCCATCATAACCACCATCGGTGTCGTCGGGCTTTTGGGCTTTGTCACTTACTGGGTCATCCTTTTGCGGGTTCGCGGGATACCCCTATCCGAAGTGATTGCGACGTTCGCGCTGGGAGTTGGGATACTGGAGTTATTCCGCTGGTTGGGGTTTGTGACCTATGAGTTCACGCTTCCCTATTTTAAGAAGGGCATGGTGATGATTGCCGGGGTGCCCGTTGACTATCAACGCCTCTTTATGATTGCCATAGGACTGGCATTGGTTCTTTTCCTATACTTTTTTACACACTACACACGCATCGGGTTGGCCTTTAGAGGGATCGCCCAGAACGAGCGCACGGCGATCTCGCTGGGGATCAAATCGGATTTGACGGCAGCCCTTAGTCTCGCCCTTGGTTCGGCCATGGCTTCTGTTGCTGCCGTTGTGATTCTTCCGCTGGGAATCATCTCCATCAATCAGGGATACGAGGTATTGCTGATCGCCGTCGCCGTGGGGATTGTGGGAGGATTAGAGAGCGTCCCGGGAATTTTGGTGGCGAGTCTGATCCTCGGGTATGCGCAGGTTCTGACCGGGATTTACTTGAAGCCCGAATGGATGACGGTCGTCTATCTGGCAGCGATCGTCTTGGTTCTTGCGATCAAGCCCTCCGGCCTTTTTGGTAAGTTTAAGGAACTGGAGGAAAGAGTCTGACGAATTCGGGATACGGGTGCGGGATCGATGAAATACAGGAAAGAGAGACTGGATCGGGGAATCAAGGCGAGATGCGAAGACATTTTCGCCCTTTCATCCTACAGGGAGATATTCTATCTGTCACTCCCTCGCCTCTTGCCTGTCATCATCCTGCTCGCGCTTCCTTTATTGAATCCTGTGATTGGAATGTATTGGGAAAAAGTCTTGATGATCACCTGTGTCATCGCACTGCTTGCGCTGAGCTGGGATCTGATGGCCTCTGTGGGATTGATCTCATTAGGGCAGGCCCTTTTCTTTGGCGCAGGGGCTTATGGTGCCGGTTTTTTAAACCATGCCTTTAAATTGCCCCCCATTTTGAGCATCCCTTTGGGCACGCTTGGGGGCGCATTGTTCTGCACGTTCTTGCTTCTACCTGTGATGAGACTTAGAGGGGTCTACTTCGCCATCGTCACCCTCACCCTGCCGTTGCTCCTAGCCCGATTTATTGAGACAACAAAAATTCTCGGAGGAACCGAGGGGATGAGTGCCCTTTCTCCATTCCCCAGCATATGGGTTGAAATGTATGTACCTGTTTTCGCGCTTCTTGTGTGTCTTTTTGGTTTTCGAAGATTAATTAACGAGGATTATGGGCTGGTGCTTCAAGGGATACGCGATAACGATCGAGCGGTCATGAGCGGAGCGATCAATATCTACTGGTTCAAGGCTCAGGCGGTGTTTTTGGCCGGCTTGGCAGGGGCGTTTGCCGGCGCCTTCATGACTCATTACAACCAGGTGGTGGGAATGGCTGCCTTTGCCATGGATTATTCCATTTTGCCTTTAACCGCCGCCGTGCTGGGCGGTGTAGGAACCTTTGCCGGTCCGGCAATAGGCGCATTCATCCTGATTCCGCTTTCTGAAGTTCTCCGTGCCGTTGGAACGTTGAGAGTGGTTTTCTACTCGGCCATTCTCATCATCTGTGTGGTGGGTTTGCCGGAAGGTGTTTTTCACTATCTGAGAAGGAAGTATCACCAATTCGAAAGGATGGTCGAAGTGGGATGATCCGCTTTGGGTCGATGTGACGGACGACGAACCCCGTTAAAGAGGATGAACGCCAAGAATCGAGGTTTGGATTAAATTCAAAATTGATGACCCCGTAAAAAGTTAGAAAGTGCCCTTTTCTGTATTTCCGGCGCAGGTCGCCGTCCGGGAAAAACAAGAATTTCAGCGCCCCGACGTTCGCGGGCGTGACGACTCCGACGGCTCTTTAGGAGGCCGTCAAAATTCGTAGCCCGCAACTCAAATTTTCAATCATTCAATTGTATTTTAACGTTCAATCCTCATCTAAAAACGGCACGGGCATTCTTGCTGAGTGGTTGTGCGGGCTTTTTTTCGAAACAAATGGATAAAAATATTTTAAGCGTTGAGAACCTGAGTAAGAATTTTGGTGGAGTGGCAGCCATCGTCCGGGTGAGTTTTTCTCTGCAGGAAGGAGAGCTTCTCGGGATCATCGGCCCAAACGGCTCGGGAAAGACGACACTCGTAAATTTGCTCACGGGTTTTGTCAAACCGGATTCGGGGAAAGTCATCTACCAGGGGAAAGAGATTACGGGGAAGATGCCTTATAGGATAGCCGGATTGGGAATTGCACGGACCTTCCAGATGGTGAAGCCGTTTTATCAACTCTCCGCCTTCAAGAACCTAATCATCCCTTTGTATTCCTCCCGGGTCAAGAAACTGAGGGGAGGAAAGTACGGCGATCGGGACCATGTCGCTATCGACCTTCTGGAGGATGTCGGATTCGAACGCGACTCCTCCGTTCCTTACAAGGTAGCTTCCAGTCTTCCTCATGGCTATCTCAAGCGTCTTGAACTCGCACGGTGCTTGGCGCTTCGACCGGATTTACTCATTCTTGATGAACTCTTTTCGGGGATGTCCATGTCGGAAGTTGCCGGCACCCTGCCCATCATCGAAAAACTGAGCGCTGAGGGCTTAAGCATTCTCATGGTGGAACATCGGTTGAGGGAGCTGTTTCGGATCGCACATCGGGTCATTGCCCTAAATTTCGGCTACAAGATCGCAGATGGACCCATCCGCCAAGTGATGGAGGACGAGGCCGTCAAATCAGCCTACCTTGGAAGCGAGGATGAGGGCTGAGATGCTTGAAACCAAAAGCCTGATGGTCTTTTTCGAAAACTCCCTCGCCATCAACGACCTCAACCTGGAGGTTCATGGAGAAGAGGTGGTGGGCATCCTCGGCTCCAACAGCGCCGGGAAGACGACCCTGATGAATACAATTTCCGGTTTGATGATTGACATCAAGAAAAAAGAGGACCGAAGGGGAGGTGAACGAATCACCATCCTGGGTGAGATCAAATTTGAAGGGAAGGATATCCTTAACACGCCACCCGATGAAAGGGTCAAAAAGGGGATCGTCTTAAGCCGAGAAAGACATCCGATTTTTCCCGATAGTACGGTAGAGGAAAACCTGAAAATCGCGGCTTATCTCCGCAAGGATTCTCAGATCAAAGAAACCTTCGAATTTGTCTATTCCATTTTTTTTCATTTGAACCATATTCGAAAAAGAAAAGCAGGCTTTTGTAGCGGAGGGGAGCAGCAAATGCTTGCCATCGGAATGACCTTGATGACCCGGCCCCGACTGCTCCTCATGGATGAGCCGCTGCTCGGACTTTCCCCTGTCCTTCAAAAAGATCTGATCCGAGCGATCAAGCAGATTCGAGGGGAAGGCGTCACCCTCCTGGTGGCCGAGCAGTTTGCCAGGCCCCTTCTGCCGATTATCGATCGCGGTTACGTCATTGAAAACGGAAGCCTCGTCCTGTTCGGGACCGGAAAGGAATTGATGGATAACCCGGAAGTCAAGGCAGCATATTTTGGAATTTAAGGGGTTCATGGAAGTAGCGACCTCCATCTATGAGCAGTTCGATAAAGTCTCTCGGGATTTCGCCGAGAAACCCGCACTCATCTACTTGGGCACGAGATACACTTTCTCCCAACTCCGGGATGTGACGGAGAGCCTGGCTGGTCACCTTTACAGCATGGGGGTCTCCAGAGGAGATAAGGCTGTCTTATATCTCCCGAATTGCCTTCAGTGGGTGATAGGCTGGCTGGCACTGCAGCGCATCGGTGCCGTGGCTGTCCCCATTTCCCCCATCTATACGCCCATCGACCTCGAATACATGGTAAACGATAGCGGGTCTGAGACCATCTTCTGCCTGGATACCAATTTCGGGTATGTGGCTCAAATCCTTCCTGAGACCAAATTGAAGCGGGTGATAGTCACCAATTTGGCAGAACTCCTGCCTTGGTGGAAATGGGTGATCGGGAGAAGTTTCAACAAGATCCCGATGGGGAATTTTCATGCAGGGGGGAATATCTTCAGTTTTAAGAAGCTTTTAAGCGGTGGAGGCCATGCTTCCTTGCCGCCCCATCAGGCAGAGAGCGATGCAATGGTGGAAATGCTCTACACAGGCGGCACTACGGGCCTCCCCAAAGGGGTGCCTTTTACAAACGTTCTGTTTCTGGAAGGGGCGGCTGAGCAAAGGTCTATGACTGAACGCTTCATCGCCAGGGGAGAGGATATCGTTGTCCAGGGAGGGCCGCTGTTTCATATCCTGGGTCAAGCAGTCGGACTGGGAGCAATGCTTTCGGGAGACGCACTGGTATTGCTCCCAAGGGTTAATTTAGATGGTCTCTTTGATCATATTCAACGCTACAAGGTCCTCACTTTCTTCGGTGTTCCTGCCCTGTACCGAATGATTTTGGAGCATGATCGGGTCGACTACTATGACTTGAGTTCTCTTAGGTACTGTTTCTCAGGGGGGGATGTCCTACCCTCCGAGGTCGCTGAAAGATGGTTCAAAAAATTTGAAACATCCATTTATTCAGGGTATGGAGCAACCGAGACGTGCGGTCGTGTGTCTCTGACGCCTATGGGTGAACAGGCCCCGGCAGGCAGTGCAGGCAAAGTCACTCCCCTTCAAGAGGTGAGGCTTGTGGATCCAGACACCCTGGAACCGGTTGGTCCCGGACATCCGGGAGAATTGATGGTCTCCTCAGAGCATATGGTGCGAGCCTATTGGAACAAACCTGAAGAGACGGCTGCCTGTTTTATCGAGATGGACGGTAAGCTTTGGTACAGGACTCGCGACATCGTTCGAGTGGATGGAAATCGGTGGCTTTTTTATTTGGATCGGTCTGTGGACACACTCAAACACAAGGGCTATCGCGTGGCCGTTTCAGAAATAGAAGCCGTTTTGCAGGAACACCCGGCAGTTGTTTCCGCTTGCGTGGTGGGCGTTCCGGATGAGAAGGTGGGCGAGAGGATCAAAGCCTTTGCCGTTCTGAAAGAGGATGTCAAGGGGGTGAGCGCGTACGATCTTCTCAAATGGTGCCGGGAGCGGTTAGCCTCTTACAAGGTCCCGCAATATATTGAATTCCGAGATATGCTCCCAAAATCCAAGGTCGGTAAGCTCTTAAGGCGTGAACTCCGAGCAGAGGAACGAAAAAGGTTCGATAAATAGGGACTTATCCCATTCGTTGTGGAACAGGGGGGTAACCAATGGGATAGGTCTCTATTTTTCCATTGCCGGGGTGACGGATGAACGAGGGACCCGATGTTAGGACCGCCGGATATCGGGGTAGGTATCGGGTGGCACCTTGCCTGAGATCGGGCCGGCCTGTTCGCCACAGCATTCGCGCCCCATTTTTCCGGAAGAGAATGACAGATCTCCCCGACGAATTGAAAGTTGTTTAAAAATCCAACGACGTGAAAGCGCAAGACACTTTGGACGCTCTTGAATGGCTTGCCGCCGGGCGTTTTTTTAGAAGACGAACTTCTTCTCCATCAGCCGCTTTTTCTGCCGCGTCACATACTCGCCAAGGGCCGCCTCAAGCTGCGCATCCATGGGCGGTTTGACATACGCGGCCAGCCGATCGGCCAGCATCCGCTGGGTTTTCTCGGCCACGCAATGGGCACCCTTGGCCTCCCATTTCCGGTAGTCGTCGCGGGTGAACAGATGGGGCTGGTAAAGGCTGCGGCAGTGCTTGAACGTGGTCAGATGGGTGAGGTAGTTGCCGTCGCTGCCCATACTTTTGATCGTGGCCACGTCGATGGACTCAACATTGATGTTCATGGCGGTGAGGATGCGCCGCAGGGTGCGGCAGACCTCCTCGTCCAGGATCCACTTCTCGAAGCTCATGGAGATGTAGGAACCCAACTGCCCGCAGGCGTGCAGAATGAAGTTGGCGCCGCTGCGCACGGCGGTGCTCATCATCAGCGTGCCTTCGGCCGCCGCCTGGGAATCGAGGCAGTGGGAATTGGTCAGCATCCCGCCGGTGCGGCAGGGGATTCGGTAATACCGGGCGAGCTGGATGATCGCCGAGGCCAGCACGACCGCTTCAGGCGCCCCCACGGCTGAGACCACGGTGCGCATGTCCAACGGTGCCGACACCGACCCATAGACAACCGGAGTTCCCGGCCCGGCCAGCTGGGCCAGCACGATGCCGCTGAGGATTTCGGCGTTGGCCATGGCCAGCAGGCCCGGAAGGGACACCGGGCCGCTGGTGCCGGCCAGAACCATGTCGGTGATCACAAGGGGTTGGTTCAGCCGGGCCAGGTCGATGATGATCTCGGCCATTTCGGGGCTGTATTTGAGTGGTGAAGCCGCATGCACGACGGCGGGCATGACCGGCTGCTTTTTGAGTTCATCGACGCCGCCCCAGACCATGGCGGCCATCTCGACCGAGTCGACCGCCGCCTGCCGAAAATTGCTGCTCGCCAGAAACGCCTTGTCGCACAGGGTCAGGTTGGCCAGCATCATTTCCAGGTGGGCGACTTGGGAGGGCACATCACCGGGCTGGACCATGAGGTAGCCGTTCATGTCGAGCTGGTCTGAGGTTTGCACCAGTTTGCAGCAGGTGTGATAATCCTCCATGGTCGCCGGCCGGCGTATCCCGTCGGCATTGGAGACATTGGGCGCCCCGGCGGTGGGCAGAAAAACAAAATCGTCCTCCCCGATGGCCGCATCGTGCTGCGGGTTGCGGGCCCTCACGACAAAACGGGTGGGCACCGTTTCCAGGGCGCGCATGACCTCCTGCTCGGTAATGAACACCCGAGGATTGGCGACCTTGAATCCGCTGTCCCGGAAGAGGTTCAACGCTTCTTCGGAGTTGAATTTGACACCGGTTTCCGAAAGGATCTCCATGGACGCATCATGGATCAATTTGATTTCGTCCCGGGAAAAGACCTGCATGCGATCGCCCATCAGCGTACCTCCTGTGGCAGATTAACTATGTTTTGCCCATCTGCCGGTTTTGCCGGTGAAAGTCAAACGGATTTTTTCATTTTCGCTCCCCTGGTGGCTATATCGGTCTTTTGTAAAGCGCGCTAAAAGCATTTTTTCCAAGGCTCTATCTGGCAAAGCCGTTATCGGGATCGAATCCGGCACGCCTTCCAGGTTTGGAATTTTTCCTGACAAAATTGCCGCGGCATCATAGGCTGATTTTCCTTATGCCTTCTCGATACGGATACCGACACAAATTTCGATCCCGATTTGGTTTTGGATACCGCTTTTTATCCGTCCGTCGATTTTGGCGGTTGAATTATCCTGTCCATTCAATTAGCTTAGCCGCTGGGGAAGCGGTTCGCACCATCGCAACAGCTTCGCCAAAATCCTTATTTTGGGTTATGGAAAGGAACCAGCATGAAAGGCAAACCGGTCATTCCACCGATCTACATGACGGCCACCTATCAGTTCGACAGCTCAGACGACCTGATCGACGTGGTTCAGCGCCGCAGGGGATACATTTACTCCCGCTGGGACAACCCGTCCGTAGTGGAAGTTGAAAATGCCCTGGCCGCTTTGGAAGGCTATGAGCGCGCCCTGGGCTTCGGTTCAGGCATGGCGGCCATTACAACGGCCGTCATGGCCCATGTGCGTTCCGGGGATCGCATCGTGACCACCCGAGAGGTCTACGGCGGAACCTACGAGTTCATGGATACGGTGCTGACAGGATTCGGTGTCGCGGTCACTTATGTCAACTGCTGGAGAACCGATCGCATCCTGGACGAAATCGATAAGGGATTGGCCCTGTTGTACCTGGAATCGCCCACCAATCCTCTGCTGCGCGTGGTCGATGTGCCCGTTCTGGCCGCCGCAGCCCGGACCAAAGGGGCCGTGGTGTTGTTGGACGGCACCTTTGCGTCGCCGATCAACCAACATCCGGCCGACTGGGGGGTGGACATATCCATTCACAGCGGCACCAAGTACCTGGGCGGGCACCACGATGTCACCGCAGGATTTGTTTGCACCAATGCTCCTTGCGCGGACCGTATCTGGAACCTGCGCAAGATTCTCGGCGGCGTTATGGACCCCATGTCCGCCTTTCTCACCCTGCGCGGTTTGCAGACGCTGGACATGCGCATCGAACGTCAGAATGCCAATGCCATGGCGGTGGCCCGGTTTTTGGAAACGCACCCCGCCGTTGCCAAGGTGCATTACCCGGGCCTGGCCTCCCATCCGGACCACGACGTCGCCAAAAAGCACATGCGCGGCTTCGGCGGCATGCTCAGCTTCGATGTGGCTGCCGATTTCGAGGGCACCAAACGGGTCATGGACCGACTGACAACCATCAAGCTGGCCACCAGCCTGGGCGGTGTGACCAGTCTGGCCAACCAGCCCATCACCAATACCCATGTCGCCCTGAGTCCCGAAGCCCGCCAAAAGGCCGGTGTCAGCGAAAGCCTGGTGCGGTTGTCCGTAGGTGTCGAACCCGTGCAGACGCTTATCGAAGATCTGGACCAGGCGTTGAAGGCCGTATGACCGCCGTCTGTGTGCATGAGCGTGGGTGCCGCCACAGTTTGCGGCGATAATGCGATGGGTGGCTTTGACCTTGCCGATGATCGTCGGCTCCGGGTTTGCCGGTAAGCGCCGGGGTTACATCTTGGTTTGTGAATTAAGGGATGCCGTGTCGCCGGTATTTTGATATTCAGGAAAAGGCAAATCGAACATGGCAGCACGGGTACGGATTGAATAAGCCGCTACCCTCACATTGCGTTCTCTACGGCCTTCAACAATCGGGTAATGTCATCCGCCGTGATATCTCCGATGGTGCCGATACGGAACGTCTCGACGTCGGTCAGTTTGCCGGGATAGATGACAAATCCCTGCTGTTTAAGATTCCGATAGAATTTTCCGAACTCCCACCCCGGATGGACCGGGCAGAGGAACGCGGTGATTATGGGTGACTGATTTTCCTGCGGCAGCAGGGTGTTGAAGCCCAATGCCTGCATCCCTTCCACCAAAACACGATGATTTTCACAATACCGTTGATATCTTTTGGCGATTCCGCCTTCATCCTCAAGCTCGCGCAGTGCCTGTGCAAATGCCCGGACCGTGTGCGTCGGCGAAGTAAAGCGCCACTTGCCCGGGTCTTTTTCCATGGCGTCCCATTGATCGAAGAGATCCAGGCTAAGGGAGCGGGCACGTCCTTTGGTTTTAGACAGTTCAGCGCTTCGTGCGATAACGAACCCGAATCCCGGAACGCCCTGAATGCATTTGTTGGCACTGCTGATCAAATAATCGGCTCCCACATCGTTCGCATCCAGAGGGATACCGCCAAAACTGCTCATCGCATCCGCAATGAACACTTTTGCATGTGCCTTCACGATTCGGCCGATCGGTTCGATAGGGTTTAGTGCGCCGGTGGTGGTTTCACAGTGAACCGCGGCAACATGGGAGATGGCCGCATCGGTTGCAAGCTCACGCTCGAGGCGGCCCAAATCCGGTGCGGACGTGTCGCCTTCATCATGAATTTGGAAATCAACTCCGATACGCTCGGCAATTAATGCGATACGGCGGCCATAGGCGCCGTTGGCCAAAACCAGGAGCTTGCCCCCCGGCGGTACGGCAGTGGTGATGACGGACTCAACACAAAAGGTGCCGCTGCCTTGAATGAGAACGGAGGTATAGCCAAGATCACGTGTCGCTAGTCGTACCAATTTCCGGCGGATATCCTGGACCAATGCCTTATAATCGTCGTCCCAGGTACACCAGTCTCTGAGCATTGCCTGCTTTACTGTCGGGGAAGTGCTCAAAGGGCCGGGGGTGAGCAGGATATATGGATTCGAAGCGGGTATCGTGTCCGTCATGTGTCGACTCCTTTTGTGGGTTCGTTGCACAACCCAGCCGGGTATCCCTTACCGGAGCTATCCATTTTTTCAAGGGCGGCCGGGATGCTTTTCGGATAGCCGTGGTTGGACAAAAATTTTGTTGTGTGATCTTGGATGCCCTGCAAAGGGAATGTGGAAATGAGGCCGTCGCTTTTTTCTATGGCATTTCGCCACGGGCGAGCCGGGTGTTGATGGTCTCGATTGCCGGCATCACCTCCCAAATTCCCGCAACCACGTCATGCGCCCCGGCATCCCGAAAGCGACGCGCGATGGGTTTTGTTCCGGCCTGGATTTCATCGGCCGTAAGTCGAGATGCTTCCTCCCGGGAGAGGCCCAGCTCATTCCCGGATTGGGTCAATCCGATGCTCCACATGCCGGCATTGAGTCCTGCCTCGATGTCGGTGAGCGTGTCGCCGATTTTGACAACGGCTTCCAACGGATAGACCTGAAGTTGAATGGCGTTAAGATAACACATCCAGGGATATGGGCGACCGGCCGGAACATCGGTAGCACAGACGACGACATCGGGAGCGTAGCCTTTTGCGCGGGCGGCCGGCACCAGCGCTTCCATGATCGGTGCCGTGTATCCGGTTGAGGAACCGATTTTGACACCTTGCCGGCGAAGGGACTTTACGGTTTCAATCAATCCGGGAATCGGCTCGGCATACTGCGTAACGGTGGCAATGAGCATGGGCTCGGTTTCCGCAAATACGCGCTCGACATCAATTTCATTCGGGGGTCTGCCGGTTTTTTTCTGCCACTGATCGATCACCGAAGGCAGACCGCAGATGTTGCGCAGATGATCTTTTTTGGCAAGCCCCATAAATTGACGCACTTCAGCGACAGTGACTTCCACCCCGAATTTAGCAAACGCTTTTACGAACGCAGCCGCCGGTCCGATGCTTCCAAAGTCTACGGCTGTTCCGGACCAGTCAAGCACGACGGCTTTGATCGCGCCGCTGTACGGTTTGTTACGGTGAATCATTGGCATTGAGAAATCCTCCTTTTTCCACGTAAAAGTCAACGGCCACAGGTTCGGCCCGTTACGGCAGGATCGCGACCCGAATTGCCGCGCCTGACGCAGCCGTCTGCAGGGCGACGTTAGCGTCCTCCAATTTAAATCGATGGGTCACCAATTTTTCGAAAGGAAATTGGTCCCGCGCTGCAGAGACAAAATCAATCCCCATCTGCAGGTGCCTTGTGTCATAATTATGCACGCCTGTAAGCGTCAGCCGTCGCCAGACGAAATCACAGGCATCATAGCTGAAGCGGGCATCGGGAAAAGAATTGCCCATTTCGACGAATCGGCCTCCGATTCGCAGGCACTGCAGACCGAGTGGAATCAAATCGGCGCTTCCGGCCACCTCAAGGACACAATCGACGCCGAAACCGTCCGTTAACCCGCGAACGGTCTCCACCAAATCGACGTCGGTCATTTGACGGGTGTTCAGGATGTGGGTTGCACCGAATGCCCGGATGAACGCCAGTCGATGATCGCGGACATCCGTCACAATAATCTTCCGGCAGCCGTAGTGCTTGGCTAAGGATGCAGCATAGATTCCCAGCGCTCCGGCACCTTGAATCATCACATTCTCAAAGGGCTGGATGCCGCCGGCTTCCCAACCGGCCACCACGGTAGCGAGCGCACAATTTGCCGGGGCGGCCTCTGCATCGCTCACGGTGTCGGGGAGCCGAACCACGCAAGTGCCCGGGGTCAAGTAACAGTACTCGGCAAAGCCGCCGACAAAGTGCGGCGGGTCTTCACAGCTGTCATGACCGTACTTTTTCAGGGTGCGACACTTCATCGTCAGCCCCTTTTGGCGGCAGTAATAGCACTTGCCGCAGTTGTCCATAAGGGTCCAGGTGATCCGATCGCCGACGGAAATCGGTCTATTTCCGGAATCGTGGGTAACCCCGGCCCCCATTTCAGCAATGGTGCCCACGATTTCGTGGCCCAGGATGATGGGAAGCGCCGAAGGTCGGCGTCCGGACCAGGTGTGGACATCGGAACCACAGATGGTGCAACAGGTTACTTTTGCCAGAATACACCCTTCGGCAACCGCGGGCAGGGGATACGCCTTTATCTCAAGATCATGCCGAGGGATATGCATCACTGCGGCGCGGCCGGTTTTTGGTTGCATAGGTGTTCACACAAATTCGGATACAATCAGTTCCGGAAGTTCCTTCACACTGGGAATCACGTGGGTGTGCCGGTATTTGCCCCAATCGCCGACCTGCCTTGGTCCGGTCAGGACGCCGACCACCCCGCGGCAGCCCGCATTACGTCCTTCGAGCATATCCGCCGGGGTATCCCCCACTTTTATCACCTCATGGACACTTTGAACATTCAGGTGTTCCATCGCATGGAAAATCATGAAGGGGGCGGGCCTGCCTCTCCCGCCGGGAATACTTTCAACATCCACGGATATATCCACCAGACCGTCTCCTATCCATCCCAATCCATCCATAATCGCTTCCGTAATTTTGCGGTGAAACCCCGTATCGGTTGCGACTTTAATTCCATGTTCGTGGCACCAACGGAATGTGTCCGCGGCCCCGGGTATTTCCCTGACCTCTGTGCGATAATGACGAATCATCAGTTCTTCATATCGATCAAAGATTTTTTTTGCCATTTCATAGGTGCCGGCATCCTGTATTTTTTCGAAGTCTTTCAGTTCGATATTTTCACCCTGTGAACGGGCCAACAAAAATTGATACAGATGAATTTTGTTGGTACCCATGTAAAGCAGGATTTCATCCGGTGTCGTCTGGAGGTCAAATTCCCGCGCCGCGCGGTACAGACAATCGCGAACACCGGTATCATCGTGCACGGTCGTGCCGGACAAGTCGAACATAATCATGCTGAGTTTTCCCATTTGCCGACTCCTATCAAATGATGTTTCGCAAGTGGTTACGAGAGGGATTTGTCCCGTAAATGAAATGCCGCTTCATTATTGAATCTCCCGGGCCGTGATGAAGTGATGACGGATTCGATTTGACAAGGTGTCAATCAGGTAAACAGTGACGAGAATCATACAGATAATTAAAGAGGCCTGATCCCAGGCAAGGACCCGGATCCGATCCGAAAGGTGCAAACCGATTCCTCCGGCACCGATCGGGCGATTTCCATGATTCGCCGGCAAACGAAATATGTCGGGTAATTTTTGTTCAGATTCCGCGAGGCTGCAAAGCAGAGCAGGAAGGCGGAAACAAAACCGAACAACATCGCCAGAAAAGCAATGAGCACCGTATCCCACAAAAAACGCGCCCACTTCCCGACACCCCAATACCAATCGGTGATGTCGGTCTGAAACGTCTCGGCATGGATTTCGGGCAGTGTTTGCTGGAAGTAGTTGAAGAAACTTGGCAGCCCTTCCAGAAATTCAGGGATGTCGACTTCCCCCACATGCGCAGCGCCCCAGAGAACAAGTACAAAAATAGCGGTAAAGAAAATCGCATGCAAGCGCTTGGCGCGTTTTAAATCCGCCTCAGCCCGGATAAACGCGGTGTAGGCTCCGGAATTTTGCAGTTCCTCTGTAGACAATGGATTCACGTCCAACCCGATGATAATTACAAACGGAGTCTCCGCCGAGGCAACGATTCCGTTTAATCGGCGTGCTGAATTTTCACTCTTTACGTTTTTCCATGTTCGCCTTTACGAAACGAATCACCGGCT
>Ga0180431_10005514_pt1 | contig 15384 bp, 13 predicted proteins | sample SS_ome_11_FD_132459 | JGI IMG/M metagenome (GOLD analysis project Ga0180431, IMG submission 132459) | Hypersaline lake sediment archaeal communities from the Salton Sea, California, USA - SS_1_MS_1 metaG | ecosystem: Environmental > Aquatic > Non-marine Saline and Alkaline > Hypersaline >... | reverse complement strand
TGGTACAATACAAAACACAAGCACTCTGGCATTGGACTTATGACGCCGGAACAGGTTCACTACGGCCGGGCTTTGCAAATCCTTGCTCGCAGATCCCATGTCTTACAGGCAGCTTTCAATAAATTTCCAAACCGCTTCAAGGGACACATGCCGAAACCCATGCCTCTGCCTGCAGCAGCATGGATTAACAAACCGAATGATATTGTACACCTGCCTGTATGCAGGCCTGATAAGGCCGAACCCAGGCAGGAAAGTCCCCCTGGCGGGGGGATTTAGGGGGACACCTTTATGTTTCAGAAAAACTTGATGAAAAATTTAAAGAGTCACATAATTGTACTCTAATTTTAAACACAGAGTGTCTCATTTTCATTGACAAGTTCCGGTGCGTATTTTTTCATGTTTTTCCTGGTTCGGGGTTATACAAATCTCTACCCTCCGGACGCGTGGAAAAGAAAGGACCGCAATGATCAATGCAATCGGGCATTCCTGCTTAAGGGGCCAAGATATGCGGTAATGAACTGACAAAAAAACGCTCTTGAGCTGGTACGGACACAAGCTCGGGGTACCGTCGCGAGGGAGAACCCTCAAAACTTATTATAATACTTGAATGGTAAGGGAATGCAAGTCCAAAAGTAAAGAGTACAAGAATAGACAGGCAGTACTGAAGGAAAACGGGAATATCTTTTAAAGCAGAGTATTCTTTTTAAAAGCTGGCTTGGGTGTAACCATAGTCGCTTGAATAAGATGACCAAGAGATATTCTTTGTGGCGTTTTAGATTCAGGAGATGGATTCTGGCGGAGCCTTCTTTGGCTTTTTGCTTTAAGGTAGCCTGATCTTGATCTGGGCACTAAACCTTTTTCAGATAATTTTGAAATATCGCGATAATTTAAATCTCTATTTCTATTCGGTCCCTGCCGAGGACGCAATACTGCTTATGAGTACATGATTTGCTGTCAGCCAGTTAGAGCGATTTCTATTTTACCCTGTTTAGGGGGCAGGGGAAGCTGGTTACGTTTATTGCATTACAAATTAAACTCAGGCCCTTTATGCCGGTCAGATTTTAACCTGTTCTTCGCTATGGCTTTCGGGAATTACACAGCGTTCCAATAAAAGCTGTAGATGGCTCTGTTGTATTTGATATTTAAAAAATAAATATTTGGCTTGCTATTATGCTTAAATATGCTTAGAATAAGCTCATCAATTAAGTCCCGTGCTAAATTAGCGGGATGGTTTCTTTCTGTTGGACCTGTCCGTTTGTTAAACGCTATCATCCTGCAGTCTGCAACGTTGAAATATTTTGAAAGGAGGATGATATCATGACGAATGGAACTGTAAAGTGGTTTAATGACAGCAAAGGTTTTGGATTCATAGAACAGGAAGACGGACCGGATGTATTTGTACATCATAGCGCTATTAATGCGACCGGTTTTAAGTCTCTAAATGAAGGTGCACATGTCACTTTTGACATCGAGCAAGGGCCAAAAGGCCCGGCTGCTGTCAATGTAAGCGTTGCTTAACCTGCTTTTTTAAGGCAATTAAAGGCATCTCCTGTAAAACGGGGGATGCCTTTTTTAATGATCTGATTCCACCAAACCACTGCTGAAATTTTTACCTGATATCAGCAGCCATCTTACCTATCCGGCAATCAACAACAAAGGAAAGACCATGGCAAAATCTAATTACCAGTTTAAGAAACGTCAGAAAGAATTGGACAAGAAAAGAAAGAAAGAGGAAAAAAGGCAGCGAAAGCTGGAAAACAAGGTGGTTGAAAACGATGAAACTGAAAAAGAATCACCATCTTAAAGACAGGATCGGATAAGCATGCAGCCGGCCAATACCAATTACTAGAGCTATACAAAGGTTGCACGGCCACTTGAAATAATCTTTCACCAGTCACAAAGTGCTGGCTGCAGACATGTCTCCGGCCTATAGAGAAGACTTGTTTGGGAAACTTCCAAATGTCTTTATCGTGTTTGATAATTTCCATGAACTATATTTTTGTCCACCTATTCTAGTCGGTTAGGCACTATCTGATAAATTTTCTGCAAGTCTGTAAATATCCAACTCTTAAACCGTCTTTATCTTCCCTCATTTTCTATTCTTCGGTTTCAAGTTTCAAGTTATGAACGATCTTCTGTTTTATTTCGAATGCATTCGTGATAATAATTATGTGTTCGGAGATTTCCGATGAATTCTTTTAGTGTCGTAGGAGGATTTTATGATGTTACTGGTAACTGCGGCCCAGATGCAAGAATTAGATAAAAAGGCTATAGAAGAGTTCAGAATACCTGGCCTGGTATTAATGGAAAACGCCGGTCGCGGTATCTTTGAGCTTATCTGCCGGCATTTTGCAGCAAGGCTCTATCAGGGAGTGACTATCCTGATAGGACCAGGCAACAACGGTGGAGACGGTTTTGTAATAGCCAGGCATCTCAATCAGGAGGGAGTTAAAGTAGAACTTTTGATACTGGCGCCAGAAGAGAAATTTAAAGGAGATGCCCTTATCAATTACAATATAGTAAAAAACCTGGGGCTTTCTGTCACAGTGTGTTCGAATTCCATCTCCCTTTCGACCGTATCCGAAACCATAGAGAAATCTGGCATTATAGTCGACGCCATCTTTGGGACTGGTCTTGTCAGAGAAGTTACTGGTCGGTTTGCCCAGTGCATTGAGATGGCAAACAAAAGTCCGGCGCCTATAGTTGCAGTCGACATCCCTTCTGGTTTATCAGCCGATACGGGGCGTCCATTAGGCAAGGCGATACGGGCTGATCTCACTGCCACCATGGCACTTGCCAAACTGGGGCTTATTTTGCATCCCGGAACCGAATATGTTGGAGATCTTCACATTGTTAACATCGGCTTACCGAATACGTCAATCGCTGAAGCAGATATCAAGACCGAACTATTTGATGAAAAGGATTTCAGGTCCATCCTTCGACCAAGGCCGTCCATTGCACACAAGGGCACATTCGGGCATCTTTTAATAGTGGCAGGTTCAAGGGGAAAGACAGGAGCTGCGGCACTCTCGGCCCATGGGGCACTCAGGGCAGGGGCAGGGCTTGTTACTGTGGGATGTCCAAAAGACGTGCAGCCCGTGCTTGCCCAGAAACTTACTGAAGCCATGATTGAAGATCTCCCTGAAACTGAGTCAGGAACTGTTTCCACCAGGGCCATCCCATTAATCAAGACCATGCTGGAGAGAAAAAAGGCCCTTGCCATCGGCCCCGGACTGGGGGTTAACAAGGAGATCCAGGAGGTTGTGCGCCTTCTCTTTGAAGAGGTCCCTATACCTATGATAGCAGATGCCGACGCACTTACAGCCTTGGGTACGGAACATACTCCGGTAGTACGGGCTAAACAGCCCCGGATTTTAACACCCCATCCCGGTGAAATGGCGCATATGCTCGGATGCACTCCTGCCGAAGTCCAGCATGATCGCATCGCAGCGGCCCTTTCCCTGGCCCGTTCTTCAGGTGCCATTGTGGTCCTGAAAGGGGCTGGGACCGTTATCGCTGCACCTGATGAAAGAGTAGCTCTGAACTCTTCTGGGAATCCGGGTATGGCATCAGGCGGGATGGGAGATGTGCTTACCGGCATTATCGGAGGCTTTTTGGCCCAAGGCTACGCTGCATGGGACGCTGCCAGGATTTCTGTCTTTGTACATGGGCGTGCCTCGGATCAACTGGCAAAAGTCAAAGGCAACTGGGGATACCTGGCAAGTGAGATAGCTGATTGGATGCCTCATCTATTTACACCATGAACCATTATGATGTAACCGTTTATGCTCCCGGACAAACGGAAAATATGCTTTATGAGCAGACGGTTGTTGCTTGATTTACATTTGCTTGATATCATTCGGTCTATGAAGCAGAAAATTGCTTATCACAGATACTATCCGCTTTTACTGGATTTAAAAAATAAGAAAGTTGTTGTTGTTGGGGGGGGGTGCGTTGCTGAACGTAAAGTGCTTGGTCTTTTGAGCGCTGGTGCACTTGTAAAGCTGGTCAGCCCTGAGGCAACAGAGACACTTGTGAAAATGGCATCAGACGGCCTGATAGACCATATAGCAAAGGCCTTTATCCCGGAGGATTTGGACGGGGCCTGGCTGGTAATTTCTGCTACTGATGATTCGGGTGTCCAGGAATTAGTATACAAAGAGACCTTATCAAGAAGGATCTTTTGTAATGTTGTTGATCAGCCGGAGTTTTGCAGTTTTATTGTTCCTTCTATAGTCAGGAGAGGTGACCTTTGCCTGTCTATATCTACTGGAGGCAGGTGTCCTGCCCTTGCACAGCGTCTTCGAAAAGAGCTCGGACATAGTATCGGTCCCTTCTATGGCGATTATGTATCACTGTTGGGTGAATTGAGGCAGCTAATAATTCGATCTTATGAAGATCCAGCGACCAGAAAAGAACTCTGCCATTCCCTTGCAGATCCAGAGGTAATGGCTTGGGTTAGAGATGGTGAATGGGATAGGGTAGAGAAATGGGCAGTTTCTCTCTGTGGTAATGAGGCTATAAATATAGTTTTGAATTTTAGATAATGGCTACGGTAAAAAAACCAATTTGCAATCGTGACCTCAATTTGTCAGCCGACCTTTATTTTGTCTAGTAGAGAGGTCACTGTGTCATACGATAAGTACTTTTCATTTCCGGAAAATATTGCAATTTGCATTTCTGGCCCTTTGAAGGGAATATTATGTTAGAGTTTTTTTACAGTACAATTCGAATAATAAGTATAATTTAATAAATTGCCTTTTCATTTTTTTCCAGTTCACTATTTAGAGTGTTTCATATAAAACCTTTACATGCATAAATTCCTTTTTCAGATTACCGTTTTTATATATTTTGTCAGTACGGTTGGCTTTCTCGTTCACATTATCACGCTCAGAAAAGATGCCGAAAGGATCGCCACTGGTTTTTTATTTGCGGGTTTTGGTTTTCATACCGCGGCTTTTTTAATGCGCTGGTTTGCAGGGGGCCATCCGCCTCTTGTTAATCTCCACGATTCTCTATCTTTCACGGCTTGGGCAATGGTGGGATCTTTTATCATGTTTCAATGGTGTTGCAAGTTAAAATCTCTTGGGGCCTTTGTTGTACCTTTTGCTATGATTATAATGACTGCTTCATCTTTTCAGTCAACGGAAATTTTGCCTCTGCCTCCGGTTCTTAAAAGTATCTGGCTTCCCATTCATGCTATTATTTGCTTATTTGCAGATGCTATTTTTGCTTTAGCTTTTTGTATTGCCATTATGTTTTTGCTGCAGGAAAGACAGATAAAGAAGAAGCGGTTAGGGGCTGTATTCAAGAGACTGCCTTCCCTTGAGACCTTAGATGCAATGAACAAGAGGTGTTTGACCGTGGGTTTTCCCCTGCTGACCCTTGGGATTGTGACCGGATCTATTTGGGCTGAAAAGGCCTGGGGATCTTACTGGAGCTGGGATCCTAAGGAGACCTGGTCACTGATTACCTGGTTTGTTTATGCAGCGCTTTTTCATCAACGACTTACAGTGGGTTGGCGAGGGAGAAAGGCTGCTATTATGACAATAGTTGGTTTTGCCGTCTTGATCTTTACCTTCCTAGGAGTAAGTCTGCTATTTTCTGGTGCCCATTCCTATGCCACTTGGCTTAAATAGACCGCAGATAGTCCTTTTAGGGGTAAATCATAATACTGCACCTCTGGAGGTGCGGGAGCGCCTTTCGTTATGCGAAAGTGATACCCCCGCCCTGAAATTGTTTGCCGGGCTCTCTTCTTGCACAGAGGTTGTGTTTCTTTCTACGTGTAACAGGGTAGAAGTTCTGGTCTCTACAAATTGCATGGATGAGGTCAAAGAATCAATAAAAGAGCTGTGGATGGACAGGGGGAAAATGGACTTTAAGATACTCCAGGATTCACTATATGAATATGAAGGCATGTTTGCCGTTAGACACCTTTTTAGAGTAGCCTCCAGTCTTGACTCCATGGTTGTGGGGGAGCCCCAGATCCTTGGCCAGTTAAAGGATGCTTATCGTGTAGCCTCAGAGGCTAATACAGCAGGTATGGTCCTTAATCGTCTGCTTCATAAGGCCTTCTCAGTGGCCAAGAAGATCAGGACCGAAACAAGGATTGCAAGTCATGCGGTCTCTATTAGTTATGCGGCAGTCGAACTTGCTAAAAAGATTTTTGGGGATCTCTCCGGCAAAAACGGCATGCTGATAGGTGCGGGGGAAATGGCGGAATTGGCCGCACAGCATCTTATGGCCAGTGGTGCTGGTAAACTGGTCGTCGCCAACCGTACACTCTCCAGGGCAGTAAAACTCGCCGGGTCCCTTGGGGGAAGCGCGATATCTCTGGAAGAAGTAGAGGACGCGCTGATTGATGCAGACATAGTGATAAGTTCTACCGGTGCCCCTGGAATTGTTCTCAGTAAAGACCGGGTAAAAAGGATTATGCGCCCCAGACGTCATAGACTCCTGTTCTTTATTGATATAGCAGTGCCAAGAGACATCGATCCCAGGGTCAATGATATAGACAATGTCTATTTGTACGATATAGATGATCTGAAGGGAGTTATAGAATTTAATAAGGCAGAACGCGAGAAAGAAGCTTTCAAGGCTGATCGTATGGTGGAGGCCGAGGTTATCAAATTCATGGCCTGGCTGGAATCTCTAAATGCAGTGCCCGTAATTCAACACCTTCAGAAAAAGGCCGAAGCGGTGAGGCAGAGGGAGATTTCACGCAGCCAGAAAGTCCTTGAATCCCTCAATGATGAGCAACAAAAGGCCCTTGATATACTTACCCGATCTATTGTACAGAAGATACTCCACGATCCCATAGTCTGTATAAAAAAGGGGGCTCAAGAAAAGAATAACAAGATGATATTGGACGCTACCTGCCGTCTCTTTGGAATAGACGGTCTTGAGGAGACCCCAAAATTACAAGATAAAGACCTTCCCGACGATAGCCAGGATAAAACTATTTCGTAACCGTTCACGGGGTTACAACGCCCGTTTTACCGCAACTCACCGAACTGTAAGCGTCTACAGGGTGCTGCAGATGAGAGGCGGAGGGTACGCAGACGTACTCCCTGTACTTCAAGTGCCCGACAACAAAGCAGATGCAGTGCCCTGTAAACGCTTACTCTTTCTCTGACTTGAGTAACTTATAGCAAATAGCATCTACAAGGGCCTGCCAGCTGGCTTCGATGATATCATTGGAAAGACCGACTGTGCCCCATTTGTCGTGTTTATCTCTTGATTCTATCAGCACCCGTACCTTGGCCTCTGTCCCGGGACTTCCAGGAAGCACCCTTACCTTATAGTCCTGCAGTACCATTTCCTTGAGCTGGGGGTAGAATTTTTCAAGGGCCTTTCTAATGGCATTATCCAGGGCATTCACCGGTCCATTGCCTACTGCAGCAGTATGTTCTGTATGGCCGCCTACGCGCACCTTAATAGTAGCTTCTGCCTGAGCAGGTTCATTGTCTTTTGACTTCTGGTCTATAACCCTGAAGGTAAGGAGATCAAAGTACTTGCGCCGGGTGCCCAGGGCTTTTCTCATGAGCAATTCAAAGGACGCCTCCGCACCTTCAAATTGAAAGCCTTGGGATTCTAGTTCCTTCAGCTGGGCCACAATGTCGAGTACAATCGGGTCGTGGCTTTCCAGATCGAGGCCGAACTGCTTGGCCTTGGCAAGGATATTGCTTTTTCCGGAAAGATCTGAGACCAATATACGCTGTATATTTCCAACCAGTTCAGGTCTTATGTGTTCATATGATTGAGGGTTGCGCTGGACAGCACTGACATGTATACCGCCCTTGTGAGCAAAGGCACTTTCTCCAACATATGGTTGGTACTTATTGTGGGAGAGGTTTGCGATTTCACTGACAAACCTTGACACAGTGGTGAGCTTATCGATATTTTTGCCTGCGGTGCATCCATATCCCATTTTGATCACAAGGCCCGGAATTATGGAGCAGAGATTGGCATTTCCACACCTTTCGCCAAAACCGTTTATAGTTCCCTGGATATGTGTTGCTCCAGCCCTGACCGCTGCCAGAGAGTTGGCTACAGCAACTTCGGCATCATTGTGACAATGGATACCTATTTGAACCTCGTTTCCCAATGCTTTTCTGACATCCCGAATGATCTCTGTCACTTCATGGGGCATAGTTCCGCCATTGGTATCACAAAGCACAAGACAATCAGTCCCTCCGTCCAATGCCCGGCGCAGGGTCTCAAGGGCGTAGCCCCGATCGGTCTTATATCCGTCGAAAAAGTGTTCAGCGTCGTAAAACAGTGTCTGGACCTGGGGCCTTAGCCAGGATAGGGAACCCTCTATCAGTTCCAGGTTTTTCTCTGGGGTGATTCTCAAGACGTCTTTAACATGTATCCCCCATGTCTTGCCAAAAATTATAACAACTGGGGTCTTGGCCGCCACGAGAGCCCGGAGGTTTTGATCTTCATGGGCGCGATGTCTGGCATGATGGGTGCTGCCAAAAGCAGCTATCCTGCTGTGTTTTAGCGAATAATGTTGAATTTCACGGAAATATTGTTCATCTTTTGGATTAGATCCAGGCCAGCCCCCTTCAATGTAATCAATGCCGAGATCATCAAGTTTCAATGTTATTCTGACCTTATCCTCAACAGAGAGGTTAAAATCCTCGGCCTGAGTCCCATCTCTGAGGGTTGTGTCATATATTTTGATTTTTTTATCCATTATCCAGTCCAAACTCCTCGTGCAGTGCACGAACAGCCAGTTCAGTATATTTTTCCTCAATAACGCAGGATATCTTGATCTCAGAAGTACTAATCATAAGAATATTGATTCCATGCCTGGCAAGGATATCGAACATCTTGCTGGCCACACCTGCATGGTTCCTCATGCCCACTCCCACTATAGAAACTTTGGCAATGCCGCAGTCTCCGGCCGCAGTCTCGGCGCCGATCTGTTTGGCCACTTTTTTTACTATCTCCATGGCCTGATCGTAATCTCTCCGTGGGATGGTAAAGGTCATATCAGTGAGGTCACTGGCCCTTGTATTCTGAATGATCATATCAACCACAATATTTGCATCCGAAATCGGATTAAATATGCTGGCAGCTATGCCCGGATTGTCAGGGACCTTGGTTATGGTAATGCGCGCTTCATTTCGGCTGTAAGTAACGCCTGAAACCAAGACCTGTTCCATAATTTCATCCTCCTTAACTACATGAGTCCCTGTGTTGTAAATGAAGCTCGACCTCACATGGACAGGCATTCCGTATCGCATAGCAAACTCAACAGATCGGATATCAAGGACCTTTGCACCAAGGCTGGCCATTTCCATCATCTCCTCATATGAAATTCTGTCTATCTTTCTGGCATTCGGACATATATGGGGATCTGTTGTGTAAACTCCGTCTACATCTGTATATATTTCGCAGATATCAGCATTAAGGACTACCGCCACAGCCACTGCAGTTGTGTCTGAGCCCCCCCTTCCGAGGGTTGTGATATTACCTCTAGGCGTAACACCCTGAAATCCTGCAACAACAGGAATATGTCCTGATTTGATAGCTGCGTTGAGTTTTTTAGTTGATATGTCAAGGATTCTGGCCTTTCCGTGGGCTGAATCGGTGTCTATTGGAATCTGATAACCCAGAAAAGACGTGGCCTCAAAACCTTTCTCTCTGACTGCCATGGCAAAGAGAGAGGTGGTTATCTGCTCTCCAGCGGCCATCAATACGTCAAGTTCTCTACTGTCTGGTCTCGGTTGGACTTGCCTTGCCATGTCAATAAACCGGTCCGTCTCCCCTGACATGGCAGAGAGGACCACCACTATATCATCTCCCTGCCTTTTGCAGGCGATTACATGATCTGCAATCCCTTTAATCAGATCACAGTTAGCTACTGAAGAACCGCCATATTTCTGCACGATTAGAGCCATAGCTATTCTTTCTCATAGTCTCCAGTCCAGATGGGGTCCTGCCCGAAATGATGCATCCACCACTCTCCCTCGGTCATGCCATCTTGATTTGGATTGAGTTTTATTTCATATCTATCCACATAGTCCATCAGGATTTGGTAAGCCGCATTTAGCTTGGCCATCTTTTCTGATGTATTTATGCATGCATTTTTGTCGGGATGAAGGTTTCTGCAGCAGCACCTGTATGCCTTCTGTATCTCTATCCTGGTTACCCGTTCAGGAAGCTTGAGAAACTTTCTGGCTTGATCTATATCTTTCCAGCGATTGTGTCCCATAAGTTATAAAGTCTTCATTAATATAGCTTATTCTTCAATGCTTACGAGTTTATTGTTTTCAATTATTTTATAGGCTTGATCTTCACGATAGGGTAATGATTCCTTCAGGTGTTCGGGAACTTCTCCGAACTTAGCCTCAAAATCTTCAAGATACTCTGTCCTGCCCCTGAGAAAATCCTTTATTTTCTTTTTGAGGATTTCCTTGTCAGGGAAGAGGGAGTGGGCATTCATTAGAGAGAGGTTGGCACGGTCGCATTTAATGGGGTAATGATAGCCCAACAAATCAGGTTCGGAACTGAATCGCAATTCTATACGACTGAGATCATTGTAAATAGCAAGAGACTGACGCAGATTTACATTTGTATCGTTTGCACCTATAGTGCCTGTATTGGACAGATAGCACTTTATTCGGTTTTTCCTGATAATATCATAAAAAATCATCGCATGCTCCAGTAGATTCCCACAAACAAAAGGATCAAGGAAGAAGACGCGCTTAAACCTGCCTGCCTCTTCGGGATTACCTCCGGAACTCTCAATTGATTCGCCGTAGATAAACTGCATGGTGGCCTGCTCAGGGGTCAACTTGTTTATGGCATTGATCATGGGATTTCTTGTAAGGATGATTATATAATCCAGGTTGTCCGCCCTTAAGGACGGACTTGCTATCTCAAGATTCTCTCTTGAAATGACGGCCCGACCGTTCGCCGTCTTAGAAATATCTTTAAAATCAGGTATATAAGGATATTTGCTAATAGCGACATTTTCCAGGAAGGCATCACGGGAGTCTGCCGCACGGAGTATTTCAGGCTGATTTTCATCCAGTCCCTCTGTCTTTACATATAAACCTCCTACCTCAAAGGCGGCATAACTGCCATCAAAGCCCAGAGTACCACCATCGTCCCCTATCATCTCAGAACTTTCTTGTGGAAGTTTGGCGAACTTTCTGCAAAGTGTTGTTGTCTTACCAGTGGCAGTGAGGCCTGAGACACCCGTAACAATTTCCTTTAGCTCTGGTCTTTCGGCTTCAAGATCATATATCCAGAGCCTGTCCCTCCTTGCACCCGAGTGCAGGAAGATGCCGTCCTTGTCAATAGTTTTTACCCGCCAGTCCTCAAACTGGAAAACACCCTTTTTCCCTTCACCAACATAGAGGCTGTTTCTGCATATCTTTATCTGCTCGCCCCTCTTTTCGCCCATCCAGAGGCGGATGGATATGTCTTTATCTATAAGTTTTTTGTGCTTGTTGTTTTCAAATGCCTCGTCTGTAAAGAAAATAATGGTGTAAGTGGGATCTTCTACCACTCTGGCCGCCGGATAGTCCAGAAGCAGCTTTAGAGCATAAGCCAGCTGTGCGTATACTTCTGGAATTATAAAACGGGCGGTAACTCCGTCCCTGCCGTCCCCTACTATGGTATCAAGGGAAATTATCCTTTCCTCGCTCAGATACTCCGTTGCCTCCAGGGCCAACTGCTCTTCTTCTTCCCCAAAGGGGTGATCAACATTATTGGCGGTGTGGGGAGCTGAACGGGACATGGGCTCGGAGTCAGTCGCCACTGAACCCATTTGTGTCCGGATTACCCCTTCCTGTCTTATGGCAAGTTCCTTGAATCTGTCAAGAGTAAGACCTTCAATAAGTCGGTCTTCTTTTTTTGCATCTTCATATATTTTTACTGCTGCCTTTTTAAAATAGTTTTTCATATTGACCTCCGGTATTTTTGTCACAGCTCTGTAGATCCCACTTTGGCAAGCTTGCCTTTGACCGCATTTGCTGAAGGGGCCTTAGGGAGAAGGGCTGAATCCTGGATTCGTGATTTTCGGGTTTATCTTGAAGTAGAATGTCCAGGAAACCTGTCGTGATTTCCGTTGCCCACCTGATAAAATTATAGCATATTAATTATTAAATAGATCTTAAGCAATTTCCATAATGCCTTTTGCAAACAGGCTAATGTATAAAATACATATTATAATACAATATTCAATCCTATTTCGGCAAGCAGTTTGGCTCACAAGGGTTTTATCTAATAAATATGTTTAATTTTTTTTCTCTCAAAACTTTACTGCTACTACAAAACCTCGTTTTTTTAATAATTATTCCGGCACCTCCAAAGGCCACCGCTTTTAATGTCTTTGATCTTAAAGAGGGAAGAACTGTTTATGGAAAACTGAAAATAATAAAGGCCGAGCGTACACAAACCCTGCACGATATAGCAAAGGACTATGACCTGGGTTACAACCAGATAGTAGCAGCAAACCCTGGCATAGACCCTTGGGTACCCTCTGAAGGGGCCAGGGTGATAGTACCCACTGTATTTGTTTTGCCCAAAGAACGTCTGCCGTTTGGAATAGTAGTAAATCTTGCTGAGATGCGTTTGTACTATTTTATGTCTGCTAAAGGGGGAAAATCCCGTTTTTGGACATGTCCTGTAGGTGTTGGTAAAGAGGGTTACTCCACAGAATTAAGCATTTATACCGTGCTCAGCAAGACCAAGGATCCAATATGGGTTGTGCCACCTTCTGTTCTGAAAGAAGATCCTGAGCTGCCTCAAAGGGTACTTCCGGGGCCTGAAAATCCTCTGGGGAAATACATTTTGCGTTTTTCAAGGCTTTCATATGGTATTCACGGCACAAATCGTCCTTGGGGTGTGGGGCGCCGAGTTAGTCATGGATGTATAAGGCTTTATTCTGAAGATATAGCCTCTTTGTTCCCGCTGGTGTCAGTAGGGACACTAGTCCATATCATATATGAACCAATAAAAGTTGGATGGGCAGAAGACAAGTGTTGGTTACAGGTATATCAGGACTATGAAAATAATATTGATGACCCATTGGCAGTAGTCTTATCTGGTATTTCTGCCTGCGAAAAGGTCATAGGCCCTCTTAAAATCGATTTTAAAAAAATCAAGAGGGCCATCAAGGAACAAACCGGTATTCCGTTGCCTGTGGCACAGGCAGACAAAGAATAAAATATTTGTTGGGCATCTTTCATTTTGCTGTTTGCACTGTAAGTAGAATGCCGGATTTAATAAACAGAAACTCAGTCCTTAATTATTTAAGAAGACTCTTTTCAAAAATTCTTTCCGTCTTCTTAGCTGTGGTCTCAGCACTGCTGGCTGCTTCAGTGGCCCTGTTTGTAGCCGCATCCGCCCGGTCGGCTGCTATGGCTGCAGCAGCCGCAGCTTCTTCAGCCTTTCGTGCAGATGATTCTAGCCGAGAAGCCAGGTCTTCTAATCGTTTAGTGGCGGCTTCCGCCCTGGATGCTGCCGCTTTCGATTCTTCAGCAGCCTTTACGCCCTGCTTTATTATGGCCTTGTCTTCTTCACTCAGACCGCAGCCCGCCAAAGTGAGCAGGCCTAGTGTAAGCAACAAACTCAAAGCCGTTCTCATAATAACCCATTTTTTTTCAGGAATTTTTTGTGTCATGGCTTCTCCTTAAAGGTATTATATTAAGTTTGTTTTTTTGCGGGTAATTCAATAGGAAATTTTTATGCACATTTGCCGTTCTGAAATATCAACTACCTGTGAGAGGGTGACCTTTCCAGACAGAAAAGATATATTAAAAATATAACAGTATAGCTTGCTTGTAGGCAAGCATATAAATTCTGATTTATAAAGATTATGAAGGAAAATTCATTAAAGCTTTTTACTGCACTGACTTCTTTTTTAGCAGGTTTAATCCTTTTACTTGGATGCGTTTATGCCGAAGCAGTGTACTCAAAATATGTAGTTATCGACAAGGGACTCCATCGCCTATATCTCTATAGAGATGGCAAGGTTATAGAAAGCTTTGCTGTGTCTCTCGGCGTAGATTCCATATCGCCCAAGAGCCGCAGGGGAGACAAGTCGACCCCCGAGGGGTGTTATTATGTGACCTACAAAAAGAATAATAGCAGATTCCATAAATTTTTAGGGCTTTCGTACCCCAATAAAGTAGACGCATGGCTGGGATTAAGAAAAAGGCTTATTTCTTTGAGTGAATATCGTATAATTGCAAATGCTATATCAACAAGGGGTTTGCCACCTGTCTGCACTTCTCTCGGCAGTGGTGTTGGTATACACGGTGGAGGAGTATACCGTAAAAGAGGAAAAAGCAGAATGAGGGACTGGACCGAAGGCTGTATAGCCGTTAATGATCAGGATATGGATGTTATTTACTCTTTCAATGATGTCGGCGATATAGTAATTATTTTAAATAGTAAACACCAATTTTTTGACATGATGCGTCCTTTTGGAAATCCTTTATACATAGATCAGATTTCAGAGCCGGGACGAAAGGGTAAAAGATACATTTCTGAACTTCGGTTGGCTACAGTTTTCGGCCAGGCCCTTTTGAGATTAAAAGAGGGAAACGATTACAGCAGGTCTATTGAAATCTTGCTCTTTGGAGATGGGATTTCGAGGCCTCCCAGTTATATGGTTTTTGATCGTAACGCCGATGGAAAACTTGGATTTGGAGATAAACAGACCGGATCATTGGGTACTGCAAATAAAAAACAAAACTCTTACAGCAGACTGCTTGAAGAATTTAAAAAGGCCTTGATAAAAGGCCATCTCTTAACCTGTCCTGAGAAATGAGTCTTTTGCCCCAAATAATTTGGCCAATTGGATCTTATCTTCTGGGGTCAATACCTTTCGGTCTGCTCTTTGCCCATTGCAGAGGCATAGAACTTCGAAAACATGGCAGTGGGAATATAGGGGCTACCAACGTAGCCAGGGTGATGGGTAAGGGCTGGGGACTTCTTACACTGGCAGCAGATCTTGCGAAAGGTCTTTTGCCGGTCCTTGGGTGCATCTGGGCAATGGCCGGAACGGCTGATATTGATTTATGGATTGCGTTTACAGGCATCGGTGCTGTCATGGGCCATTGCTATTCAATATTTTTCAGGTTCCGCGGTGGGAAAGGCGTCGCTACTGCATCAGGAGTGTTCCTCGGAGTGTGTCCTTTTGCAGTCGGTGTTGCCGTATTTACGTTTATAGTAGTGCTAAAGAAGTGGGGTTATGTATCGGTCGGATCTCTTTCAATGGCCTTATTTATGCCCATTTTGATGCACTTTTTCTGTCCGGCATATGAACTTGAACTTATGGCTTGGGTGATTACCCTTATTATCTGGATAAGGCACAGGGATAACATCAAACGATTGATAAAGGGGGAAGAAAAGAGT
>Ga0180431_10005513_pt1 | contig 15384 bp, 20 predicted proteins | sample SS_ome_11_FD_132459 | JGI IMG/M metagenome (GOLD analysis project Ga0180431, IMG submission 132459) | Hypersaline lake sediment archaeal communities from the Salton Sea, California, USA - SS_1_MS_1 metaG | ecosystem: Environmental > Aquatic > Non-marine Saline and Alkaline > Hypersaline >... | reverse complement strand
TTGTCATCACCGCCCGCTTGGTTCCACCCTTTATGCTACTATGCCTAGCCGCCGGCATCAACCCTACACACCTCGCCCGCGTATGAGAGTCACTAACTGGCCCCTTCCCCCGCTCTCAGCCTCACGCTCGAAGTCGGCTATCGCCTCAACCAGCTCCGCCGCGGTGTACGTCCTCAGCAGCTTGTTGACCGAAGCTATCCCCAGCTCCGTCAGTTTGCGCCGCAAAGTCTCCCTGGTTACCGGGTGGCTGAAAAGAGCCGGCTTTTCTGGGGGGGGAGGGGGTAGGGGGAGGGGGGGGATATCCCCATCTATATCCTGGTCCTTAAATATTCCTGATGAGATCCCCTCCCCACACTCCCCAGCCCCTGAGTTCTGCACATCCTCGGAGTTTTGCACGCTTTCAGGGTGATCGATGGCATGGATCAGGTCAGGGTTTGCGAGCTGGAAGGGGCGCCCGTTCTGGGCATGGGGTGTCTTCTGGCGCTTCTCGCGCCTCTGGCGTGGTTTCATCACAACCTCCTTTGGACAGAGTGCTGTGATTTTACCACATCAGGTCAAGACGTGAATAGCCCCCAGGCCGGCTTTACGCCTCTCTGTCCAAGGAGGTGCGTCCCTGCAGGGGGCCGGACCAGGGGCTAATTATCGCTGATTTTCCCGCAGCACTTGACAAACAGTCAAGTACTGCCCTGTCTGGTGGGCCTGAGGGGACGATACCTAGAACCGACACCGTTTCCTGTCTCGAGCTGTCGGCAGGAAGAGGCACAGTATAATTCAGCGTGATATGCCCCTCATCCACCTCTATGCTGTCGATGAACGATCTGAGAAATGCCCTTCGCTGAAATATATTACTCTCCTCCAAGAGACTTTTCAAGTCCTTCACATAGTCAAGCACTATGGAGGGATCTAGAGGCTTGAGCCGCTGTGTCTCGAGCCCTTCTAGTAGCTCAGCCCTGGCTTTCCTGAGTTCCTCTGTCTTGTCCTGAACCTCCGTGATTCTCCTCGCCATCCTCGCCGGCTCAATCGCCCTGGTTTCAACGAAGTCATACAGACGTTCCAACCTGCCTTGCCACAGATCAAGCTGTTTATCCATTATCTCGAGCCGCTCCTTGTACTCCTTTATAGAACCGTCGAGCTCCTCATTAACCAGCTTCACCAGCTCAGCAAGGTGGCCGTCAGAGAAAATATGACCCTTTATCTTGTCAACAACAAACTGCTCCAGACTGTTCCTGGGCAGGTGCGGGCTGGGACAGGTCTCCTTGCCCTTACTATAGGTAGTGCCACACACGTAATAGTGATGGCGGCCTGACTTCGCAGCGTAGCCAATGCAAGCGGCGCCGCACTTGCGGCACCGGACGAGGCCGCTGAGGAGGTAGTGGCTAGAGGTTACCCGGGGGTGTGTAACCTTCGGCGCATGGGATTTCAGCATCACTTCTACCTTCTCAAAGGTCTTTCTGTCAACCAGCGCTGGCCAGGCTCCCTCCTTTCTGACAGGGGGCAAGGCTGATTTCCAGCTATTCCGCTTGCCCCAAACGAGACAGCCAGTGTAAGCCTCATTGGTCAGAATCTTGTGGACCCTCTGCCTGCCCCATGTGCCTCCCATCGGGGCCGGTATTCCGTCGCGGTTCAAACCCTTGGCTATCTCCTTCAGTCCTCTACCCTCAGCACATTCTCTGAAAATCCTCTGGACAATCACAGACCTCTCAAGGTCAGGCTCAAGCGTTGCTCTGGCAGTCTGACCATCCTTTACCTTCGTACGAATGTAGCCGAAAGCAGCTCTGCTACCATTGAAATAACCTCGGGCAGCATTCTCTCTCATACCCCGAATCACATCTTGGGCCAGGTTAGCCGAGTAGAACTCATCGATTGCCTCGATTATCCCCTCCAAGAGACGCCCCGTCGGAGTGTCCTCCACCGGCTCATTGATTGAGATCACCTGGATGCCGTGCTTCCTCAGCAGGGACTTGTAGATGATAGAGTCCTCTCGGTTCCTGGCGAATCTGGACAGCTTCCATACGAGAATAGCTTTAAACGGCGATTCCTTTTGCCGGGCGGTGGCAATCATTTGCTTGAAGCCCGGCCTATCGATGGACCGGCCGCTCTCGGCCTCGTCAATATACTCCTTGACTACCACGTAGCCGCAGCGCAAGGCGTATTCCCGGAGCGCCTTGAGCTGCGCCGAGATAGAGAGGTCAACATCTTGCTTTTCGGATGATACCCTGGCGTAGATTGCTACCTTCACGGTGGCCTCCTTTCCACGATCTTTGACCATGCGTTGCTTGTTTGCATGCTACAGCCCATCGGTAATCTGTGTAAGCAAGGCTCTCAACTTGCCAAGCTTGTCTCGTATTATGGAGGGTATATAGGTGCCATGATGTTTGAAAGAGTTCTCGTAGGCTGACGTATGTACAATTGGGTCTCGCTCGATCTTAAGCCAGTCTATCAATGAATTAATTTCGTGGATGATGGTATATGCTTCCACAAGTTGCTTTACGGTTTCTTCTGAGAAGGCGAATAGTAGGCCTGAAGCAACTACAGCATTCCAAGCATCTGTATGAAAGGGCACAAGAGCTATACGCTGTCGCTTTTCTGATGATAAAACAAGAACACGGTCAATCAAAGTATACGTTCTGTCGATCAAACTTACATTTGCAGAAATCTCGAATCGTAGAGCAGCGTTTCGACCTCTTCCGAACAGCGCGTTCTTGAGTTCGTCATGATCCATCGGGAGGGAAATGGACCCTCGTCTTTTGTAGTATCGATAGTCGCACATATGGGGCGCTTGCGGGCTTTTCGGTACCTCCACTACGAAAATAGCTTGTTTGTCGTTAGTTGGATTTGGACAGCGGAATACCTGCACGCCCTCTAGCTTGGGGTGAATAGAGCTAGCTACCACGCCTTGAATTCTTTCCTCAATGTTGTCACCCTCAACCCAGGAGAAGCCAGTTGGCAGCCTGTCCCGGGACTCCACGCCATAGAGCACTATTCCGCCTTCACTGTTAGCAAGAGCACATACATCTTTTGCTATCTCCCTATTGTTGCTCAGACCTCTCTTATAATCGAGCTCAGGGCCTTCTTCGAGGCGATTATCAACAAGGATTCTGGCATCTTCCAAGGTTCTAACCTTAATCACCCTACACTCTCCTTGTCGACCTCACAGGCACGTGGAAATGCTTCCATACAAGTTGGCCGTGTACGTGTAATTTGGGGCAAGAGGACTTCGCTGTCTTGATGCAGCACCACCACCAGTGCTGCTTTGATCACTTCTTCCTCAAGCAAGACGGGCTGGGCTATTGCGGTTAGGTCGTTCTCAGCCTCCTCAGAGGTGCGGATCCGCTCCGCAATCTGGGAACGCCTCTGGCGCACCGCTTCCCCCACCGGCGTATGCGGTACAACGGGATGCCCTCTCCTGGCGAAGAGCGACAGGGAGCCCTCGAAGTTCGCCCACGGGTCGCGCTCATTTACGCTGTGGGCCCAGCAGGTGACCGCCAGCCGTGGCTCAAGGCTGTTCGGCTGCGGCGCCAGCTCGTAGAGCGCGCCATAGAAGAAGAGATCCCCTTGTAGCACTTCGCCCATGCGAATGAGCAGCTGGGTATAGCTCTTTCGGTACAGCTCCCGAAGGGCGATCAGGTCCAATCCAGTCTCGTACACCTTTTCGCGAAAGGGCTCGCGTGGCAGCAGCACCGCAGCGGCAAACCTGTTGGCTGCCTGATGGAGGGCGATGGTCCTCAGCGGCTGGTAGCTGGGGGAGAGCTCGACGAAGATGGGCTCCATCATCTCCCTGATCTCGTGGAGGATAGTGTTCTCAACGCCGCTTGCGCAGTCGTCATCCCGGTAGTAGATGCTCATCCTCCCATCGACCATCTCGTGGTAGCCACGCAGGTTCTTCGGCATGCGCCTCGCCCAGGTGTTTGCTCCGCACGCCAGTGCCACAGCCCTGACCGTGGTGGCATTCACCGGCAGGTCCTGGAGGAAGATGCTCCTGAACTCGTCGGCCTTCTGCTCCTCCGAGGCCATGTCCGGGCTGCCATATGTCTTGAAGATGGAGAGACAGAAAAGATGCAGGTTGCTGGCACTGGTCACGGCGGTCTCCTTCTAAGGCAACAGCTTCTTGCCGGTTGCCTTTTCGTACATCTCCACGACGAACCTCTTGACCTCGGTGGTCAGGGGCCCGCTGAGCCTGGTCCCGGACTGGTACCTGGGATCGTTCATCACGAACTGGAACGCCATCTCTACCTCTTCCTCCTCGGTGAGGCTGGGCCTGTCCTCATCCCAGTAGCCGGCGGCCTTGAGCAGATCTCTGACCGCCACATTATACACCGGGGCCAGCTTCTTTAGAATCTCCGGGCTGGGCGGCCGCCGGTCGCCGCGCTCTATCTGGGCCAGGTAAGCGTTTGAGACGCCGCTTTCCCTCTCTACCTCCCTCAGCGACATTCGCTGCTCCTGGCGAAGGCTCTTGAGGTACTCGCCAAAGCTACGCTCCACGGCGTCACCCCCTTTCTGTGCTTCGCCTATTATAGCACAGGTTGCTAATAATTGCAAGCACTTTTTTGAGATATTGTGCCAAATACGCTTGACAAAAGGCGGGCCACAGGGATATAATATGCGCATGGAAGCCGTCGAGGTGGCCATTGGTGAGCTGTTCAAAGCGAACCCTGAGTTCGTGCGGCTATGCCAGTGGTTCCGCTGGGGAAGGATAGAGATAGTGATCAAAGACGGCAAGCCGGTGATGATTTCAGTGCACCGCGACATCAAGCTTGACTAGCTAGAGCGCGCCGAATCGAAGACGATAGGCGCTTTGGGCCGATTGCCCGGAGCGCCTTTATTTTTGCCAAATCAGTGCATACTGTAGCACACAGGTAGAGGGGGCCTGAGATGGTCAAGGTCAGTCTCAACCGCCATGCGCTGGAGATCGCGATAGCCAGGAGAAACATGTCTCAGAACATGCTGGCGACAAGAACGGGCATCAGCAGCGGCTACATGTCCCAGCTGATGCGCGGCGAAAGGCACGCCTCTCCGAGGATCCGCCAGAAGATCCTGGACGCCCTGAGCCCCCTGACATTCGACGACATATTCATCATCGAGGACGAAAGAGATGGAGTGCCGGCATGCCGATGAGAAGGGGCTCGAGGGGCTGAGGCTCCTGGCCCGCATGATCGCGGCGGCGCATTTACACCGCCTGGGGCGCGCTGAGGAGGGATGCACTCAGCCTGAGGATGGGGCTTCCCTGCTCCGACAAGGCCCTCCACATCCCTCACAGCCGGGAGGGCCAGCGGATGGCTAGGCGCAGTTCTATAAATAAAGACGCTATCGAGAAGGAGCTCCAGGAGCTGGCTGGAAGCGCCAGGGTGTTTGTGAAACTCGACCCGAAGGCGGGATCGGCGGTTCACCTGACCGAAAGTGACAGCCCCGGCAGTGAGCTTCAGTACACCGTGACCATCAACCCCTCAAGGATCAGGACCGGGAGGCAGCTTGAGCGCCACCTGGAGTTCCTGAGGGCGCAGATGCGCCTGCCGTGAAAGGAGCCGAAGGTGCCAAGGAAGTGCGTTGACTGTGGAACACTGATCCGCTATCCGAAGCTGTTCTGCCAATCGTGCTGGGAGAAGCTTACGCCCGGGGAGCGGTGGCGGGCTCTTGACCCCGACACCAGCCCGGGCTTTTTGCGAGAAAGGCTGAGGGCGCGGCATCGAAGAGAGAAAGGGGGTGGCCGATGCCTATAAAGGGGGTATCCGAAATAAGGCGCCTTCCCCGGCTGGGGAAGATCCACCTGGGGATCAAGAAGAAGACCGAAAGGGGCGTAGAGTACCCCAGCCCCACTGACTACTTCGTCTGCCCCGAAGAGGTGCAGGCGGAGTTCGGCGAGAAGCCCAGGGAGCTTCGCATCATGTTCCCCAGCGAGGATGACAGCCGGTGGGCGTCGCAGTGGCTGAGGTGTTACTCGGCGACCAGGGGCCTCATCTGCAAGGGAGATGGGCAGGCGGCCATGGCCCTGGTGGATGTGGAGACGGGAGAGATCGCCTCGAGGGACAGCGCCGTGGTGGAGATGAGGGAGGTGACATGCAGCCCGGAGAGCTGCCCCGAGTACGGCAGGCGGTGCCGCAGGGTGATGAGCCTGCAGTTCCTGATCCCGGAGGTGCCGGGGGTGGGAATATGGCAGCTTGATACCACGAGCTTCTACTCCATCGTGAACATCAACTCCGCCATCGACCTGGTAAGGGGCATCTACGGCAGGGTGTCCATGATCCCGCTGACCTTGAGCCTTGTCCCCCAGGAGGTGCAGCCCGAGGGCAGGAGAAAGACGGTCCACGTGCTCACCCTGACCAGCCCCTATAGCCTGATCGAGCTCAGGAGCCGGGCTGATGAACCCCTGGGGCTGGTGGCGCTTCCCGACGCCGAGGAGGAGATGCCCGAGGACCTGTTTCCAGAAGGAGTGCTGGAGCAGGAGGAGGCCGTAGACCTGGACCATCCCCAGGCAGTCACCGAGAAAAACGAGGATGCCCGGGCTGCCATGGAGGCCGAACTCGAGTCCATATTCGGCGCCATGGGCTGGCAGCAACCCACCAGGGAAGCCTGGCTCGAGCAGAATGTAGGCTGCCGCACCCCGGAGGAGCTCACCGACGAAGGGATGGCCCAGGCGCTGGAGAGGGCGAGGAGGATGCGCCCTAAACTCGAATCCTGATCCCAGGAGGAGCTTCTGTTGTACCGGACAGAGGACGCCATAGACTTCCCCTGCTCACCGGAATGGGTCAGGCACTACGCCGGCCTCGGGCTTACCAGGGACTATCCCCAGGAGTACTACTGGGGGATGCGCGTCGCCGAACTGAGAGAGCAGGTGGAAGCCCAGGCAGGGCGGATAGAGGAGCTTGCCGCAGAAATCGAAGCCATGAAGGCGCGCCATGCGGGCAGGTATCGCGGATAAGGTGAATCCCAGGGGGTTCATAGCGGACTACGTAGCGTATGCCGCTGAGCTCACTGATGCCCCGGTGGAGTTCCACCTCGGGGCTGGACTCACCGTGCTGGCCACCGCCTGCGGCAGCCGCGTCCTCTACCCGGGCTATGGCGGCCGCACCTGCTGGCCCAACCTGTACACTCTTCTCATCGCCCCCAGCGGGCTGTTTCGCAAGTCAACGGCAGTGCTGCTGGCGGAGGAGCTGCTGAGCGAGGTCTCGGCCGACCTGATCCTCACCGGGGAGCAGAGCCGGGAGAAGTTCGTGGCGCTGCTCAGAGAGCACCCCACGATGCTCTACCCGATATCGGAATTCTCCGCCGTGCTCAGCATCTGGAACCGGGACTACGCCGCCGGCTTTCGCGAGATGATCACCGACCTCTTCGACAACCGCAAGGAGTACCACCGCCAGACGCTCAAAGGGGGCAAGGTGACTATTGTCAGGCCGGCGATCAACATCCTGGCGGCGTCCACCATCGAGTGGCTGAGGGAGAAGCTAACCGAGGGGGACCTGCGCGGCGGGCTCATGGGGCGCTTCATCTGCTTTCCGGCAATCTATAAGCCAGCCGACAGGGGCCTCAATCCCGAGCCCAACCCCGCGCTGAAGCAGAAGCTGAGACAGTTCCTTTCCAGCCTGCTGCAGGTGGAAAAGGCGTGGGTTGACGTCAGGCCGGTGCTGCCGGACTACAACCGCTGGGTGTCGGAGATGGAGCGGACGATGCAGCGCCACCCCAACCCGGACGCCATCGGCTTCCTCTCCCGCCTGGGCGCCCACTGCCTTAAGCTTGCGGTGCTGCTTGAGATCTCGGAGTCGGGTCCGCTCGACAAGTACGAGCTCACATCCGGCTCTCTCTCCAGGGCGATGACCCTTTCCTATTGGCTGTTTGAGAAGGCGGCGGAGCTGGCGGAGACTGGGTTCGTCAAGTCGAAGCTGGAGCACCAGATCCAGCGCTTTCTCGAGATGGCCAGGCGCAACGGGGGCGTTGAGCGAAGGGAGGCCGTGAGGCTGCTTCACGTGTCAAGCAGGGAGTTCGACTCCATCCTGCTCCCCACCGCCCTGGCCAGGGAGCAGATACAGGCCACGACGGTGCCTACTGCCACTAAGAACAAAATCGTTTACCAGTTCAAAGAGACTGGTCAAGACACTCCATTTGCCCAGGAGGATTGCGAACATTTGTGACGTATTCGGCCTTTGTCGTGACCAATTGGCCGCAAATTGTGACCAATTATGGGAACAATTCGGGTGGACCGGTGACCAATTAAGGACCCGGGTGCCCGGGTGTCCTGCGCAACGGGGTGGTGACACATTGTGACAAATTCGGCCTTTTTTGCGAACAATTTGGCAAAATCTGCGAACAATTCGCCGATTTCTGTGAAGAATTCAATCGGCCGGTGAACAATTCCAGATACGGATTCCGGCCTGTGAGATAGGAAAAAGTCGCAAAAGGTCACACGTCCTATATACCCATGCGGTTTACATAAATATATGTAAAGGGATGGGCTGGGGATGGTGTGTGCAGATTACATCTGCACCAGGGGAGACACTGTTAAGCATTGAGGCCTCGGCAACAGAAGAGGGACCAACGTCATAAATGGAACGCCATCAAAGCTTAGAAAGGGAAATGGATCCGAAGTACTAAGAGATGGGAGGCACGAGAGGTAGTGAGGCCATGATAATACCCTGTGCGCATAGGGAAAGGAGGGAAAGATGACACCGGAGCAGGTGCTGTGGGCTGAGCTATTCCATGGAGAGCCGCCATCCCTGGATGTGGAGAGGGTGGCGGCGATTATCGATAGCCTGCCCGATATGCGGGAGCGGGCGGTGGTGCGTCTCCGCTATGGGTTTGAAGGGTCGCCGCTTTCCCTCAAGGAGATCGGGAGGAGGCTGCCGCGGGCAGACGGCGATCTGGGCCTCAGCAGGCAGAGCGTGCAGGTGATACTGGCAAGCGCTCTGGGGCGCCTGAGGCACTCAATCCGGCGCCGGGCCTGGGAGCAGGCGAGGGAAGAGAGAGGCAGGGATGGCTGACCCGCTGGTCAGGCTTTCGCAGCGCATCCTCAACGATATTCAGGAGGAGATGTCGTCATGGATATCGCAGACCAGGAAAGACGCCTTCAACCCGGTGGCGTTCGCTACCTGGATGAGGAAGATGGGGATTGCCGGGGTAGACCCTGCTTGCCTCGCAGGCATCCTGGGGCAGCAGCCGACGTTTGACCCATACCGCGTGCTCGGGCTGGACAGGTCGGCCGGCGATGCGAAGGTCAAGCGCCGCTACCGGGAACTCCTGCGCCACCTGCACCCCGACACCGCGGGGCTGGAGGGGACGGCGTTCTTTCTCCAGATGGTCATGGCGGCATATGAGCAGATCAGAACGGAGAGGGGATGGAAGTAGGGCATAGTGGAGGCTATAGAGATGAAGCCGGGAGACATTGAGCTGCTGAAGCACATAGCTGACTTTGAGGACTCCGTGGACCTTGAGCGCGACTTCAAGGTGGGCTGGGCCTGGCGCCACGTGAGGGTGTGGCCATCCACCCTCAACCGCCTTGTGCTAAACGGCTTTCTGGAGGTGGTGTTCCACTCCAACTCCTACACCGGCTACCGGCTCACCGATATGGGCCGCGCTCTGGCCAGAGGCGAGGAGCAACCGGGTACGGTGCCAGCATCAGAGGAGTATAAAATCGTACTTCCCGATGACCTGTTCGACGACATCATCGGCCACGACGACGTCAAGGAGCTGCTCAGCGCTGCCCTTTCTGCGGAGAGGCCGGTGCACGTTCTCCTCGCCGGCCCCCCGGCTCTGGCCAAGACGCTTTTCCTGTGGGACCTGGAGCGAGTCGCTGGGGAGCGTGCTTTGTGGCTGGTGGGCTCGGCCACGTCCAAGGCCGGCCTTTGGGATCTCATCGCCGAGCGGAAGCCCGGGTGGGTCTTGATCGATGAGCTGGACAAAATGGGGGCAGCAGATATGGCGGCGCTGCTCTCTCTTATGGAGGGAGGTCGGCTTGATCGAGCCAAGGTAGGCAGAAGGCTGCAGGAGAGGATCCCGGTGTGGGTGGTGGCAGCCACCAACGATGTGGGGAAGCTGGGCCCTGAGCTCCGCTCCCGGTTCGCGGTGAGGCGCCTTTACCCATACAGCAGGGAGGAGTTCCGCACCGTGGTCAAGGGCGTGCTGGTGCAGAGGGAGAACGTCGCTCACGAGTTGGCCCTAGAGATAGCCGAGAGGCTCGATGGCAGGACAAACGATGTGCGGGACGCCCGCCGGGTGGCAAGGCTGGCACCCCAAGTGGGTGTGGAGCGGGCGGTGGAGCTTTTGCTGTAGGTTGCACGTTTATGGCGTTAAGTAGGTCTCCAAACCCATCAAGACTCCACGAAATTATTTGATCAATCTCTCAAATGCTGCTTGTCAAATTGTTTCCTCGCAGATAATAATATACATAATCAGATAAAATTATTGACAGTTATCGAAAATCGTGGTATTCTGGTGTCGATTTGAAGTCCAGCTGTGTAGTTAATGCAGCAGTAGCATTCGCATTCTAATTGGAAGCTCAACTTCCATTTACTCAACCCAGTACCTTTGGTCGATTGATTGAAACATCGCAATGTAGTACAAAGTTATGACAATACACACGCATCTCCCTGCACCAAACGGCGGGCAATGAACAGCCGGAGGTAGACGGACAATGCAAATCAAGAAACTACTCGTATCGACGCTCTTGGTCATGCTGCCGCTACTAACGCTTGCTTGTGATGAGACCGAGCTATCTCCATCTCATTCGCCATACGAAGAAAATCTGTCACCTGTTGCGTCAGCTCCGAAAGTAGTAGAGAGCTTCATACTCGCTGCAAATAGTCTGGATCTGGAAGAAATGGCTCGCTATTGTGTCCCGGAGAAGCGCCGAGATATTATTTCTGAACTGCAGACACCAGAGCTGAGATATGTAACTTCGGTTTCCAACCATGATATACACACGGAGCTTGTCTCCGAGACAGAATATACGGCTGAAGTCCATGCTGAGTGGATTGCTCAAGCTGAGTGTAATACTCCACCCGAGCTCGAGTTGTTCTATCCTCATGATGGCGGTGTCCCGCTGTGCCGAATGGGCGAATTTGGCTTGGACAAAAGGAACGGTGAATGGTTTATCACCGTATTTGAGACGCAAGATAATCAAACGGATCGCTGGGCACTCCAATCGGCTGTGTACGCTTTCTATTACGAAGCTGGAAAAGTATTGCCTACCGCAGATGGTGGTGCTGGAGATATCGACTGGTACGCCTCGGATGGTGCCGGTCAGACCTTTATCGGCGGATACCTACAATCGATACCAGACAGCGACCCAGCCTGCGATTGGCACATAACTGACAACGTGGAGGTAATCGCAGCAAATAGTTGTCCCTGCTATAATCCTCTTCCCGATTACCCCGAATGGTGTCGCCTACCGTAGGTGGCAGAAAATCGAATTGGCATTTCCTAGCTTATGGGCGAAGTCGAAATAGGATCGAAAGGTTACAGGGGGAGACCTAGTATGCATTTCGAGAGCGTAAAGACTCTATTAGCTGCAATCCCGGAGTGCAGGGCCTGTCTATTCAGAAATCCGAGGATTGCCCCCTTGGCTCCGAGAGAGGTAAGAGTTCCCGTGAAGATAATGTTCATTGGTGAAAACCCTTCTTGGGCTGAACATCAGAGTGAGCCTTTTGCACCAGAGACCATTAGCGGGAAAGCCTTACAGGATCATTATCTGAGTCCATTGAATCTACCCCGAGAAGAAGTATGGATTACCGACCTTATAAAATGTAGATATCCTGCCAAGACTAAATGGGCAGGATACTCGTTGGATATCTACAGAACAAAGGCAAAAAACGAGGCAAAGGTTCGAGAGGTTGCTTACAAATGTGCGACACTGTGGTTAGCTGAAGAAATAAGATTGGCTCGACCCGAAGTCATTGTCACTCTTTCCGATGCTCAGGTCTACCAAAAATTTCGGAATGCATTTGCCCTCCATACTCCTGCACGTTTTGAAAATGCCGTAGGCAAACGACATTATATTGACATACAAGGGTTCAAGACCATCTTGTTTCCGATGATTCATCCGGATGTCAGCAGGCCGGTGGATGATGATGGAAGAAAGATACATGTCAGAAGGAAATGGGCGCCTCTTCACCAGGAAATGCACATTCCTAATCTGAAACAAGTGGTTGGTACATGAACAACTGCCAGGCTAATCGAGTCTAATTCCTCCTCCTTGACTCAAACTAGAGTATTTGTCATTGGAATATCGGTAACAGCAGTCCACTTCGTGCAATTGAGCATAAAAGAAGGCCGGGTATCTTATGGATACCCGGCTTTTGTTTTATAGCCTCAGCTCTAATTGTTTCGGGGCTTTAGCTTTAGCCTCAGCCCTGGCCTTTTTCCTCTCTGCCCTTCCTCTCTCCTTCCTCGCTTTCACCCGCTGGCGGTAGATCCACCTCTTTAGCTCCATGAGCAGGCCCATCTGGTAGTCGCTGATGCTGTCATTCCTGATATCGTCCGGCATCTTGTCCCTCATCACCTGGCTGCCCAGGTAGAGGTAGATTTCCGTCCAGTCCGAGTCCAACGGCGCCTCCAGGGCGCGGGGGTACATATAGGCGAGGGCCTCGGCATCGGTGGCCACCTCTTCCTCCCCCTTCATCAGCTGAGCCAAGCGCTGGATCTTTACTTCCCCTTTGATCCACTCAGGCAGCGTGTCCATCCAGGGCGAAGTGAAAACGATGATGGGGTCGGTAATGGCGCCCACTAGAGCGTCGATTTGCTTGTCTATTCTTTTGTCCACTGTCTAGTCTCACCCCCCTCCAGGGCATAGTTCGGGGATACCCTGGACCTTCGTCCAAGTCTAGAGCTTCAGTATTGTCTGGTGGAGATAAGGCTCAACCTCCGTAGCCTCCACAATGCCAGGGTTTTGCCCCCAGCCGTAGGCGCAAAACAGACACCCCTTGAACGCTTCCCTATCCCCAGCCTCGTAGCGCTCCACCAGGTAGCGCCAGCCAGGGCAAAGCCGCCCGTTCACCTTGACCCTTTCCTCTTTTGCCCGGCACTCGAGGCGCAGGTATGCCACCTTTCCCTCGCCTCCATCTGTCCAACCCTTACTCCTGGTAATACTTGGCTCCTGCTCCTTTGGCCGGTTGGGACAGAGGTGGTACTCATGCTGGCTGAGGCGGACATGCCCGCAGTAGGGGCAGGGAAACACCTCCCGCTCCTCGACCTCACCCTGCCCACACTCCCCGCAGGCGATGTCGCTCACCAGCTCCAGCTCTCCATCGCCGCACCATGGGCACACCTCGGGGATCTCACCGCCCAGGGCTGATAGGGTATCCCCCATCCCGCACTCGGGGCAGCCGTAGGCCGGCTCCGTGGGAGGGTCAAAGGTTCGGCAGACGGGGCAAACCCTGCGCCGCTCGGTGAGGAGGCCGAGCTGCTTAGGTTGCTCTCGCCACCACACGGTCTCACCCCCTCTCTGTATTAAATTTTTGGCATAGGCCGGGGATTAACCCCCTTTACTCGATCTTCTCTGCGCCCAGGATGACATCGTTGAGCTGGTCGATGATGGGGACAAGTTTCTGCTCAAGCTCAGGATGCGCCTTTACCACCGCCTCCAGGTGGTCCCTGGCGTAGATGATGGAGAACAGGGAGTCGTATCCCTCGGCAAGCTCCCGGCAAGCCTGCCAGTGGCTCACTTTTGTCACCTCCTATCTGTATTCAGTTTTGGGCATAGGTTGGGGACCAACAGCCCCCTATCTACGGCAGCCCCAGCACCTTCCTTGCCTCCTCCAGGGTTGCCGTCTCAGGGCTGAGAAAATGCTCCCCCAGGACAGCAGCCAGGCTGTCAAAGTCATCATCGGTAACGATGCCTCCCCTGGCAGCCGCCCACTCCCTGATAAGCTGCGCCAGCTCCTCGTCAGTCATCTGAGTTCCCCTTCCAGGCCATAGCTCTGGCATCCCCGCAAGGGAGATGCGCTGAGAGGCCGGCGCCCGGCCTCGCCACTTCCCTTCTCCCCCAGCCTGGGGATACCTGGTAGCTCCACCAGAACATCCCCCTTGCGGGCACAAAGCAGGGGCTGAACCCCCACGCCTGGGGGCGCAGCCCCTCTCCTCGAAGAAAGCAAAAAAGCGGGGTTACCCCCGCTCTTCTGCGTGGCTCTGTTTTCGGGCTTTACGCTCGGTTATGCTCCAACTGCTACAGGCTCTTTAGCCTTGCGCTTGCGCTTTGGCTTGTCCTCAGCGGGCGCTTCCGCCTCACCCTCAGTTACAGGCTCGGCCTCAACCTCAGCCTCAGCGGGGGCTTCAGCCTCTGGCTCATCCCCCCACTTAACCGCCATCGGCATCACCACCAGGCGGTAACCGTCAACGGTGAAAAGTATCGGGTCGCCTGGGCTTTTGACCTTTACCTCGGCCATTCCCCCCAGGGCTTTGAGAACCTGGGCTAGATAGCTCCCGCTAACTGCGGTCTTTGCTTCCCCCTCGGTTTGCGCCTCAATGGTCGCCTCTCCCGCTCCATCGCTATCGGATACCATTACCTGGCCTTCCCCGATGTAGAGCTTCACTGTAGCGCCAAAGGCTTTCCCCTGGAAAAGAGAAGCAACCGCCATCCCCGCCCTCATAAGCTCCCTGGTATCGAACCGAGCTTCGGCATGGGCTTCTGTGGGGATTAGCTTCTCATAGTCGGGGAAGCTCCCCGCTTCGCTTGCCCACTTATACCTTATGGCCTCGGTTTCAATCACAAGGTTATTGTGGTCGGCGATACCGTTTGGCTCAAAGGCTAGCCGAACCCTTTTCGCCTTTTTCAGCGCCGATATAAGCCCCTTAATCTCATTGGCGGGGATAAGGGCGCTCCCTTCCCCATCCTCAAAGTCAAGGGCTAAAGTAGCAAGACGGTATCCGTCGGCGCTGGCCAGGGCTAGCTTCCCCTCTTTTTGGGCAAAGTAGATACACTGAAGGACTGGCCTTTCATCCTTTTTGCCCGCAGCAAAGGGGATAACCCTTGCCAGGGCTTCGGCAAGCTCTATCCCGCCAAGATTGGGGACTACCGAGGCATTAGGCGATACCCGAACCTCGCAGGTATCGGCCATCGCCATCTTCTCGGTAATCCACGCTCCATCGGCAAGGCAGCTTGTGTTGCTCCCGCAAACTACCCTCAAGCCTTTACCTGTGGCCTGCGCTTCGCTAGCGCCACCGTTTGACGGGGTAACCTTGACCATCCCCCCCGTCAAAAGCCTGAGATAGCCCAGGAAGCCCTTGCGCCCAAGCTCTATATCGTTAATCCGAACCCTGGGCGCTTGCGCCCTTGCTAGAGCGCTCACAAGCCTTTCCCTGTGGCAGATAAAGCCTTCACCTGAGCGCTTGCCCTCAATATTAAGTTGTTCCAAGCCCTTCCCCCCTTTGGGCTTTTGGGGAAAGGTGGGCAATTCCCTTCCC
>Ga0180431_10005511_pt1 | contig 15386 bp, 20 predicted proteins | sample SS_ome_11_FD_132459 | JGI IMG/M metagenome (GOLD analysis project Ga0180431, IMG submission 132459) | Hypersaline lake sediment archaeal communities from the Salton Sea, California, USA - SS_1_MS_1 metaG | ecosystem: Environmental > Aquatic > Non-marine Saline and Alkaline > Hypersaline >... | reverse complement strand
TTTAACGAAAGCGGTTACTACATCTCGGGGGAGGGCGTCGAAGCAAGTAGACGTTTCTCCCCCGCTACGACTATTGAAGGCGATAGAATTTTTCCGCCCCTTCATCACACATATAGAATTCTATACGAAGCACTCATCGAGATCCGCAACAAGTCTTCTAGGGAAGACATTATGATCTATAGTGACTCCAGAATTATTGACGAACTCAATGGTGTCATTGCCCCTCTCGATGAGGTATGTGCTAAGTGGGTACAATCAATTCAACGGAACATTTTGCCACAAATCAAGGCTGTTGTCTTTTTTCGCAAAAAACCAGTTAACGAAGACATTAGCACCGCTCATGAAAAAATGATCCCCAAGCAAAGGCCGTCTCTCCCAGAGCAACAGGATCTATCGCAACAAAAGAAACGAGAGACTGTAAAGAGATTTAAGGAGAACTGGTTCAATGAATAAAAATGACTTACCTACTACGCTAGATCGTATTTTGCGAGAACGTCTCGATCAATTTGAAGTACCGACCGAAGTACGCCAATCTCTGCGTGACGAAATCCTAGCGTTCTTCCAGCGTCCAGAGAAAAAGCCATTTGGTGCGGCAGTAATGACACCGGCTGCGAGTATCGCAGCCGATCAAGCTCGCAAAGAAGGGCGAGCACCTGGAGAAGATGGAAAACCCCAAATTATTTAATTTGACTTACGCTCCATTCTCTCAAGCGTAGAATTAATACTACGAACGACCGTTGTAAGGTCGGCGGTTACGCGGGTAGTCTTTTGGACTAGATCCGCGTATTCCTTTGTAGTTTCTTTTTGGCTTTCAATGTGCTGAATATTACTAGTCTCAAGCTTATTCTCAAGATCATTAATTCGAGCATCGCAGCGATCACGTTCTTCTTTTAGTTCTTTTCGTACTTGCATAAACAAGTAACCAAGAATAGTAGTAACAGCACCACTTGGACCAAGTGTTTTTAGTAATTCAAAAAATGTCGCGTCAGACACAATTTCTTGCATTAATACAATCATAATTCATATCTCCTTGGTCCAACGTATTCTAAAAAGATGTTAGATTCGCGAGCAAAAACTGCCGCCGATCCAACTGCACCTCTTTTTCCAATGCCAATACTTACAAGATCATTGGCGTCTAGGTTCACAAGATAATAAAAACCGATTCCCATAGTTGCTCCATTGTTAACGCGAGCACTAAAAGAACCATTCTGTCTAGTACCATTGACAAAAACGCAGATACTATGCTCAATGCCAGCACCAGACATAAAACTTGTAACACAACCCGCTACACGGTAAATACCTGGAGCAAAAACTCTAACGCCAGTTGCAGAAGAGTCCCAAGTGCAATACTTATCCGGCCCAAATCGATCGCCAGCAGAAAAAATAACAGTATCAAATGACGGAAGAACAGCCGTAATCGACTGGGATGCCGCACCATTCGAAAACTTTTGAATACCAGAGCAATGAGCCAATGGAATAATGCCAGAGCCAGTAGTTACTACAGGAGTATCGATACCAAGTGAAAGTACTGATGGATCATCGTTTGTGCCAAGGCCACCATTGCGGAACATTTCACCATGAGTCATCATAGTAATGCCATAGCGTCGATCATCTTGTGGTACTGTTGTAATACCAGATACAACTAAAGGAGGATTATCGCCGCTATATGTTCCTAACGCAAAAGTAGCATCATCTGTTGTAATAGCAACATCATCGCCGGTTACGCTAATAGTTGGCCCGTTTGTGTATGCTTGCTCAAGTGAAACTGGATCTGGAACATTTTCTAAGATCATTTGAAGAACGTGACCAGAGTGCGGAATCGGCACTAAATCAGTGTTTCCAGCACCAACAAAAGTATGCCATGCCTCATTTGGACCAAATTCATATCTTAGGTTGCCACTGCCATTGGTAGTGGAAGTGCCAAAGCTACTAATAATAGTCTGTTGATCAGACCTAACACGAGTGTTATTGTTGCTTGAAAATGCAGCAATTGATTCAGCATTGATATTGACTTGACCATTCGGGGCCTCTAAAATAACACCAAAGGCCCCACTTCCACTGATTCGAAGAATATTATCTCCGTTGATAAAAAGTTCGGGAGCCTCTAACCTAAGCTCAGTGCCAGTTAAAATGTTTGCTGCTGCTGGCACATGAACATTAAAATCCCCACCAGCAAGAGGGTCATTTCCTGTTACAACGGGAATATAACCAAAAAGATCGGCTCCAGCATCAGAGTAATTTCCATGAAACTGTAGCTTGTCATATTCCCGACCTTCTCGAAAACGAAAAACGCCCGAAGTACCCATCATTGGGTCATGCAGAATACCGCTGTTCGCATGAACATGGGCAAATGGGAATAATTCGGCAAGATTGAATCCACCGAATCCAATTTGATCCACGCCAAGGCTGGCGGTACCGCTACCACGCGGAGCTAAATCACCTACGAACTGTGCCATTTATCATACGCAAGCGATTACTAGAACCTCGCCCGCTTGTGGAGTGTTGAAGTTTACAGTCAACTGATTATTACTTGTAATGTTGATTGAATCAGGGAAGATAATTCTTCGAGGAAGACCAGCGTTATTGAAAATTGTGACGGATACGTCTGGCGTTCCAAGATTGTGAGTCACGGTCCAGCTAGTTGCTGCTGTAAATGTTTCAGAATAGCAAGTAGCAAACCCTTGCCCGAACGCTGGACCAATAGTCATCGTCTGACCAACAATATCTACCGAAATGCCTGACGCTCCGACAACACTGATTGCCCCTTGGGAAGTCGTGCCATTTTCGTCAGATAGAGAATTAACGATACTGCCATTGAAGCCCTGGGTCGGGAAATCCCACAGGCCAGACAGACCAAGGTGATCTACCGCAAATTGAATCGGGCTAGCGTTAGCGGTGTCAAAGATTGCTAAAAAACCACTGTTGGCAGCCGAGGCCAAATCAATATTGCCAGTAAGGTTAGTGTCACCAAGAACGCCAACGCTATCAACGCCCGCACCGGCAGACAGAGAGTTGAAAGTTGCACCACCGTCTACCGAAACCTCAAAGGCACCAGCCTGGTGATTAAAACGTAAAACACCAGATTGTCCAGCAAGCGAATCGTGGAAAACACCACTAACTTGGTGAACGTGTAAAAATGGAGCAATGCTCGAAATGTCAAATTCACCCGCGTTTGTGCCTTGGTCTACACCAAGACTTGCTGCTCCCGATGCGGAGGGAATTAGGTCGCCGTTAATGAAAGTCATGTCTACCCCACAATTACGATTCTACCCCGGAAGGGTCTGTTAAATAATACCCTAACTGTATTGATATCGTCCAAAATAATACGATCTGGAATAATTACTTCAATAGGGTCGCTGCCCACAGGTGCTCGGATTGCTTGCGTTTGAACGGCAATCGTTCCAAAGTTATGAACACAAGTAGCTTCCGTCACGCCAGTAAAAAACTGATCAAACTTCTTGACCCCCGACGCTCCAGCACCATCGATTTGAACTTGTCCATTTCCAAGCGGAGTAACGTCAATGCCATTAACTCCTATTAGATCAATATTTGGTCCTGTATCGCCATTGATGGCGTTAATGCCGCTTCCATCTAGATTCTCTAAAATCATCTGACGGACTTGTCCAGAATGCGGAATTGGAAAGAAATCAGATGTGTGGCTAGGGCTTACATGCCAAGACTCATACGGTCCAAAATCATATCTCAATTGCCCGCTGCCACGAAAGCTTGAAAGAGTAATCTGGCCACCGGAGGCCGCTGGAATGGTAGCGGCCTCAAGCAAAATGTCGCCACGAACACTGCGATTGATTACATCACCGTAAAGACTACGAGTTTCTACGTTCGGCCACACAAGAAACTTTGTTTCATCGTGTGCTTCGAGATAAAATTCACCACTTGTTACAATCAGTCCACGTCCAGGAGTTTGTGTAGATGATCTACATCCATCATAACCAACAAACATTGTCGATGCTGGCTTACCAGGAGAGCCGGATCCCCTAAATTCAACGGCATTAGCTCCAATTCTAAGATAATGATAACTATCTGGATTCTCTGGAGTAAGGGTGTGTCCACTAACGGCAATGCCGCCAGCAGTATCAAATCCTTCTAATGGTTCGATGCATTGACCGCCGGGAGTAATAAGACCCACTAAAACTGGAAAACCTGGGTCAATATTGATTTCACGACCATTATCGTAAGCGGTTTGCAAGGTAGCCGTAGACAATCCACTGAGGGACGCTCCATCCACAACGAACTCACCGCCAATTTGCTCAACGTCAATTCCATTGACGCCAACAATACCAGATTGTGAAGCATCGCCAGAGAATCCGATATTAATCTGACTAGCCGAAACAGGACTTACTACAATCCCACTAGTGCCAACAAGAGTAATAACCGGACCAGTCAGCCCATTTAGTTCCTGAATACCACTATTGCTTCCGCCGGATCCTCCCGACCCACCAGAACCACCAACGGAAACAATGTTACCAACTCCTACCACTTTATGCTAGCTCCATTAATCTCACGTTTACGCTTGAGCTTGAAATCGCATAGACAGTAACATTCTGATTGTTCTGAATATCGAATGCAATCTTTTCGCCCGCAGCTAGAGGAAGTCCCGAGTTGGTTGTAACGCTGGAATCCCCCAAGTAGACAGTATCATTTCCGTTATTATGCACAACAAGTGCTCTGCGAAACTCTAGTGGGTTGGCTGGGAGTGCAACAGCAACCCCTCCAACAGTAACAGCCGAAGTAGATAGTCCAATTGAAACCGAAAAGTCTTCCGGGTTAAGAATGACTGATCCATCGCCCTGTAATGTACGCAAGCTTTCACGCTGCGAAGGAACTGGAAAAGTGTTCTCAGGCAACGAATGTGGCGGACCATACGCCAATGCAGGCGTGGTGCCAGACCCCGGAAAAGTTGTATACTCTCTGCCCATTAGTAAATTAACAATCGCAATTGACAATTCGCGGCGTTTGCACGAGCATAAATTCTACTGTTAGTCATAAGCGGAATTTCAATGCGTCTTTCTGAACCAATTACACCATCAGATTCAAGACTGTATCCTTGCAAAAGAACATTTCCAAGCCTATGAGAAATACGGACCGTTCTTGTATCAGTGACGTTTTGAATAACGACTTTTGTAGCACGAGGAAGGGGGTTAGTCTCCGGGCTCAAAATCTCAACTTCCGAAGTTCCAACTACAACACCAGAGGAAGCAAATGCCGGTTGAGCACTTAACTCTTCTGGATTGGCAACTACAACTTGCGTTCCAACACGAACGCCACCAGCACCCTCTTGATTCCCTCGCTGTTCTGGCGAAAGAATGCCATAAGTATATGGAAGAGTGCCGGATCCAATTTGGGCGGCAACTCTGGTACTCATATCAGTAAATCAGCATCCTGATAGTAGCAGTACCAGTGGCGGCGGCGGCATAAACACTAACGTTATGCATGATTGGAAGTACAATATGACGATCTGCATTAATGACCGTTCCAGCTTCTAAAACAAATCCTTCGCTAACAACCTTGTCTGGATCATGAGCAATTCTTACAGTCGTATTGTCTGTTGAATTTTGAATAACAACAGCACGACAACGCGGTAATGGATTTGTATGTGGGCCAATAATCTCAATTGGCGAAGTACCCACGGTAATACCGGATGCAGCAAAAGCATCAACAGATACCATGTCCTCAGGATTTGCGATGATTACCTGCGAGCCCTCTCGCACACCGCCAGCACCCTCTTGTGACCCTCTTTCACTAGGGTCAAGAATCCCGTATGTGTACGGGATAGTTCCAGATCCGATCTGGGCAGCAACTCTACTGTTCATACTTATACCTCCTAAAAATGGGACAAAACTGAACAGAACCTACTCATAGAATACACTAAGGCGGGGCCAGAAGACCCCGCCTTAGATACCGAAACTTTAGCGGCTAAGCCGCTATAAATCAGTTGTTTTGGTCAAGACCACCGGATACCCAGTCGTGCTGACCGTCAAATGGTTGACCCGGCAGACTCGAAATGAATCGCAGGAAACCACCGCTCAGAACCGACCAATCGGTGTTCTCGGCAATGGTGTTAAACTGACCACCAACAAGAACATTGCGGTTGCCAGTAACGGCATTACCCTCACCGCCAACAATTACGCTTTCAAAAGCATCATCATTGATTTGCGGAAGCTGATTGTCCTTACCGCCGACGATCACACCATTAGCGTAGGTCGAACCACCACGAGACTGATTGCCGGTACCACCAACAATTACCGAATTATTGTTGTCGTTCAGCGTGGTCGAGGCGATGTTGAACTCGCCGCCAATAACCACTGTGCTCGAAACAACGTTAGTGTCATTTCCAGTAATGATGTTCGTGTTACCACCAACGATAGTCGAACGAATGATGTTGCTAGTGGAACCCAGAACACCAATGCGGCTATTGTACCCACCAACGATGGTGTTAAAGTTCTCAGCGATCACACCATCAGCAACGGACTCGTCCGCAATTTGGTTTCCAACGCCACCAAGAATAGCACCACTATCGCCGGTAACATCTTGATCCCAGCCGGAAACAATGGCGGAAGCGTCACCGACAATCTCGTTGTCAGTACCAGTCATGATTAACGAGTAACCACCGTCAACAAAGTTGTCGCGACCACGGACAACGCCAGCAAAGCCCTCGTAACCATTGTCGGTGCCAGCAACAATGTTGTGCGAACCACCACGACACTCAAGGGCACCAGTGTCTTCGTTGTAGCCAAGAATCAAGTTGCCAAGACCATTCGTGCTTTCAGTTGAGCCAAGGCCATTGACAATTCGAAGATTAGCACCATCGATAGTAATGGTAGGGTACTGACCGCCATTGCAGTCGGTCTCCATCGAAAGATCAAAGTAGCTCAGTAGAAGTTCGTGTCGAGCAGTAAATTGTGCTGGAGCAGGTGCCGAAACGGCCGTAATAGCACTACCGCAAGCGGCAGAGACTACAGAAAGAAATAGAGTAGGAAGTAATTTCATAAATTATTAATTAAGGCTTCGAATGATTTAGGAAAGCGTTCGCGGCACAGCCTATCTACCGCGTCAGCCATTTCGCGGATCTCCCATTGGGCTCCCGCGTGAGTACGTAAATTAACAAAATGGGCAGCCGCTTCAAGCGAACATGTCCAAATGACTTCGGTAAAAGTAGCAAACGGCATAAGGAGACGGGCCTGTTCTTTTGATACACCTTCGTCAAGAAGAAGTTTATAGGCAACCCTGCAAGTGTCAATGGCGTGCTCATAAACGTCACGAACAGTAGCACCCCTATCGAGCCCTAAATCCTTAATGCGACCTTCAATGCGAACGTCACTTAGGTCGCCATCTTCACTACACTGTTTGTTATCGTCGCTTTGAGGACGGAATTCACTCGGCTCGTAAACCGAATCGTAAACAATGTAACGACCACTGATCTCATTCCAAGCGTGATCTTTGATTGCGGGAGCACCAGAAGTCCAGTCCACGCCTACTACATGCTTATATGCCTGACGCATAATAGCTTCGGGTGCTTTTAAATGAAAAGAGACTTGTGGATGGCGAAACGGCGACATATGTTTGTGTTTCGCTAAGAAATTCAGGAGCTTTTCGTCGTTTTTATCAAGCTCATAGGATTGCTTGGCAAACGACACGCGGGCAGCATTCACGACCGTAAGATCGGAACCCGCACAATTGTCGTCAAGCCTTGCAATAAACCCCTGGCTCGAAAAAAGATCGATGGCTCCTTCGGGTTTAGAAATTGTCTTCGTCATAGTTACCAGAAATGTGAAAACCGGGTCCTAGCTCCTCAATCCATTGACTAACGGTTTGCGTCTCACACCCCCGGTCTTCGAACATAAGCGTAAGAATAAAATCGTCGTCCAACTGTGCTAACCAATACTCGTCTAATTCGACATCATCAAGCCAGTCGTCAGTAGACCCGTACTTAAACTCTTTCAAGAAAAGATTGAGTGCCTTGTTTTTGTTTTTGGCAATAACAAGGTGTTGCTCAATATCTTGAATCAAGAACATCTTCACGGCGTCACAATAGAAGGCTGAATGATATCGCTTAGAATGCGATCAAGTTCTTTTTTGATTACTTCAATCACTTCGTCAGCATCGAATGTGCGAGCAATCACAACCTCTAAAGTAAACTGACCGCCAGCACCATAGCTATCGATGCCATTTTGAGGACTCAGAATACTTTGCATGCCAGCCTTAATTTTGTCGTCAGATAACGGCTTGCTAAGAGTGAGCATAAAGCGGTGCTTAAGATCCTCGCCGTCAGTAGTTTGGGCGAAAGTAAAAACGTATTTCTCTTTGGGTTCAATCATAATTCACATTGGTCGCCATCGCAGAATCGTGGTGCGACAGCATCTTCTTGCATGGTGCCGAACTCGATCGGCTTAATGTCTTTTGTCATTTCGAGATACTGCTCCTCAGTAATAGTTTCGTAAGGAGCTTGCTGATAACCGTGATCGCTCAGCGGCAAGAACGAAATACCCTTAAGAGAGTCTTCGTTCAATTCAAGAGCGTGCTTAATGTCATTAGCTTCGTCTTTATTGAAAGAAACTGTAATCGAAACTTGGTTGTCGGCCCAATACTTCTGGTACACGACTGCATTAGAAACTTGCTCCCAAATCGATACTTCGTCTTTCCCTTTTCGGAAAAAATCTTCACGAACAGGAAATTCTACAACCATCGTGGACTCTTTCTGAGTAACGTCTGGCTCAACTTTGTAGCCAGCCCGCTCAGCGATCCGCCACAAGTTAGAATGAATGCCAACACGAATCCTACGAATGTAGAACTGCGAGTGGGGGTAGTGGATACCGGGCGGCTCACCAGGCAGAAGACTAATAGTACCACTTGGCTTAACGCTAGTCTTCTTGATACTACGGGGAACCCCTAGCCAGTTCGAGTATTGAATATCTAGACCGTTGATAAACTCGTATCCCTTATCGCACCACCGAATTAGCTCGCGACGACCATGGCGTCCAAAAGCCTTAATGATGCCGCTCTGGCTTAGTCCAATGCGTCGATTCTTAGAAATGACAGCGTTGGTTTCTGGCCAGTGTGTAGGCACAAGAGTAACGGTCTTAGCATACAAATAAGCAATCTTAAGAGTGTCAATAAACTCTTCGAGAGAATCATGACGAGCAGGGAAAGTCTCAACGAGGTTACAAAGCTCTAAATGGAATAGGGTTTGCTCAAGACATGGATTACCACCATGAGCGTCGCGATCAAGCCAATTTGGCATATCACACATACGTCCATACGCACGAGCATTTTCTAGCCACATGTAGCCAGGCTCTCCATTAACCGCAGTTTGTTCTGCATGCCACGAATAGTCCATGCCAACCTCAGCAAGAATACTGTTGTTAGAGGCCCAGCGGTGATTCATCAGCTTTTCCTTGTCTTGCTTCATGAGCGAGAACCCAACATCATCCGGGTCTCCAAAAGCGATTTCTGCCGAGCGTCGCACATTGCCAGCAACAACACATTTACCGATGAGGTTTTGAATATCGGTGATATCTACAGAAGTAAGAAAACCTCCTACACGATTCTTTAGAACCTCTTCGATTTCTTGAAGCATCAAACGCAGCGGCTCCGGGCCACTGGCTGTACCACCAAAACCACGAATGGGCTCACCGGCTTCACGAATTTCACTGAAATCAAACTTTGGTAAACTCTCACCTTCAATCAAATAAGCAGAAAGCAAAATGCGTAAGGCGTCTACCCAGCCTTCACGCGAATCGGGAATGACGTAGGTGTCGTTTGACAGTGCATTGGGTGAATGAACTTCTGCTTTATTGGACCCTTTGGTATCAAAACCGACTCCTACGCCAACCATAGACATATCCATTAGGAATGTAAATGGTGTAATTGGATCTACATCGAGGTCTTTCGTGCTTGTAAAACCGCAGTTGTTAAGTGCTGCACCACCACGTTCCTCAACGTATTTAGTGCCCATGGCCCACATGCCACGGCCAGGCGGCAAAAATTTAAAGTCCCACATAAGCTCAAACATACGCTTGGCTGTACGCTGTGCCTTCCGCTCATCCCAAGGAAGGTGAACTCTGGAACAATGGTTCTTTTGGATAGAGAAGCACCCTTCCACTACACGCCGACAAGTTTCCCAATACTCTTCCGTTCTATCCTCCCCTTCGATGTTACGAGCATAAGTTCTCTTGTAAGTAAAATACCCAAGAGGACCCCAATCCGGTTGTTTGTTCTTAAAACGCTTAAGAAAAGAATCGGGGAGCGTGAACGAGTGACGAGCAATATCAAAATTCATTGGGTAAACCTCTGCGGAGAAAAAAGATCAGTACCTACGATGTGACTAGAACCATTAACAAGATAGTCTTTAAGAACAAGACTGCTCATTAGGGCGTGAGAAAAACCATATCCGTTAAAACCACACATCATGAATTGATTAGGCTTATCGGGAACGGGGCCAAGTAACGGAAGGCCATCAGGAGTTGAACACATAATGCCAGTCCAGGTATGAGTAAACTTCGTTCCTTTTAAAGCTGGCAATACATTCATTACAAAATCCCTGAGTCGATCGTAAACTGACCTACTAATTTCACCATCGTACAAAATACCTTCTTGCTGACCACGAATGCTGTGACGCATGCCGCCAACAAGAAGGCGTCCATTACAAAGGCGAAAATATTCGCTTCCGTTATTACAACTAAGTGCCATGGGTGGCAAGGCGTCAATTACTTCTTTGTCAAGAGAATCGGTAATTGCGATTTGTCCCCTAAATGGTTGCAAGCAATCCTGCGTATCAGGCAGAAGACTGTGCGTATAGGCGTTAGTACAATACACTACACGCTTGGCCCGAATCGTGCCCTTATGACGAATCGAAACAGCTAAACTATCTCCATTCGTCGGAACTACAGATTCTACCTGGCAGTTAGACAAAATCCTGTGACCTCTCCTCGAAATAAGATCAGCAACTCCATTTACTACCTTGTAAGGATTAAAGGCACATTCGTGCGGCACAAACATTCCGCCAAAAAAATGCGAAGATCGCGTCAACTCGGCAACAGCCTTTCGTCCAAGAATAGGGCAATCGATGTTTAGGTGATCACCGATAAACTTTGCCTCTTGCTCTAAAAGGGAAAATTCATCAAGCGTGGTCGCAAGCCTTAGGCCACCACATTCATTAAGCTCAGAATCGAAGCTAGACTCTCGCAAACCCTTAGTCATGCGAATCAAGCCCTGATGGATAAACTTGGCATACGGTACGGCCTGCTCCTCGGGAAGCTCGCTAAAAAGTGGTTGCCCACGTAGAGTCAAATGGCCGGAACTACGACCCGACGCATGATATCCAACGCTCGCCTCTTCAACTAAGTACGTATTAGTTAAACCCGCATTAATCAGGTGATATAACAACGTAATTCCAGCGATACCACCCCCGATAATGAGAACGTCCGCGTTTTTTACAACACCGGACGCTGGCTTGATGCGAGTTGAGTGAGTATCGAACCAATAATTCGATTGCTTAACCATTTACAGTAATTCTTCTAGCGACTCACCTTCTCCAATTTTAGCGTCTTCGCCGTGCAACCCCTTGAGTACCCTTTTAACATCGGACTTTCGTGGCTCAAAATGGTCGCGGAAGTTCTTCCTCTCGCATTTAGAACAAACGTCCACGTATAGCTCTACAGAGCCACCGTCTCGCGTCTTGTATTCTTGCTTTTTAAGCGAAGGCTCAAAATCAAGAGGTCTAAGTAAGGTGTGACGACCACACTGAGGACAACGGAACGCCTTTTTATCTACTGTTTTAGAGTTTAATCTTCTCACCTATTGTCTCCACTGCCCTTGAGCATACCACGCTCTTTTCGGGATGCAAGCTTGTCGAGGTTCTTTTGTGCAACTTCACCCAGGTTCCCACCAAGTTCCTCAGTCAACTGAGCAAGATACCACAGGGCGTCTCCGCATTCATCTAGAATTGCCTGACGCTTTTCGTCGCTTAGAACACCACTGTCGTCACGCAGAATCTTTTTTACTTTACCCTGAATCTCGCCAACTTCACCGAGACCAAGAGCAGTATACAGAAGGCCAGTAAGCTCGCCGCGACCAGGATAAATGGCTGTATCACCAGTGCGTTTTTGATATTCTTCAAAACTTAAATTCATTTTTCTTTTCCTCCTTCCCACTTGGTCCAACCGCCAAACTTGAGGTACTTGCCATCATCGTCACGCAAGCGTGGGAAAAGCGTGTCGCCCTTCTTGTGTTGCCCGAAGGCCAGGCGAGCACGACACTGTAGATTCGTGCAATGCATTTCGTAGAAATCATTCCCATCTACTTCTCTCACCACAAACTTGGCTGGCGAATCACAACACTTGCATCTGTTGTGAGTAAAAATCTCCTGAAAGGTCGCCATGTCCCGGAAAATATCCTTTTGACTTCCTTCCATCTGGACGGCAAATCCGCCCGTTGCTGAATCATACGTAACTTTCATTTAGTTAACTCCTCTTTTCTAGCGTCACGCTTCTCTTTAGCCGTCTGCTTCTTTGGCTTTAGGCTGTTAAGGTATTTCATGGCGGCCTGACCCTCGGCTTGCGTCAAGTCTGCAAGCTTAAAAATCGAACCGCTATCACGTTCTGTTACTACTTTATCTAGCAGGGCGGCTTGCTCTACACCATTAGATTCGCATAGCTTTTCAATCGCAGCAACCACGCTACTTGCAATCGGCTTAGTTGGTTGAGACTCAAAATTAGAGACCGGAGACTCGTGAAAACCAATCTCTTCACTCGTAAGAAGCGTAATACCAAGAGCTTTCTTGAGGCACCGAGATTCCGCCCTGGCCTCTGCTACTGATGTTGGAAAGTGAAGATATGGAGCGGAAGTGTTTTTCGAGTTACAGTCACCGCAGCCGGTAAATGTCACTGTCTCGCTACTGTCCTTACGCTTAAAGGTACAACTGAAAACTGCCTGTACCATTGTTTCACTGGGGGTTTGAATATCGCACTTCTGGGAAACCATCCCGGCATCACGAGCAAGTCTCTGCAAAGCCTTAAGATAAACAACCTGAATTTCCTCACTACCTTGTTTGCGAAGGCCAGTATCTTCGCCAGCAAGCTCAGCGTTCCAGTCTGTGTCAAAAATGTCTTTCATAGTTCTACGGTTAGATGATTCTGTTTAGATTTTGCCAATGCTTCAATCTGCTCTAACACACGCTTGCAACGTGCAATAGACACAGAGTTAGATACATCAATTACAACCAACACGCTATAGCCCTGGTCGTTGAGTTCATTGATAATGCTTGCGTATCGATCCGTAAGCTCTCGCTGTGCTTGATTGCCATACACAGAGGCGGGCAGAACTAGCTCAATCACCATCTGACGCTCTGGCAACATGATGTCAGAAACATGGCTGGAAGTCAACTGCAAACCCTCAAGAACTTGCTCGCTTTCGCCCAGATAGTCGGCTAGTTTTCTCCCAAACTTGGATAGTTTACCCGGCACGGGACGGTCTGCATTAGTCATACGCTTAATAGTTGCCCTCTGTTTCTTTTTCGAGGACTTCTGCCATTCTTGTTTTCGAAGCCCCGCCAACTTCTTTTTCTGCTTCTGTCCTTTGTCTGACTCCCAAAATGACTTAGCACCATCCTGAATTTTCTGTCGTGTTTCAGACGAGTGCTCGCTGCCTAATCTTTGGTGTCCATGCTTCTTGCTGTAATGCCTCTGAGCTTCACTCTTGCTGCGTCGCTTGACACCAAGTTTAGACATATAATAATAGAGGGTTGACCGAGCAATTCCTAGGTGTTCAGCCAACTCCTGAATGGACATTTCGGCATAAAGCCGTTCTAACTCCTCCTTCGTCAGCTTCATTACCGCCTGACATTATCCCAATCAATATTAAGGCCAAGTCGTTGGGCTTCGAATCTAATTTGGTCAGGTGTAGCACTGTACTTGCTACAAGTAAACTGAATTCCACGATACTGAATATCGCGAGCAAACAACTCGATCTGATCTGCCTGGTTGGCCTTCGACCCATGCACAGCCAACTGCCAATCTTTTTTAGGTTTTGAAGCACGAGACTGTTGGGCGGCAAAACGACGCTGACGTTCAGCATCTTCCTGGCGAATAGCATTTCCATCAATCTCGACATTAGAGCGTTCAAGAGCTTGTTGAGCCAGAGCCTCATTCATTTCCCTGAGGCGTGCATTTGCAACTTCGGCAGCTTCCTTTTGTCTTTTGGACTCCTCGTAGGCCTTAGACTCAGCCATTTCTGCATTTTCGGCCTCCATCTTCATACGTTTACGACGAGCATCGTCAGGATTTTCTACCTCAAGTTTTTCTCGATAGTAATTAACGTCAGATTGAGATAACCCAAGTTTGCGTTCAAATTCAAACGGACTTGCAATCTCAGAAATTAAACGCAAAAACTCTACCATTTCGCTTCTAGTTAAACTAGGACGCTCACGAACTACACGACGCTTTTTACCTTCACGCCACGCACGTTTCGCCCTTTCAGAAATTTCATCCATCTTTCCTTCCTCAGAATAGGTGCTTGTCAGCCTTCTTGGCGACATCGGGATCGGGGGATTGCAAATGGTAATCGTAGTCACACATTTTTTGAACCAGGCTTTCAAAATTACACTCTGGTTTCCAATCTAGCTCTCGCTGAGCTTTACTACTATCGCCAAGCAATACTTCAACGTCCTTAGGACGCATGAATTTCGGATTAACTTTGTATACTCTTTGGGGGTCGAGCTTGAAATACTCGCAACATGCGTTAAAGAATTCTCTAACGGAATAACTATGACCTGTTGCGATCACGAAATCATCAGGCTCGTCCTGCTGCAACATCGCGTGCATCGCCCTCACGTAATCGCCAGCAAAACCCCAATCTCGCTTTGCGTCCATATTTCCTAGTTCAACACAATCTTGCAGTCCCCAATGCACGCGGGCTAATCCGCGTGTAATCTTTCGTGTAACAAACTCTTCGCCACGTACCGGACTTTCATGATTGAATAGAATACCAGTAGTGGCGAAGATGTCGAAACTGCGACGGTAAACGCGAGTCATGTCGTGACCAAAGCATTTCGCCGCAGCGTATGGAGACTCGGGCTCCATGGGGGACAACTCATTCAAACTGGCAGTTTTTCCATCAAAGATCGGATTGCCAAACTGCTCACTGCTGCCCGCCTGGTAGAATCGACACTCGGGCTTTTCTTGACGAATTGCCTCAAGACAATTGAGAACACCAAGCCCCGTGATCTCGGATGTAGTGATGGGATACTCCCACGACATTCCTACATGACTTTGAGCGGCAAGATTGTAAAACTCATCAGGCTGAAATTGCTTAACAATTCGCTGTACGCTCGAAATGTCTGTAATGTCACCGTGAACGATATGAAGGTTCGG
>Ga0180431_10005510_pt1 | contig 15388 bp, 16 predicted proteins | sample SS_ome_11_FD_132459 | JGI IMG/M metagenome (GOLD analysis project Ga0180431, IMG submission 132459) | Hypersaline lake sediment archaeal communities from the Salton Sea, California, USA - SS_1_MS_1 metaG | ecosystem: Environmental > Aquatic > Non-marine Saline and Alkaline > Hypersaline >... | reverse complement strand
TGATGGGCCGGCAGGGGGACCCAGACCGGATGCTGGACCATCGGCAGAACTTCCAGGTCCGGCCGTTCGAGCCACCGAAGACCGATGAGGAGGAGGAGGCGATCGAGCCGGCAGACCTGGAGACGCTGCGGACGGACACTCACCGCTGGGGGACGGTGCCGGCCGTGGCGGGCGTCCACGAGGGCAAGGGGGTGTTGGTCGCGACGGGCGACGTCCACGGGGGCTTCGTGTGGTACATGGTCGAGGCCTGGAACCTGGAGACGGGCTCGAGCTGGCTCGTCGAGCTGGGGCGGTTCGGCAAGCGGGCCCGGACGGACCCGGCCGAGGGCAAGCGGAAACAGCAGCGCGTCTGGAAGTCGCGCGTCGCCGAGGCCCTGGACGGCCTGTGGGCCAAGGAGGCCGAGGGCTGGCCGATCATCGGTGAAGGCGGCGAGATCATGGGCCAGGCCCGCATACCTCGCAAGGCCGGCGGCGGGATCGACTGCGGGTTCCTCGCCGAGACGGTGCAGACCTGGTGCCATGCCCGGAACGGGGGCCGATGGACGGGGACCTGGCTACCGATCCGTGGGAGCAAGTCTCGGGCCGACGGTAAGATCCCGATCTGGCCGGGCATCGCAAACCCGTCGATCGACCCCAAGACGCATCGCCGCTGCTGGGAGTGCAACACGAACCGGGCGAAGCTGTACGTCCGGGAGATCCTGGCCATCCCGCCCGGTCAGCCGGGGTCGATGACGTTGCCGGCCGACATGCCGGACTGGTGCCGGACCGAGTTGGGCAAGCAGTTCGCGGCCGAGCACTGGAACAGCAAACGGGGAACGTGGAAGCAGGTCAGCCACGCCAACCACCTGCTCGACTGCAAGGCGGAGCAGGTCATCATGGCGCGTGCGTGCGGTGTCAAGTTCGATGCGCTGGCCGGCGGACCGAAGGCCGAACCAAAACCAAAGCGACGGGTTGACAAGAAAGTCCGGTCCAAGCGCCCAGCCTTCCGGCGCCGGCCGATCAGGAGACGCTACTGTGAACGGTGAGACATGGAAGTCGTGCCCGAAGTGCAAGAGCGCGCGGGTATACGTCGACACCTCGCGGCGGACCGAGAAGATTCCGCCGGACCACACCTACCGGCGAGTTCGGTACTGCGTCTGTCGGGACTGCGGCAAGCGGTTCGTCGTCCGCTTCGAGGTCCAGGAAAAACCCGTCTGATCGTCCTACCATAGTACGATTTTCGCCACATTGTACTATTGTAGTACGCCCCCCGTTTGGACCTGCCGTGAACGCATGCCATACCTAGCGTATGGCGTGGTCCTACTCCGACTACGAATCGCAGACCTCGAACACCGCACGTCTGACCAGACTGCGCAGTCACATTGACGAGGTAAATGCCAAGGTGAGCCTGGCGATGGCTGCGGGCAGCAACTCACAAGACGCGTCGTCCCTCGTGCGATACCTGAACGACGTCCTCCATCCAAGGCGCCAAGAGCTTGAGGCGAAGCTTGCGGAGATCGAATCAACCGATCCGCGCGTTACGTCCGCGTTCACCATCGGCAGACCGGCGAGGAGCCCCAGTTGAACAAGCATTCGTCCATCGTGCTGTTGCCACCGACCGAGCGGGAGTTCGTGCGGCGGGGCCTTCGCAGGCCGGGCAAGAACGGCACGCCCCAGAAGCCACGCCTCCGATACGGCCCGCACGGCGCCCGGATGTCCGTCTCGAGCGGCTACGGGTACGGCTCGGTCCAGGCGCTAGACGACACGGCGATGACGGCCGCCGCGGGGGGGACGGCCGACTATCACGCGCGGGACTACACGGACCGGATGCGGGCCGAAAGCCGGCGTTTCTGGCGGGAGAACGGCATCTACCAGGCGTCGATCAAGCGGATCGTCGATTGCATCCTCGGCGACGGCTCGACGCTCCAGGTCAAGGTCGGCAACAAGCGCGTCCGTCAATGGCTCGAGGACTACTGGCGGATGTGGTGGGTGGACGGCATGCCGGAGGCGAGCTGCAAGGACGACGGTGCGAGCGTCGAACGCATGGTCGTCACCCAGATGTTCGTCGACGGCGACGTGGGCATCAAGAAGATCCGGCAAGGCCGGCGACGGGGCAAATTCCAGGTGATCGGCGGCGAGCGGATCGCCTATGGCGCGCTGACCACGACCCGATTGAAAAACGGCAACGTGATCGAGCAGGGCATCGAGAAGGATCGCCTGGGATTGCCGGTCCGCTACTACGTGTGCAGTCACGACGACTGGGGCCGGCTGCGCGCTTCGGACGCGAAAGCGATCAGCGCGCGGGACATGCTGTTCCTGGCAAACCGGGAGCTAATGGACCAGACGCGGGGAACGCCCGTCCAGCAAGTCAACTTCCCAATGTTCCACCGGATCGACGACGTGTGCGACAGCGAGGCGGCGGCCTGGCAACTGCTCTCGCGGTTCGCCGTCATGGTCAACCGGAAGGACGCGGCCGCGCTCGCCGAGGAGACCTCGGAAGAATACGACTCGCCCGACGATCAGGACATGGCCAAGCGCTACCACGACATCGGCGAGGCCGTCATGTTCCACGCGGAGCCGGGCGAGGAGCTGCGGGGGGTCGACCGCAACATCCCTGGGACCAACTTCGTCGAGTCGATCAAAATGTTCATGCGGCTGCTCGGCCTGCCGTTCGGTCTGTCGCTCGAGTTCATGCTGTTGATCTGGAGCGATACGAACTACAGCAGCGGCCGGGCCAGCAAGCTCCAGGTGATGCGGGCGTGCGGTCCGTGGATGCGCAAGTTCAAGCGCGAGTTCCTGTCTCAGATCTGGCGTTGGAAAGTTCGCGAGGCGATACGCGAATATCCGGGACATGTGCCACCCGGTAGGACGGACATCTTCAACCACGAGTTCCACTTCCCACCCTACCCGATGCTCGACGAGCAGAAGGACGAACAGGCGATCACCGCGCGGTACGAGAATGGCCGGACCACGCCATCGCGGGAAGCGAAGCTCCAGGGCGACGACTTCCACGGAGATCTACTGCCACAACAAGAGGCGGACATCATGGCGATCTGCGAGATGCTTGAGCGCGTCAGGAAGGCATACCCGTGGGTGCAACTACACGTTGGCGACGTGTCGGGCTTCGGACACCAGCAGCGGGTGAGCCGCAAGATCGGAGGCGAGGGCGATGCCATACCCGAATGAGCATAGCTGCCGGATGAACCCGCCGGGCAACTACGAGCGGTTCGCGCGCGACAACGACGCGGACCCGAACCGGATCTTCGGCATCAAGGCCGACAACAAGAGCGAGGTCCAGGCCTACCGATACCCGACGGACACGTGGACCGAGGCACGGGCGCGGGCGCATTGCGAGAAGAAGGGCGGGACTTTCGAGGCGGCTGGCAAGGGCGCGAAGGCCGAGGCGCTCGAGTTCACGATGTACGGCTTCGTCGGCGAGGGGAGCATCGACGCCAGGGAGATCTCGGTTGCGCTGGGCAAGGCGACGGGTGCCGAGCAGATCGTGATCAACCTGAACAGCCCAGGGGGCAACGTGACCGACGCGCTCGCCATCTACACGGCGCTCACGCGCCACCCGGCGCGGGTGCTGGTGAACATCGACGGGCTCGCCGGGTCTTCGGCGTCGGTCATTGCGATGGCGGGCGACGAGATCCGGATCGCGGCGAACGCGATGGTGATGATCCACGACCCGACGCACGAGCTGCATGGCACGAGCACGGAACTCCGCAAGACGGCGGACGTGCTCGACAAGCTTCGGGACGCGATCGTCCGGACCTACGCAAACCGCGTCAAGCTCGGCGAGGACGAGATCAGGGCCATGATGGAGGAGGAGACCTGGTTAGACGCCGAGGAAGCGGTGCGGCACGGGTTCGCGGACGAGATCGTTCCGGCGAAACGAATGGCGGCGACGGTGGACCCCGCGCGCGTCGCCGAGGTGGTAGCGGGTTTCAAGAACGTACCGAGCCAATGGTTGGCGACAGTCCTGGCAAAGCAACAGGCCAGCGACGCAGAAACAGGAGACAGTGAGATGGCAGGAGACGACAAGGCGATCGACTTGGCTGACGTGAAGGCCGAGGGCGCGGCCACCGAAAGGGCGCGCTTCGATGCGCTGGCCGAGGCGTTCGAGGACAAGGCGTTCGTCGCCGAGATGTACGCCGATGGTGCGGACGTCGAGAAGGCGCAGGCGATCTTCAAGGATCGCGAGCACGAACGGATGGCAGGCGAGGTCGAGGCCAAGGCCAAACAGATCCAGGATCTTGAGAAACAGGTGAAGGACCTCACGACCCAGATCGGGGAACTCAAGAAGGTCCAGGACGAGGGCGACGGCGACGCGTTGCCGGCCCGCGACGACAAGGCATCGAACGAACCGCAGGGCCGGGCCGAGATCATCGCGCAGGCGCGAGCTCAGTTCCTCGAAAACCGCGAGGTCGAGGCGATCTGTTCCGAGCAGGCGTGGGTGGACACTGCGCTGTACGACGCGGGCGGCACGCCGCTGAGCGACGACGAGGTCAAGGAACTGAACATCCGCAGGTCGGCCTGACCGGCCGCGCGGGCTACAGAAGGAGATTGAGTCATGGCATTGAGTGCGAACAGCAACGTGCCTCGGGCGGTCGACCAGGAGCTGCGGGAGTTTCCCGTCGGCGCCGCGGTGCACATCTACCGAGACGGCATGGTCGGCATGGACCCCGCAGGCTATCTGAAGGCTTTTGAGCCGGGCGATCGCCTGATCGGCGTGGCTTACGAGGAGTCGGACAACAGCAGCGGCAGCGCGGCTGCGACCCAATGTCGGGTCAGGACCCAGGGCGACTTCGAGGTGACCGTCACGGGCGCGGCGCAGACGAGCATCGGCCAGGCGGTCTACGCGATCAGCGACGATCCGATCACCGCATCCCAACTGCTGACCAAGGGCCACCCTGACGGGTTCTTCGGTCGGGTGATCGACTACGTGTCCGCCAACAAGGCGTTGGTCCGGATGAAGGCGTTCGGCGAGAAGCCGCATCCATACGACGACGGGTGTATCGAGATCGTCAGCCACTTCAGGCGGCCGCACGCCGTAGTCAACAATACCACGGCCTACGTGAGCTGTTACGGCGGGGGGGTTTTCCAGTTGTCTACGTTGGGTACGGGTGTTGGTTTCACGGCAGGCGAAAACGGTGGATGCGACCTCGACCAGGATGCCGTTGATGAGGCGGCGCAGGCTGGGGTGTATACGACCGACGCGTTCGGCGTGGACAAAGGCATCACCTTCCAGTGCAAGCTGGACATCGACGACCCGGGCGGGGCCAACACCGACCACGACTGGGGACTCGTGACGCTGCTGACGGCCAACAGCAAGCTGAACTTCAGCCACGCCGACGTGACGGACAAGGCTTGTTTCCATGTGGACGGCAACAGCGCGAACATCTTGGCGTGGACGGAGAAAACCGGCGTCGAGGATACGCCCGTTGACACTACGGTCGATTATGCCGGCGGTACGGTCCAGGACTTCAAGATCATCGTCCGTCCGGCCGGGACCGTCGAGTTCTGGATTGACAACGTGCGATACCTGGCAACGACCACGTTCAACGGCGTAGCAACGACTGCGTATCTCTGTGGTGTGGTGAACAACGAGAAGTCGGCCACCGCCGACGCCGTGTCGTCCAAGCTGACTTACCTGCGCGTGGCTGGCGGTGAGTCGTGAGAGTGACCGAACGCCGGCAGCGACCGGCATCATGAAGGAGAAACGAAAATGGCAGTCATTGATACCGGGCTACTGACCAAGGGCGTCCGGTCCGAGTTCTTCAGCAGGTTGCAGACGGCGCCGAGTTTTTGGGAACGGCTCGTCACGCGCATCCAGTCGACCACGGCTACCGAGCAGTACCGATGGTTGGGCCAAGTACCGCAGATGCGCGAATGGGGAACGGGCCGGATGGCCAAAGGCCTGCACTCTGAAAGCTACGACGTCACCAACAAGAAGTTCGAGGCGACGATCGAGGTCGACCGGGACGAGCTGGCCGATGACCAGACGGGTCAGATCAGGGTGCGCGTACGGGAGTTGGCCGACGCGGTGGTCAGTCACAAGGACTACCTCGTCTCGCAGTTGCTCATCAACGGGGCCACGTCGGGCTACAACAGCTACGACGGCGTGACGTTCTGGAACGCCGCGCACGTGTTCGGCGACAGCGGGAACCAGGACAACGACCTGACGACCGCAATCGTGGCCAAGGATGCGCCGACGACGGCGGAGTTCAAGGCGGCGTTCGCCTATATGTCCTCCGAGATGATGAAGTTTCTCGACGACCAGGCGCGCCCACTGAACACACAAGCGAGCGGTCTGGTGTGCGTGGTCCCGGCGAAGATGTATTGGACGGCGCTTGAGGCGATGCGTGCGGGCGTGATCTCCAGCACCGACAACGTGATGAAGGGCGCGGCCGACGTGATCCCGTGCCCATACCTGGATGCGACCGCGACCGACACCTGGTACCTGCTGAAGGTCGACAAGGCGCTCAGGCCGTTGATCTTCCAGGACCGCGAGGCCTTGGAGTTCGGGGAACTGACGGGCAGCAGCGACGAAGGCTTCATGCGCGAGAAGTACTACTACGGCGTTCGGGCACGCTACGAGATCACTTACGGGCAGTGGGCCTACGCCGTGCGGATGGTATTCACGACCGCGTGATGGGTGGTTTGAGAACAGGGGTTTGACATGGCTCGACAGCGGAAGCGGGCGGCCAAGCGCGCCGCGCCGGAGGCCAAGACCGAAGGTCAGGCGACCGTAAAGGCATACCACGGTCTGGCGCAGCCAAGCAAGCACGGTAGTTCGATGGATCGGTTGCGGCGCGCGCTGAACCTGAGTCCGAGGTGTCCGGCCGACCAGGTGCTGAGCGACGCGGCAACCATGCTGGAGCGTCGCGGCACCGAATAGGTCCACGGCGATGGGTAGCGCGTTCGAGACCGACTTCGCGGCGGACGTGACGCCGAACCTCTTCGAGCGGTTCGGCCGGCTCGTCACCCTCCAAGCCGACGACGAGACCGATCTGGTCGTGACCGGCCTCTTGGACGCATCGGCCGGCGACGAGGTCGTCGACGAGAGCGGGACGTACAACGTGCGCCGCTGGTCGTTGGAGGTCAAGCCGGCCGACGTAACCGAACCCCGCATATGGCAACGGGTTGTAATCGGGTCCGAGACGTGGGCCATCGTCAAGGTGTCCAGCGAGGATGCGGTGAGCGTCGTGTTCGCGCTGGCGACCGAGGCGGCCACGGAACTCGGGCAGCCGGACTATCGAGACTGAGCCGATGACCGACGCCGCCGGATGTATCAGTCTGGGGATGGACGACCTGAAGTCGAGCTTGTCCAACAGCTCGACGTTCAAGACATGGGTCGGCGCGTCCACGGCGGCGCAGGCCCTCAAGGCGATTCACCAGAGCGCGGTCAGACCCCCCGACGACGGCCGCGAGTACACGACGGCCGCGCTCCGGAATCTCGAGCCGTTCGTCCTCGTATGGGACGAGGGCGGATCGAAGGACAAGGGGAAGGCCGGCGGCGGCCATGAATTCCTGCCGTCCGGTCGGTTCGGCCTGCGCTTCTATTGGCGGCTGCCTACCGAGATCCGCAAGCATCCGGCCGAGGTCGACCTGAGGTTCAACAACGCGGTCGGTGGGGTGATCGACGATTTGTGCAGCGCGGGTCTGGGCGCGACCGCGGACCGGCTGGATGTCGACCGCGTCGAGTGGGGACCGATCCGCCGATACCGACGGTCGAAGGTGATCGGCCAGGACGACGTCGTCTACAAAGACGTGACCGTCGAATGGTCTGGGTGATAGATGGCGACGAGCATCGTCGAACAGATCGGCGCGGCGGCCAAGACGCGGATCGAGACGATCACGACCGGGAACGGGTACGAGTTCAGCGTCGACGGCGCTACCCGGCCGACCCGGCAGGGTGGATACACGCCGGCCCAGCTCCATGTCGTCATCACGGCCGACATGAACGAGGTTGAGGAGAGGACCGAGGAAGCGCCGTGCGGGTACGAGCAGTGGCGCGTGCCGTTCCACTTCGATGTCCTGAACAACGGCCAGGTGACGAAGCCGGACGCGGTGGACACGCTGGTCAATAAGTGGGGGGCAGACGTCGCCAAGGCATTGAGCACCGACCTGACGTTCGGTGGTCTGGCGCTTGGTACCGGGACGCCGACGCCGGGCATGGCGCTGGAGGGCGAGACCGGCAAGTTCGCGGGCGCCCGCGTGACGCTGCCCGTTGAATTCAGACACCTGCGGGGCAACCCGTACAGTCAATAGGAGGCCGATTCGATGAGCCTACTCGAAAAGAAACAAGTTCTCGCGGCGCAACACGAAGGCGTCTGTGGGACCGCCGAACCGCTGACGGCGACCGAGGCGGACTTCATCGTCACGAATCCCGTGCTCGTGCCAAACATCGCCAAGCTGCCGCGCGAGAGCACGGATTCCTTCGTGAAGCGCGCGGCCGTGACGGGTCCGCATCGCGGACGATGTACCTTCCGTTGCGAGGCGACGGGTGACGGGGCAGCAGGCGTGCCGGACTGGGCAACGGTGTTCCTGCCGGCCTGCGGATTCGACAAGGGCGACGCCAACAACGTCTTCACGGAGACGACTGCCGCGCCGGCGGGGACGGGCAACGGCAACGACGCGACGGCGGTGCGGACCGTCACCATCGGCCTGTTCAAGGACGGCATCTACGAACAGATCCACGGGGCGATGGGGTCGGTCAACTTCGTGTTCGTCAACGGCGAGATCCACTACGCCGACTTCGACTTCGAGGGCATCTACACCAGCAACGCCGATGCGGCGCTGATCGTCCCGACGTATTCGGTGGTCGCACCGCTCAAGTTCGGGACTAGCACGACCTGCAAGGTCGCCACCGTCTCGACGCCGTGCGCGACGCTCAACATCAACGTCGCGAACACGATCCGGATAATCGAGGACGGCACGCTGACCGCCGGACTCAAGCACGCCGTGATCGTCGACCGCGACATCAACGGCCGGATGGACCCGGAGTCGGCGACGACCACGACCAAGGCGCGGCGAGATGCCTTCCTGGCTACGCCGGGCACCGAGCAGGCGTTGGAGGTCGTGATCGGTGCGGCCAACAACCAGATTACCTACGACGCGCCGAAGATGGAATGGGCGAATTTCGAGCCCGAGAACGCGGGCATCCTGCGGGACGGCCTGCCGTTCACCTGCAACCGAAACGCGAGCGCCGTGAACGGCGCGTTGACCCTGACGTTCGCATAGGAGGTGCTCTGTGCCGATCGCGTTGGACCCCGAGGCGACGCACGAATACGTACTGGAGCGAGACCAGAAGCGACCGGACGACGAGCGTCCGACCTTCGTCTTCCGCTACATGACGAAGCGCCAGCTCCGCGAGTTCGAGCAGTGGCGGAAAGGCGGTGACGATGAGGACGTCTTCGATGCACTGGACGCGGCGATCTCGAACCGGCTGGTCGGATGGCGGAGCATGCACGACGGCAAACAGCCAGTCCCTTTCGTCGAGGGCGAAAGCCAGGCCGGCGACGTATGCACGCCGCGCGAGTTGATCGAACTCCAGAACGCGATCGTCGACGCGAACACGCTGGACACGCTGCAAAAAAAAGACTCCGGGTCGCCGTAGCCTACCAGTTCGGTGAGCCGTGCGGGTACTGCGACCCGAGCAAGTGCAAGGGCAGGCTCAACCGCTCGGTCATAGCCGAGCTGACCTGTCCGGCGTGTAACGGTCGAGGCAAGGTTAGAGGGCCGACGGGTCGCTACAGACGATGCCGGGATTGTGACGACTCGGAGCGCGGCAAGTTCCGGCTGCGGACCTGTCCGCTGAAGTTCGCGGGCGCCGAGTCGTTCCGGGTGATACGCATGGCGGAATTATATCAGAAGGGGCTGCCGGCCGTAGCGGGTGGACAATTGGACCAGGCGGCGATGTTCGTCGAGGCGTGCGAGTTCATCTGGGCGGATCAGGCACAGTGGAAGGCAGAGAAGCGGAGGAACCTGAGGCATGCTGGAATTGCGGATGAACGAGGCTGATGTGCAGCGGGTGGAGCGTCACTTGCAGGGGTTCGCCGACGGCGCGCCCAAGGTCTTGAGCCGCGCATTGAACAAGGGGGGACGGCGCGTGCGCCGACAGATCCTTCAACACCTCGCCAAGGCGATGGGGTTGCCCCAGAAGCTGGTACGGGTCTGGAAGGAAACCGCAGCGCGGCGGGCGACCTGGCGACGACTGACCTACGAGATCGGCATCTCGGCCTTCAGGCCATCCCTAGGCATCTTCGAGCCCAAGCAGACGAAGGGCGGCATCACGCGAAGGGCCGGCGGCGGCCGGCGCACGATACCCAATGCCTTCATGATCAAGGGGAAGGCATTCACGAGGTTGTCCGATGGTCGATTGGTTCCGCTACGCGGGCCGTCGCCAGCACAGGTCTTCTACGATGACGACGACTTCCGCAAGACGATACAGGAGCGCACCGCGCAAGAGGTGGGGCGAGAAATACGCACCCAGACGTTGCGTCTATACAAAACCGGCAGGTGACGAGTGGCAGTCCAAGAGTCAATCCGATTCCGCCTGATCGCCAGGGACGAAGCCAGCCGCAAGGCGCGCGGCGTCGGCAACAGCTTCCGGTCAATGGGACAGACCATCAAGGGCGTGGCGGCCGGCATGCTGGGCGCGCTGGGGATCACGGCCGCATTGGCCAAGATGAACGCGCTCATGCGCGAATCGACGGAGTTGATGGATAGGCAGATGCGGGCCGAGACCGGGATGCGACAAGGCCTGCGCCTGTTAGGCCCCGACATTCGAACGAATCTCAAGGACATGAAGGAGTTCGCTTCGTCGATCCAAAGCATGACCGAGTACGGCGACGAGGCCGTATTGGAGCTGGCTTCGCTCGGCGCTACGATGGGTCGGTTTGCGGACGACGAACTCAAGAGGGCGACCAAGGCGGCGATCGGATTCTCCAAGGCATTCGGCATCGACGCCAAGGCTTCGATGACCCTCCTGGCCAAGGCGGCGCAGGGGAACTTCAGTTCGCTGAGCCGATATGGCATCCAAGTAGATGAGACCGCGAGTCAGCAACAGAAGCTGAATGATCTGCTGAAGCGCGGGGTCGACTACTTCAACGAACTGGCTGCGGGTGCGAACGATGCGACGAAGGACATCAAGCAGGCCGAGAATGCGCTGGGAGACATCAAGGAAGAGTTGGGCGAAACGCTGATCGGTGCGCGGACATATTGGGCGTTTCTGAAACTGGCCATCGCGCAGGATATCAAGGGCTTGTTTGCTGAGAGTGCTCAGGAGTTGGCCTTCCAAGAAAAGCTTCGCGAGCAACGGCGCGAGGAGTGGGCCGAGAAATACACCAGGCCACGGGAAGAGGCTGAGGCCGAAGCGCGACGACAAGCTGAGGAACGGGCGCGGGAGGCGGCCGAGGAACGGGCGCGGGAAGCACGAGAACGAAGAACGGGGGTTGGCCTGTTTGCCACCCCCGAAGGCGGCGGTCGTTTCAAGGAACCCCCTGAGTATGCCGAGCTGCGCCGCAAGTACCGCCAAGACGCCCAGGAGCGGGAACGGGAACGGCAAGAGGACGCGCGGGCAATGGATGAATCTATTGAGCGCGAGAAAGAGGTGATCCGACTGCGCGAACAGGAAGATGCGCACCTCGCGGCCATCGCCGAACGTCGGGAAGCTGCCCAGCGCATGTTGGCCGCGCGGGCGCTGGCCGCCTACGACCAAGAGCAGGCCGCGCTCGCGATGAGCGCGCCAGCGTTGTACGGCGGCTTCATGCGCCAGGGCCGACAGACGATGGCGCCGGCACAGCAGCAGGTTGAGAAGACCGCCGAGCTGATCCGGATCACGCAAGAACTCGTTCGCAAGGACGAAGAGCGCAATACGCTCTTGAAGGACGTGGTCGCCCAGTTCGACAACGTCGGCGTCGTCGTGCCGGGGGGTGCGTGATGGCGATAGATACCGTGACCGAGGGGCCGCCCCAGGCGATGATCGCGACGCAGAACTCGCTGAACACCGCCCGGATGTTCCAGATCATCGTCACTGACCCGGCCAACGATACGGCCGTGTGGTTGCGGCAACAGACACACGCGGACATCCCGACCGATGGGGCATCGTATTCGAGCGCCGAGCCCTGGCTGCGGGCCGTCGATCGACGGATCACCGGGCGTTTCCCGCTCTACATCATGACCGTCAACTACCGCACGCCCCACGCGAGCGGGACCCAGCAGCAGGCCGTCGACCCACTGGCCGAGCCACCGGACATCGCGTGGGCGACGGAACCCCGGACGGTGACGATCGACCAGGACATCTACGGCAGCCCGATCACCAACAGCGCCGGCGAGGAGTTGACGCCGCTGCCGACGCGAGAGGTGGCAGACTGTTCGCTGACGATCGGAATCAACCAAGCGACTTGGAACAACAGGGCAGTGCATCAAGGGTACATCAACCGCGTCAACGACGTGGACTGGATGGGGTATCCGGCGACCGCCGCCCGTCTGCGGATCGCCAACGCGAATCGAATTCGCTTTGGCTCGGCGGCGACGCCCGTAGCGTTCTACTGGCGCGCGACCTATCAGGTCACCTTCCGATACCTGATCGACCCGAGCGACGGCGAGGAGATCAACTGGCAACTGAGGTTTCTACAGCAGGGCTTCCGCGAGTTCGACCTGGCGACGGAAACGTACAGGCCGATCCTGAAGGACGGCAAGCGGATCACCAAGGCGTGGCCGCTCAACACCTACGGCGTAGCCCTATCCGACACGGCAGTCAGAGAGGGCACGCGGTTTTGGGGTGACGCGAAACGGTACGAGTCGGCGAACTTCCAGTCGCTCTTCGAGCCTCTGGGGATCATCGAATAGGAGATTGACATGAGTGCAGCGACGGACGCTATGAGAGATGCGATCGAGAGCGCGGTCAAGTCGATCGTTCGGGCAATGAACTTTACGGGCATCCAACTGGGCGGCACCGACGACGACGTGACGCTCGGGGACAACGATGAGATCAGGTTCGCGTATGACAGCACGCTGGGAACGCTGCGCGGTCCAACGAACAGCTCGGGTGGCACTGCGCACATGTGGACCAACTCTGCGGGTCCGTGGTCCCTGGCGCGCGACGTGTTCGTCGACAAGATCGACTTCACGTCGAGCGATTGGATCAGCGGGAACTGGACCGAGACCGACATTCAGGGCGCGAACACCGTGGCGCTCGCCGACGAGAAGGACGGTTGGATCACGTTGACCACGGCGGGCGCCGACGACGACGCGGTACAGATCGTCGAGACCAAGGGCACGATCAAGCTCGAGGCCACCAAGGACGCGCGCGTCGAGTTCCGAGTGAAGTGTGACGAGGCGACGCAGGTCGACCTGTTCGTCGGCCTGGTGGACAGCGACGCGACCAACGCGCTGACCGACGACGACCGGCTGGGCTTCCAGAAGGACGATGGGGACGTGAACTGGGACATCGTCGCCGAGAAGAACGGGGCAGAGCTGAAGGCCGATAGCAGTCAAAACATTGCGGCCGATACCGCTGATAAGCTCGGGATCTTCTGGGACAGCTCGGCGTCGACCGTCTACTTCTACATCAACGATACGCAGGTCGGCAGCACTACGACGAACATTCCGAACGACGAGGTCCTGTCGGCCGTGCTGTTGGTGCAGGCCGGCGAGGTGGCGGTCAAGGTCCTCAAGTGCGACTACCGGATGGTGAACTGCGACCGGACGTAGGACATGCCGGACAAGCTGTGGTTATCGCCGCGGATGCTGGACCGACTCCAGGTGATGTGGGAGCGGCTGAAGCTGCTGTGGCAGGAGTACGAGAGCGACAGGCCGGAGGGGGCGCGGGAGTATCCGGAAGATGAACTGTACGGGATCGTTCACGACGACGTGGGCTGCATCGACGGCAGCGGCGATTGTGATGTAGCTTCTGGCACGGGGCTAGAGGTCAACGGCGTGACTGTCGGCTGTACGGACGTGGTGGTCACGTTCGCGACACTGGACAGCGACGGGAACTGGACAGAGCTTTCGACGGACCAGCACATCGCGAAGGCCGTTTGGCTGTACGGTTCGACCACGCCGACGAATCTCTGCGACTGCGAGCCGTACTTGCATGCGGATGACCCCGTGCCGCTGAAGTACATCGGCGGGCAGTTGTGCGTGGATATGGCGTTCCAGGAAGCCGGAACGTGTGAGTATGACTGATGGTTCAATACGGCTTTCCAAGGGGCAAACTATGGCGGGGCACGAGAGGCAAGATCTGGCGCAATGAGCGCGGCGGCCTATTGCGGCGCGGATGCTGCCAGGCCGTATGCTCCTATTGCCAGACAGGGACACCGCGCGGCGTGATGGAACTGCGATGGCGGAATATAGAACAGTGCGGGTATTTCGACGCCGACTACTTTGCGACCTGGGGCGAATCGGGCTCGCGGTGTTTGATGTGGAATGAGATTCCGCCTGGCGGTTGTTATTGGGAGTATCGGATGGACGGCAGCGACGACCCGATACAGTGCTATGTTTTCCTTGGCAGCGTCATCGCTGGCAAGTGCCGTTGGGCGGCCTATGTAGCGCTGAAGACCTCGCCTGACCTTGGAGGCGCTGGATATCGTCTATTGACCTTTAACGGGACAGACCTGGCGAACTGCCCTGCGACAAATACTATGGACTGCTCGGATTCGTCAACGTGGCCGGAGCGTGGCGGGGCGAACGAACAAGTGGATTGTTTGTTGGGCAATGGCGGCAAGTTTGGTGAGTGCGAATTTGGCCTTCCGGGGGATACGTGGTCATGGTAGCCAAACTCTGCGAGCCATTCAATTGCGAACGCAAACACCCAACGCACCCACGTTGCATCCGGTTAGACGGCAAGACGCGGCTAGTAGCGAACCTCGCAGAATGTCCGCTAGGCCACTGGAAGCGCGAACCCGAACCGCGTGAACGAGTCTATGTCTCTGCGGTCAGAACGGAGACTATAAACGGATTATCGAAACCAAGGGCCGTGCGTCCGTGCAACGACCCGGACAACATGGCCCACTATCTGGAGGACTGAATCATGCCGAACAAGACAATCCTAGTAGCGATTGGAACCGTGGCGGCGGCCATCGTGGCCGCGCTCTACGGACTGGAGGTCATCGACGCGACGTTAGCCGAATGGCTGGGGGGCATGGTACTGGCGGCTACGGGCGTATCTGTGGTGGTCAAGCACAAGGCGGCCAAGACGGCGATTATCGCGCTGTGCATTTTCGGGCTGAGCGGGTGTGCGCAGTCGAGCTGGGGTCCATACGGCAGCGGCGCAAACGTCGGCGCGGCGGTCGGGACCTACATCAAGGTACGCGGCGGCCTGGAGCCCGGTCTGGAGGTCCAGACTGGTGCGGACCAGGTTGCCGACGCGAACCATGTCGAGGTGAGGATCGGCGACAAG
>Ga0180431_10005509_pt1 | contig 15388 bp, 12 predicted proteins | sample SS_ome_11_FD_132459 | JGI IMG/M metagenome (GOLD analysis project Ga0180431, IMG submission 132459) | Hypersaline lake sediment archaeal communities from the Salton Sea, California, USA - SS_1_MS_1 metaG | ecosystem: Environmental > Aquatic > Non-marine Saline and Alkaline > Hypersaline >... | reverse complement strand
TGAGTTCATCGCGGCTCAGCCCGACGGCCAGCATGCCCCCCTGGGATGAGGCGAGGTCCATGGTGCGGCCCCGATGGAAGGCCACTTGGCAGGCCTCGGTGAATGAGAGGGCACCGGCCACATGGGCCGCTGCAATTTCACCAACACTATGGCCGACACAGGCGGCCGGCTCGATGCCCCACTGTTTCCAGATGGCGGCGATCCCGACCTGCACGGCGAAGATCGCCGGCTGGGCGAACCGGGTCAGCTGCAGCCGCGAGTCGGTCTCGTCCCGCAGGAGTTCCTCGACCAACGACCAGTCGCCGTACCGCGAGAACTCTGCGCCACAGCGTTCAATCACCCGGCGGAAGGTGCCGCTGGAGGCGAAGAGTCGCCGCCCCATGCCCCACCACTGCGGCCCCTGGCCGCTGAAGACGAAGACCAGTTCAGACGGTTGCCGGGGCGGGTGACGCTTGCCAGCCGCTGGCTGGCTGGGGCTGGCTGCCAGCTGTCGCAAGGTGCTGACCAGATCAGCCCGGTCGTTGGCCACAACATGATCGCGAACCGGTCCGCCAGCCCGCCGGTGGGCGAGGAAGGCGGCGACATCGGGCAGGCTGACGGTGCGGCCCGCTCCCTCGAGCCAGTCAGCCAACAGGCCAGCACTGGCGGTGAGGGCCTTGTGGCTGCGGGCGGCCAGCGGCACCAGCAGGGGTTCGCTCACCCATTCCGAGGCCGGATCACGCCGGGGCGAAGTAGTCGGGGCTGGTGGCTCCTCGAGCAGCACATGGGCGTTGGCGCCTCCGTAGCCAAATCCGTTGACGCCGGCGATGCGGCGGGCCGCCTGACCGGAGGCTGTGGTGACGGTCCAGTCTCGGCCGGTCGTGGGAACCGCCAGGCCGAGCCCGACAAAGTCGATTGCTGGGTTCGCCTGCTTAAAGTTCAGATGGGCCGGGATACGACGATGGTAGAGCGTCAGGGCTGCCTTGATCAGGCTGGCGATGCCGGCGGCTGCCTCGAGGTGGCCGATGTTGGTCTTCACCGAACCGATCAGGCAGGGGCTGCCGGCTGGTCGCCCCTGCCCGACGACGCTGCCGATCGCGTTGGCCTCGATGGGGTCACCGACCGGTGTGCCGGTGCCATGGGCCTCGACATAGCCAATCTCAGCCGGCGTGACACCGGCCTTGCGGCAGGCTTCGTGGATCAACTGCTGCTGAGCGTCGCCACTGGGAACGGTCAGGCCCGGTGTGCGGCCGTCCTGATTACTGGCAGTGCTGCGGATGACCGCATAGATCAAGTCACCGTCCGCGAGGGCATCCCGGAGCGGCTTGATCAACACCATGCCGGCACCCTCGCTGCGGACGTAGCCGTTGGCGGTGGCGTCAAAGGTCTTACAGCGGCCGTCGGGAGAGAGCACCCCGAGCTGGCTGAAGGCGACCGTGAAGTCGGGCATCAGCAGGGCGTTGACACCCCCGGCCAGCGCCATGCGGCTTTCGCCCCGACGGATCGACTCGCAGGCCAGATGCACTGCCACCAGTGACGATGAGCAGGCAGTGTCAATCGCCAGGCTCGGCCCGTGCAGATCAAAGCAGTACGAGATGCGGTTGGCGGCGATGCTCGAGGAGCCGCCGGTGTTGCTGTAGGGCGTGATCACGCCGCGGTCGCGGAAACTGAGTGTGGCGACGGCATGGTCGAAGGAGGAGATGCCGACGAACACCCCGACATTGTTGCCGTCGATCTGGCTCGGGGGCGTGCCGGCATCTTCGATGGCCCGCCAGGCGACCTCCAGCAGCATCCGCTGCTGCGGATCCATCAGGGCGGCCTCGCGGGGCGAGATGCCAAAGGCTCGCGGGTCAAAGGCGTCGATGTCAGTGACATGGCCGCCCCACCGGCTCAGCAGCTTGCCAGGGGCGGCGTCACCCGGCTGAAAGAACTTAGCCGTGCTCCAGCGATCCTCCGGCGTTTCGGTGATGGCATCGCGGCCTTCCTCCAGCAGCTGCCAGAACGACTGCCAGTCGTTGGCTCCCCCTGGCAGCCGGCAGCCGATGCCGACAATCGCCAGCGGCTCACTCGACTCGGTCCTTTTTCCAGGGGATCCTCGCTTTGGCTGCTGTTTGCTGGAAGACTGCTGGGCGGCAGAGCCGAAGCGGGGGGTGGGATTCGTGTCAAACGTCATCTATGTCGGGTCCGTGACAGGAGGGGAGCGAGGGAAGCGGGCAGTGTGGCATCAGGTGATCTCGCGGAAGGCCGCCGTGGGCTGGAGCCGGGCGGCTCGGCGGGCGGGCAGCCAGGCACCGAGCAGGCCGATGCCGAGGGCAATCGCCAGCCCCTGGGCCATGATCGGCAGGTCGATTGCCGGCACGAGCATGCCGCCGGCTGCAGCAGTCAGGCTAAGCAGCTTGGTGAGTCCAAGGGCGGCAACACCGCCAAGCACGGCCGCAGCTCCGACCAGGCAGAGTGATTCCGCCAGGATCATCAGCACGATCCGGCGGCGGGGCCAGCCGATGGCCCGCAGGATGCCGATCTCACGGGTCCGTTCGTGGACGCTCGTCAGCATGGTGTTGAGTGCCCCAACGCTGCCAATGATGACAGCCACCAGTGAGGTCATCCAGGCCATGGCATCGGCCAGCTTCAGCCGGGTGTCGGTGCGGACAAAGTCGGCTGTCGCTAGGGCAAGCAACCGGGGGTCGAGGGCTTCAATGGCGGCCGTGGCTGCTGCTGGGTCGAGCGGCCCGCCGGCCCGGTCGAGCACAACATTGACGTAGGTCACCTGGCCATCACGGCCGGTCAGCCGTTGCAGGTGCGCCAGCGGCAGGATCAGTGAGCCGTTTTCCCAGACGCTGCGACTGCGGAAGACCCCGGCTACCTCGAAGGGCTCATCGAAGAGCAGCAGTTGGTCGCCCGGCTTGATGCCGAGGCGTCGGGCCAGATTGCGTCCCACCAACAGTTCCGGGCCACCACTCTGGGAGAACCGAGGGGACACCTCTCCGCCATTTCCTTCGGCTGCCGATTCGTAGTCATCCAGCAGCCAGGAGCCCGGGTTCAAGCCCATGGTCGGGACGCCGTAGATCCCTTGCTGCTCCAGCGAGAGCGTTTCCAGCAGGACGCCGGCGGTTCGGTCAATTGCGGGCAAGGCCTGGATTTGGTCGATGACGGCCGCTTCGACAGCGCTGCTCAGCCGGTCAGCCGAGCCCTGTCGTGAGACGACAACGTCAATGCCGTGGGCTCCATAGACGTCGCTGAACGCTCGCTTGAAGCCGTTACAGATGCCAAGCAGCGTCACGATGGCCATCATTGCCGTCGCCAAAGCAGCGACCGTGAGCATGGTCCGGAAGGGCCGGCGAAGGACATTGCGACAGACGAGTTCCGGAAACCGCATCGAAAGCTACCACCGACCCTGCATCCATTCAGGAGGTTCACCTGCGGACCTCCATCCAGTCCAGTAAGCCCCCGATACGGTGGGTCGGCAAATCTGACGGTGGTCCTTCAGTTAAGGTTTTTGGGAAAAGTCGGCCGATTGTGCCGCATGGAGTGAATGCAGCATCTGGCGGAGGCGTTTTGATGGCTGGCCAGCATGAGCAGCATCTCTGGCTGGCGTAACCGGCAGTCCCGGCAGCCCGACCGGGGAGCTGGGAGAGCTGCGGTAACTCGGAGAGATCCGCAAGGGCTGGCGGTCGATTGGGAAACAGCGGTGCGGCCGGTTGTCGCTGCCGATTCCCCCGACATGCACTGTCACAGGGATACGCATTACCCGGCTGGCTACCGACCGGCTCCGGACTCACGCCCACGGCCGATCCTGCGAGTAATGGCCGCTATCGCGGTTTGGCTCGTCGCGGCCGTCAACCAGGGACAGGCGGTTGAGCCAAAGGAGCTCCACACCGACCGAGATGCCTTCACGCCCTCGACCTTTACGATCCAGCCGGGCCGTGCCCTCAACGAGATGTCCCATGTGTACATCGAGAACCGCGAGGGCAAACCGACCAACAACTATCCGGAGTACCTCTGCCGCATCGGTGCTACCGACCGGCTGGAGTGGCGGCTGGGGGTGAACTATTCAGTCGGTTCGCAAGGCAATGTCGTCACGAGTGTCGAGGCGGGGGAGCTGCCGATCGACGGCGGCACGCTCTATGAGTCGAACTTTCTCTATGGCTTCAAATTCGTTACCTCTGAACAAAATGGGCTGATTCCCCAGAGCTGCTTCATCATGGAGGCGACCACGCCGATGTACGGCCAGGAGTTCGGCACCGAGCCGGTGGCCACCGTCGCCTTCGGTTGGGAGTTTCCGGCGAAGTGGCGGGTCGATACCGCCCTCCGCTATGCCTATGCCGAGGCTGATACCAACTGGTTTTCCCGCTGGGGGCCGTCGGTCGTCCTGCGGCTGCCGATGACCGAGCGGTGGGAGATTCACGCCGAATACTTTGGAACTTTCACGCAAGGGCTGTTGGACGATGTGAATCGCCCTTTTTTCAGTCCCGGAACACACATCGTTATTTCCAGAAATGTTGAACTCGGCCTCCGCGTTGGCTGGGGGCTGAGCGAGGACGCGGCCAACTTCTTTTCCGACGCGGGGCTCGCGATTCGGTACTGAGTGGTTGGGGATATACTCACGCTCTGTCGAATCAACGTTTCCCAGCCACTCATTCCGCCGGAGTCCTGACATGCCCGCCATCCCCGCAGCGAGCCAGATGCTCGGTCGCTCACTTGTCTCAATGCTTGCCCTGATGGCGGCAACCGTCGGCATCGCGGCCGACGCCTGGAACACGTTTCCCGGTGGTGATGGTCCCGGGAAAGGCAAGCAGGTGGTGCTGATCAGTGGTGACGAGGAGTACCGCAGTGAAGAGGCGTTAACGCAGCTGGCCAAGATTTTGGCCACCCGCCACGGCTTTGACTGCACGGTGCTGTACGCCATCGACCCTGAGTCAGGCGAGATTGCCCCCAATGAACAGAAAAACATCCCCGGTCTCGAGGCCCTGCGGGAGGCAGAGTTGATGGTGATCGCTACCCGCTTCCGCAATCTGCCGGATGACCAGATGAAGGAGATCGATGACTATCTCAAAAGCGGTCGGCCGGTGATCGGCATGCGGACAGCCACACATGCCTTCAATATCCCGGGGAGCAGCCCGTATGCCCACTACAGCTTCAACTACAAGGGTGACAAGCAGGACTGGACCCAGGGCTTCGGCCGGCTGGTGTTGGGCGAGACCTGGATTAATCATCACGGCCATCACAAGCATGAGAGCACCCGAGGACTGATCGCCCCCGATGCCGCGGGCCACCCGATTCTGCGGGGCATCAAGGACGGTGACATCTGGGGACCGACAGACGTCTACGGTGTGCGGCTGCCGCTGCCCGGAGACAGCCAGCCGCTGGTCCTGGGCCAGGTGCTCACCGGGATGGAGCCCGACGCACCGCCGGTCGAGGGTGTGCAAGAAGGAGCCAAGAACAAGCTGGCTAAGAACGACCCAATGATGCCCGTGGCCTGGGTGAAAACGTATGCGATCAACGGCGGACCAGCTGGTCGGGTCTTTACGACCACGATGGGGTCATCGACCGACCTTGAGTCGGCTGGCGTCCGTCGGCTGTTGGTCAATGCCTGCTACTGGGCTGTCGGACTTGAGGATGCCATCTCGGCAAGCAGTGACGTTGGCATCGTCGGTGAGTTTCGGCCGACGATGTACGGCTTTCGCAAGGACAAGACCGCCGGCATCGCACCGACTGATCTGCGGTGAGTTGTCATTCGATCGGACGGCTGCGGGCCGCAACAGCGGTCAGCAGCGGTCAACGAGACCAAGAAGAGTTAACTTTCAAGACCTGACCACAGCTGCTTCTATGTGCCGTCGATTGCCCAGCTAATCCCGCAACCTACCAACACCAGCCGTCCGCTGCCGGTGCTCTGATCTCGCCCTCGTGGAAAAGAGCAGCGGAAGTTTTTTTCTATGAACGACGAGAACAAACGGGTGAACTGGCCGACCCTGGAAAGCAAGCGAGCGTCCCCTTCAGGGGCACTTTGAGGTAATCGTGAGGGTTGGTCAGGATGAGCCGCCTGCTTCTGTAGCGGCAGACTGGCCCAAAGCCGGCTCTCCCCCACGCCGCCGCATCCAAAATGCACTGGCTTCCGCCGAGGGAAAGCGCTGCCGCATCACTGCGATCTCTGGAAACAACTGCTGCATCAGCACTGGATGCCGCAGCAGCATGTAGTTGCCGGGCCAGGTCACCTCGAAGTCGTTATTGAGGCAGAGAAAGGCCTGCAGCAGGTACTGTTCGTTCCAATAGATTCCCTGCTTGTGATAGACCTGCGGGTAGCGGCGCGGCAGGCTGATGTCATGGATGTGAACGTGTACGCCGGGCTGGAGCGATGGCAGGATCTCCAAGAATTCATATTGGACATCACCCCCCTCCCTGAGCACGTGCGTGCTATCGATGAAGAGCACATCGCCTGGCTGAAGCGTCTCAAATTCCGCGAGTGGCACTTCCTGGACCCGGCACTCACACAGGGTTAACCGCCCCGCAGTTGCAAGTTCCCTGACGATTGCCGACGGGTACGGTTCGATCGCCAGGATGTCTGCTTCGGCTGATCCCTCCGCTGTATTTCGGCTGCAGGCCTCGACTGCCACCAGGGTTGACTGTCCTGAACCTACTTCTATCAATCGTCGCGGCTTGAGGGATCGAAGCATGCCGTAATAGACGTGCGCATCGACAGCCATGTAGACGCCATTAACGACATGAAACCCGGTGTTGTCCCCGGTCTGCTCAACGGGAAAGGTGTCACGAAACTCGGTGAGAAAGGGGGGCAGCCGATTTTGGAGAAACTCCAAAGCCTCCGGCTCCCGCATATCAATCCCCCGCAGTGGGCTGACGTCATTCCAGAAGTTGGGATGTGCCAAATCTTCACGCTGCGGCACGGGAGAGTAATAGTGCCGCCGTACCAGATCAAAGCCTCGTTCCTCAGCCAAGGCAGCGAGCGTTGCATTATCGATCGGTGGAGGTGGCTCAACAGTTGGCTGAGCACCACTGGTCAGCCAGCGTCTCAGCACGCTCGTCAATCTGCTCATGATGCTGTGGGCTCCAAGGTGCGTGGGTCCCGGCCCGTCACGGCCCGGGGGTGAACGGGAAGTGCCCCGAGAAAATCCTGCGCCGCTGCTGCCGCCAAGAACTCAGCCCGGGCGCAGGTCAGGGCATTCTGTACCAGACTTGCCCGCCGCGCGGCATCTGAAACAACCTTCCTGATTGCTGCCGCAACCGCTTGTGGATCGGGCCGATCGACCACTTCACCACACTGCTGCCCGCGGAGATAGACAACCAGGAAACTCTCGGCTGGAGCAAGGGCAACAATCGGCACCCCACTTGCCAGATAGTCCCCAAGTTTGCCGGGTGCGGATGACTGCACGGTTGCCGCGACACTGTCATCAAATGAAAAGCCCATGAAGAGCACTGAGGCTTCACGCTGCTTTTCCCACGCTTGCCCCGGGTCGACATGACCAAACACCCTGACGGCAGGCCCTTGGATGCCCTCCTGTGCCAGTTGGTCAGCCGCCTGGGCGGTGTAGATGTGCAGTTCCGGTTGCAAGTCGCCAAGCTCTGCAAAGCTCTTGATGAGGCAGCGAAATGCGGCGTAGTTCACATGATAGACCGCACCGGTATAGACGATCCGACAAGGGATCCTGTGGCGACCGTTCCATCCTACAGCCGCGGGCAGTTGCTGCGTCCAGGCGGGATTGCGAACAACCCGCGGTGCCTTGCCCGAACGCTGCGATACGTTCGTCCCCAGCCGCTCATTCGGGACCAGCACCTGATGGGCCGTGCGCAGGATGAGCGGCTCGAAGACCTGGGCACGAGCATGGGCAGCGGGAGCCCAACTCCACTGGGCGACGTAATCATCGAAGTAATACGCCACCAGTGGCAGGCCCAGGATACGGCAGGCGATCATGGCAGCCGGCAGGTCGATCAGGTCACCCGTACAGGCAATCACCGCTGCACATCGTTCGCGGTTCACAATCGACGCGAGCCGCCAGCCCCGGAGGAAGCACCGCACAAGCACGGCCAGAGTTGCCCGCCAGCCGGGCCGGCACCAGGCAGCCTCGAAAGGTTCACCGGCCAGCACGATGATTGGGGTCCGGGTTGGAGCAGCGGCGATTGGTTGAGCCGAGGCAATCAGCACGGTTTGTTCGGTGGGGACCACGGCGAGGAGCCGTTCCAGCACCATTGCCTGCCCCGACCACGTGGGCGGGACGACGTGCGACACCACCGCGAATCGTGAGGAACAGTCGTCCTTTGCTGCTGGCCAGCGGCCGGTGAGCCGCAGCCCCCGAACAAGCAGCCAGGCGACGGTAACGCCGAGGTCGACGCTGAGCCCAATCATCATGGCCTCAGCCCGCGCGACGATGCGCATCAATCAGTTCCTCATAGAGTGACAGGTGGCGGGTGAGGTAGGTGGCCTCGGTGTAGTCACGGGCGACGAGTGCGAGCGCGTTGTCGATCACGCTGTGACGCATCTCTGAATTTGTCATCAGATTTGTGATGGCTGCGGCCAGGGCCTCGGTATCACCCTGCGGCACTGCGATACCGGCGTGGGGTGCCTTCACAACATCGGGGAGCGCCGTCCCTTCAAACACGACCACCGAAGTGCCACAGGCCATCGCCTCAATGGCCATCATCCCGAAGGTTTCACCGATAGAGGGCATCAAGAACACGTCGGCAGCCCGCATCGCCCGAGCCATCTCTTGACCGTCCTGCAGCCAGGGTATCGGGATCACGTTAAACCGTGTCGCTAACTTTTTCAGATCCGTACCGTCAGACTCGAAACAGAGCACATGGGTCACGACCCCATCGGGAAGCCGCAGCAATGCGTTTTCGGCAAAGCGAGTGCCCTTGAGGATGTTGTGCGGCGTCCAGCGGACCGCTGCCACCCGGGCATCGGGTGGAATCGCTAGCTTCGCCCGCGCAGCAGCCTTGTCATCAACATAAAACACCTGCGGATCGAGCCCAAAGGGAATCAACGTTCGGGGCAGATGCTGCAGAATCGGGCTCTCGGCAACTCGCTGCTCCATCCAGCGTGAAGCCACAATGAGATGAATGGCCGAACGCTGCAGGCTCTTCCATTTCAGCCGCCAGTTGCGTGCCGTGTGGTCCTCCCGGATGGCAAGTGGCAGTGAAAGATCTGGGCAGTCGCCGCAACCGGTCCGCCAACGGTCGCAGCCGAGTGAGTGCACACAGTGCCCGGTCGTGATCCATGGGTCATGGAGAGTCCAGAGCACGGGTCGCCGGCCGCGGGCAAGCAACGGCAACATTCGCAGACTGAAAAAACTGCGGGCATGGAGCAGTTGTAGATGGACCAAGTCTGCCCGCCAGGTGACGGGCTTGAGGAACATCCCAAGTCCGAGCACGGCGAGATCAGCTTGTCTTGACTGCTGATTCTCCAGCCGATCAGCCAAGTGATTCAGCCGTCGCAGCAGCTGCGGGCCCAGCGCATGCACTCCCGGTTCCGTCGAATACTTGATGTCGACCAGATAGTTCGACTCGTGCCCTTGGTTGAGGAGCGAGCGGTGAATGACCATGCCGTTGAATCGCTGGCCTGGCAGATCATAGCTGCCAACGTGAACAACCTTCATGGATCTGCTTGCTCCGGCACCTCAAGATCTATCCGTCGCTCGGCTCGTTCGGTTGCCGCTGACACACCTGTACGGGTAACTGTCCGTGAAAAAAGCATTCCGTGGCCTTTCTTGACGTGGGCAGGAGCCGAAAACGTCGAGGGTTTTCCGGCTTGCCGATCGCCGCATCGTGCGACGGCAGGCTCTCTCCACAGTCTGCGAAGCGAATTGTCCGGCTCACGAATTCCACCGACTTATCGCAGCTTCCCGGCGACGTAGCTCAATCTCCTTGGCAAAGATGGCCTGTTCACGTTGCCGCAGACCGGCTGCGACGATGTCGACGGACTGGCAGGCAGCGTACTGAGGGACCGCTTCGCCCACGGAGCGGTCGAGGTCCAGCACCGCCCACAATGCGCCGAATGGTTCAGGCAACCGCTCACCCTTGCCGTTTATCTGGTGAAAGTCGTGGCAGGCGATGACATGCCACTGCCCGCCAAAATCGTCAGGTGTCCAGCCGGACCGATGCGTCTGCCAGTAGTTGCCATGGAACCCCCAGCCATCGGTCTCACCAGTTTCATCCTGCGGCAGGAAGCCAAGCGGCGTGAACACAACAATCTGCTGTCTGGCAATTCGCTCACACTCAGACAATGTCTGCCGACCAGCCTCCCGGTCGAGGTGTTCGATGAAATCGAGCATGAAGATCGTGTCGACGCAGCCGTCGGGCAGTACTGCCAGGCACGCTGGCACGCGATCCTGAATGATCAGGGTGGTTGTTCCTGCAAAGCGGCGGCGGAGCTCCGTAACATATTCATCGTGGGCTTCGACGCAGACGAGCACATTCGGCGTTGGAATAATCGATTGCGGCCGCAGCCCACACCCGATGTCCAGCACGGAACATGCTGGCCTGACGAGCGTTGTAGCACGGTCATAGAGGGCATCGCGTTCCACCCACTCAAGCATTCCGTCCACCCTAAGCTCTGCGTGACTTTCCCTTCCAAATACCCTTCACTGAAACAGCTCAGTGTAATGCGCTGTCTTTGCGGGCTGTTGGATTTGGGGCGAATCACTGAAGCTTGGCGGTCGGAGGCCCGTCAATCGCACATGCCAATCAGCCACATACTGGTACCAGGCAGCCCTCCGCAGATATTGGCTGTGGAGGGTTGAATCGTCGCCACAGTAGTGAGATGCCACCGCATGGGCCTTGCTCAGCAAATGAAAGCGGTAACGCCGCAGTTCTCGAGGAAAGGCAGCGCTATCGATGGTCACCTTCATCAGCCGCAGAACCTCATTCGCCATTACCTTTCCCTGCGCTGCGGATGATGCCGCCTGGGGATGCACACGATGCGTCGCCAGCACCGCGGGAATGTGCTTCAAACCGCCGGCCAATGCCACCCGGAACCAGTAGTCGAGGTCGCCAGTGTAGCGGAGTTCAGCGTTGCGTTTGCCAACCTGCTGGAGTGCCTCGCGACGGAGGAATACACCAGGCCCGACCGCAACATTGAAGCCGAGGAGCATGTCCGCGAGGGCATAGTCGGGCAGTCGCAGTGTCCGTATCACCTGGCCACGAGGATCGATTTCCACCCAATCGGGATAGGCCGCCAAAGCCCCGGAATCTTCCTCCAAAGCGGCAACCCCGGCCTCGATTGCCCCCGGCAAGAGTGGGTCATCAGCATTGACAATGCAGAGAATGTCACCTTGAGCCAGTTCCAGTCCCCGGTTGACGGTGGGATTTTCTCCCCTGTTGTTATGCCGGACAGCCGTCACCCGATCCTGAAACTCCTGAACGATGCCAGGGGTTCCGTCACTGGATCCGTCGTCAAGGACGATGATTTCGGTGCGGGCGTAGCTCTGCGATAGCACGCTGTCGATTGTCTCCGCCAGAAATGCTGCCTGGTTGTAGGCGGGGATGACGACGCTCACCAGTGGCAACGGTTGGATGGGCAAAGGCATTTCTATGTTCAGCGAGGGGCCTCTTGGAGACATGCCACGGTAGCAGTTAAACGCCGCAGGCCGTCAACGGCACTTTTACAAGATGGGGTGGAATGTCCGTCGCCCGCTCGCGGGGGCCTGCCTCAACTGGCACGGTGTTGAGCGTTTGCTGCAGCTTTCGGCGTCTGTCAGTCAGCATGGCAAGGCTCGCTGATCAACGCCAGAACCGCCGCCGGCTGTCGGCGACCGGCCCAACTGCTGGTCGAGCCGCCACCGCCTGAGGTGGTCGTCGCTGCACCGCTGACCCGCGAGTTGGCCGAAACCTTTGACTTCACCATCGCCGAACGGCCCCACGCGATCGTCCGGGATCAGGTCAAGGCCGAGGTGGCCAAGGTGGTGGCCGAAATGAGGGAACTCGAAAGCGAGGTCGCCCGTTACCGGCCCCTGCTGCCCAAGATGATGGTTATCCAAGAGCAGTACGAAATCCTCAGCGTTGAGCGGGATGGGGCCGAGGCGGTGCTCGACAAGGCGACTGCGGCAGTTGCCTTGGTGGAACTCGATCAGGAGTTCTGCCGCGTTGCCTCACCGCGCTCCGGCCGGGTCAGGCCCCGCGAGGCCGACGTTGGCGACCTCGTCTTGGGCAGCGGCAGCGGTAAACGATAGGACGGTCAACAACACCTTCGTAAGCGTCTCGCCCGTCGGGAACAAGCGAACAGTCGGTGTCCGGTCCCTTTTGAGGCCAAGTCTCCGCCTTGCGCGTTTCGGGGCCTGGGCCATGGCACTGCGAATGGTGTGGAACTGGCACTGCTGCCAGGGGATTCCGTTGAGCCTCGCCGACCGAGCCGCCTTAGGGCCGGCATGGCCAGAAAACTGCCAGCAGCGTTGCGGGCAGTGGCCCTGGCCTCCTCGGCGGCGAGAGCCCGTCACACCGACCCGGCAACCATCCGGCCTCCATGCCGGAGGCAGGCTGCCGCTGCGGGCGTGGCCGGCAATGCCACGATCGCTTCGGTGAGTTGATCGGGTTGCTCTGATGTTGGCCGACTGAGGCTTGCCGCGAGCACCTCCGTCGCTGACTACGCGATGGCATCCCCCACCATCGGTACGATCATTCACGGACTGCTGGCACAGTCGCGAGCAGGTTTGAGCGTTACCTCTACATCGGTAACGGCGTTGTCTATGCTTCCGGTTGCGAACTCAAGCCGGGCACGAACCAGCGCTGCCTTCACGAGGGCCCGAGCTGACTGGATGACGCTGCCCGGAGGCAGCCAGCCGCAGGTCCTCGGCCAGGTGCTCACCGCTCTGGAACCCGACGCACCGCCGGTCGAAGGTGGGCAAGGAGGAGTCAAGAACAAGGTGGCTCAGAACGCCCCGATGATGCCCGTGGCCCGGCTGAAAACGTATTCGATCGACGGTGGGCCGACCGGCCGCGTGTTCACAACGACCATGGGCGCATTAACAGGACTTGAGGCGGCTGGCGTTCGCCGGCTACTGGTCAATGCCTGCAACTGTGCTGTCGGATTAGAGGATGCCATCTCGGCAAGCAGTGACGGTGGCATCGTCGGTGAGTTTCAGCCAACGATGTACGGGTTTCTCAAGGACAAAACCGCTGGCATCGCACCGACCGATCGGCGGTGAGTTGTCATCTGATCGGACGGCTGCAGACCGCGACAGCTGTCGCGAGCAGTCAACCAGACCAAGAAAAGTTAATTTTCAAGACCTGGCCCCAACTGCTTATCAGAGCGGCCTGATCCAGACGTTGCGGTACCGGGTCGGGCTGCCGTGATCCTGCAGGAACAGCGGGCCCTTGCCGGTCGCCTGCAGTTGCTTCTCAACGCCGCGCAGATAGTCGGTCACGCCATGCCGGTAGGGAATGTAGGGGGACCGCGGGCCGGTGAAGCTGACCCCATCCTGCACGAGCTGGCCATTCAGCCACGCCTTCAGAGTACCGGCAGACTTCAGGCTGCCATCGGGGTTTTGCTTCGGGGCAATGAACCGGATGTCATAGACCTGCCACTCGCCGGCCGGGCGGGCGGCGTTCACCAGCGGCTTGGCAAACCGGTAGAGGCTGCCCTCGTCCTGTGAGGTGAAGTTCTCGACACCGAACGAGTCATAAATTTGCATCTCGTAGTGCCCGTGAATGTAGAGGCCGCTGTTGCCGTGGGCCAGCGGCGAGACCATGAACTCGGCGTGGATGTCGGCGTCTTCAAACATCACGCTGGAGACGATGTGGTTGGCATGGCTCTTGGTGCGGGTGGCGATGAGCGTGCCTTCTTCGATTTTCCAGTTGATCGGGCCGCCCGCCATCGAGGTGAACTTTGGCTCGACACCAGAAGCGATGAGTCGCACTGCGTCAGCTGGCGGTGCCACCGGTAACGACGACTGATCGGGCCGGAACTCAGCCAACAGCTGTCTGCTGCGGGCGTCGGCTTGCGGTGCGGCCTCTGCAGCCGGTTGCTTTTTGCCCCGCAAGGTCCGGTCGGCGAAGTCGGCGAACCGCGTCCAGTCATAGGGCAGCAGGTCGTGGCTGCCGTTGCGAACGTGATAGCCGACCATCTGGCCGACTGGTGTGTTGATCGGCGGCATTGCCTCGGTGCCGAGGCCGGTCAGGCCGTAGAGCTTCCAGGCCCGTCCGGCGGCAACCGCCGCGAGGAACTCACCCCGGGGATCAGCCCAGCGGTCCTGCTCGGCACTGGCCACATAGAGCGGCCGTGGGGCAGCCATGGCGAGCAGCGCATGCTGATCGCAGGGCAGTTCGATCTCACGACCGGCGTAGTCGGCCAGCATCGGGCAGAACCAGTGGGGAAATCGGTCGGTGATCACTCCGATGGTCTCGCCGAAGTTCCGTCGCGAGAGGGCGGCACCGCCGCAGCCCGACTCGTTTGAGACGACCATCGCAAATCGCTGGTCGCAGGCCCCAGCCCAGAGGGCCGTTTTGCCCAGCCGTGAATGGCCCACCACGATCACCTTGGCGGCATCAACCTCAGGCAGAGTCACCAGCCAGTCAAGAATCCGGGACAGGCCCCAGGCCCAGCTACCGATCGCACCAGGCTCGTCCTTGGGCAGATTGCCTGTGACCGGCCGGCCCAGGGAGGCCAGCACACTCTGCGGCCGGCCGTCGGGGCGGTCCGGGAAAAAGTCGCCGCAGTAGGCGGTGGCCATCCCATAGCCTCGACCCACCATCGGAGCGACCGGAAACCGTCGCTGCCGCGTGCCGCGAGAGGCGTCGGTGGCTCGGTTTTCGACAATGCCGTCATCACTCGGTATCCAGCCGGTCGGCAGCCAGACCCCGGGGTCTTCGGTCTCGGCCTGATTGCCGCGGAAGTTCAACTTGAGGAAGACCGGCGACTTCTGCGTGGTCTTCGGTAGATAGAGCAGCACATTGGTGGTCGGGGCGTCAGCGGCTGTTCCCAGCCGCAGTTTTGCCTGCAGCCGCAGGCCTTTCATGTTGCCCAGATCGACATCTGCTCGCTCAACCTCGCCGACCACTGACACCGGCACTGCCGGCAGCCTGCGGCCATAGAGGTACTTTTCCAGCATCTCAAACTGATGCGGCCGCGAGATCCGTTCCCATTCCTGAAGCGAGGAAGCGGGCGCCTCGTCGGGGCCGGCCAGCACGTCGGGCAGCACGAATGCTCCGGCCAACGACTCGTCATAGTTCGCTTCGGCCGCGGATGCGGTGGTGGCGGCAGAAAGGACTGGCAGGACAGCTGCCAACGCAACGAGCAGCGGCAGGAACGAGATGCGGGAGTCGGTGGTCATGAATTAGTCGCCTTACGGGTTTCCTTTAAGCCCCATCATCGCGGCCGATCTTACCCGACCGGTAGCTGGGTTGCAGTTCGGGTTATTCCCGCCTCCAGCGGTAAGCCGCCTGCGCGGCCTCGGCGAAGAACCAGCGT
>Ga0180431_10005508_pt1 | contig 15389 bp, 7 predicted proteins | sample SS_ome_11_FD_132459 | JGI IMG/M metagenome (GOLD analysis project Ga0180431, IMG submission 132459) | Hypersaline lake sediment archaeal communities from the Salton Sea, California, USA - SS_1_MS_1 metaG | ecosystem: Environmental > Aquatic > Non-marine Saline and Alkaline > Hypersaline >... | reverse complement strand
GCATTACATGCCACGGCGACTGCCAGCCCACGGGGTGGCGCTCGCTGAACCCGCCGGCTTCGATGAAGAGGTAGTCGGCGCCGTCGATCGTCTTGACCGTCATCTTCAGCGCTTGATACTCGTTCAGATCCATTAGGGTGTCGCCGGACCAGGTCCACGTCGGATCGCCCGTCTGGCCGCCGTCTTTGAATGTGATGGTGGAGAAGGGGGCGTTGCGGACTTTCACGGCCTTCTGCTCCGGATCGAACTCGGCGATTTCCGCCACCAGGGCGATGAGGTCCCAACTTCCCAGGACGTTCGGATTGGCGGCGAACTTGCCGTCCCAGCGGAACTTGACTGCCGAGGCCGACAGTTCCCGGTCGTCGGGATCTTGCTTGGCCTGCCACTCGGACGACAACATGGGGACGACGGTCGCCGACTTCAGCACCAGGCCGTCGCCCATCGGCGGCAGTTTCTGCTCATCGATGTGCAGGCTGATCTTGCCCTGGGGGATACGTTGACTTGGTTTGACCTTGTACTTGTCGTTGAAGCGGAGGAAGGTTTTGACCGCGATGGTCACCTCGCCGCTCTGGAAGTCGTCGAGGAACTCCTTGGTGATGTAGGCGCCCTTCGGTAGTCCGCCCGACCCGCGGCCGTTGCATGTTTTCGCCTCGATCAAGGGTTTGCCGTTGATGTAGATAATGTGTCCGCCGCCGGCACCGACATGCTCGCCGTCATTGACACGCAAGCGGTAGCGGTGGCCCTCCTTCAACGGCGGGATCTTGAACGAGCCGCGCATGAGCAGGACTTCCTTCTCCCACAGGGTGTTCACTGCGGTTGCACCGTAACAGCCCGGGCCGAGGCACGCGTCCGAGCATTTTGAAATCGGATGCTGGGGTAGTTGCCCATTGTATTGGCCGAACGGGCTCTTCCCCGTCTTCCAGCCGGCCTTGGCGGGATTGAAGTCGGGCGTGAACCAGTCTTCCATGCCCTTAGGCGGCGTCACCTCGCGGTAGCGCGTGATCAGTTGATCCCAGGGGACCTGCTCGGCGGGGATCGGGTCGAAGCTGTGATAGAACCACTCTGCGTTGCGCAGGTCGGCGAACATGCGCCAGGTGTGGTCCGCGTGGCCGGCCCGGTCGTAGAGGGCCGCCAAACCATCGACCGCATCCCTGGAGCCGCCGGGCCGCGGCGACTGCACTTCGGCGGCGGCCAGTTTTCGCAGGTTTTCTCGATTCCTTCCGACGAACTCGGGGATCAACTCACTCATGATGATCGGGGTAATCGCCTTTTTGAGTTTGGGGCCGAATTGGCTGGGGTCCGCGGCGAGGAAGAATTCCTTGTACGGCAGGATCTCGTGGGGGTGCCTCTCGCGAGCGACCTCGTAGAGCACATCCAATCCGCCGGGCACGTCGGCCAGGGAAGCGGCGATGAATTCCAGGTGGGCATCGTAGGTTGAGGAGACATCCTGGCCAGTGGGTGCCGTCTTTACGCCGGCATAGCCGGTATAGGTCTCCTTCAGGGTCTCCACAGCCAACTGTTGTACCTCGGGACTGCCTTCCTTTAGTTTGGCGCGGATGCCTGGCAACAAGCCCTTGGTGAGGGCCGAGCGCTGGTTGGTCCTGACCAGGTCGCCGATCGCGGGGAGCACCTTCTTGTAAGTCCGCTCGTCCGCGACCACGGGGGTCAGCGCGGTCAACGCGGCGTTTTGCAGCCACCACTCCTCGTGCTTGAGATAGGGAAGCAGAGAATCAACGTGCGGCACGAGCCAGTCCGTCGGGGCATGGCCGATGATCTGCAGCGCGGGGTCCTTGACCGACCACGCTTCCTCCAGAGCTTTGATCGCCTCGACCGCCAGGTCAAAGATGTCACGGGTCAGCACCTCGGTGCGTTGTTCTCGTTGCAGGATTGCGGCGATGGCCGAGAACATGGCGCGGCGGACGCGCGGGTCTTTGTGTTGCAGGAACTCCATCACCAGGTTCGGGCGAACCTCGCCGCCGGGCTTGCGCCAGCCAATGTAGCCGCTGTTGATGCCCAGGGCCTTGTTCGCGGCGACGAAGCGGATGTTGTGATCCTGGTGGTGGATGTACTGACGGATCAGGTCGTCGCTCACCTCGGTCGAACCGTGGAAACGGCGGAAGAAGGGCATGCTCGAGTCTTCGGCCAGAGTTTCGCCGGACAGGTCCTGCTTTTTGCCATCCGCATCCGGCACCGCCTCTAATGAGAGGAAGATGTTGTCAGCCTCGGTACCCCAGGGCTGCTGGGGAAGTTGGTACGGCTTGGAGAACTTGCTGCGTGGTGCGCCGGTGATGCGCAGCGTCTTACGCGGAATAGTGTAGGTCAGCGGGTAAGCAACCCCCCACATTTCTTTGTCGTAGCCGCTCCCACCAAGGATGCCGAACGAGCCGTCGAAGCGACGCGACAGGTCGTAGTGCCACTGGCGACTATCCATGAAATCGCGGTACTGCTTGGACTTTTTGTCGTGCAACAGCCCCATCGCGGCGCTGCGCCAGATCTCGCCGATGCCGCCGCCGGTGTGGCCGTGGAGCATGAAACTCGTGGTGTAGAAACTCTGCATAGCGCAGGTGTCGCGCGCCGCGGCGTAGATCGATTTTTCACCCTCGGGCGTCAGCGCCGCAGCCGCGGCCATGGCGAAGGCGAGCTTTCCGTTCTTGCCGTTGTCGACAAAACCGACCTCGGTCCGATTGTCGCCGTAGGGGTTGCCGCCGCGTCCGGCGTAACGATAGAAGTGCGTCAGTGCGCCCAGCAGGGCGTGGTCGGGAACGCCCGCGCCGCATTCTTTCGCCAAAAGGAGAAAGGCGACCACCGAGGTCCCGGCCGCGTTCAGGTGCCCGTTGCCATAAGAGGGGCTGACACCACCCCGGCCCAACCAGCCGTCGAGGTACTGTGCCTTGACCGCGTTGTCGACCCACCGCTGGATATTCGCGAGGATTTCTTTGTCGCCGGTCCGGAGGTAGCACTCGCAGAGCGGAATCCCGCCGTAGCCGAGGTACCAGGGGTATCTGTGTGCCGGTGCCTTGCGTGCCCAGCCACGCACGACCTCCAGGTCCTTGTCCTCGCCCGTGGAGAGCAGGAACAGCATGCCGATGTCGGCGATGCCTTTGGTTGCCCCGGTCTGCGACAAATAGTCGGCAACTTGGCGCACGATCTTGTCCGACTTGGGGCAGTTCAGCGGCCAGGTCTTGCTATAAGCGCCGAGCACCGGCACCTTTACGGTGATCGGCTCCGCCTCGCCCTTGATGGCGAATTTGAGAATCCCATCCGTTGCCTCCGCCTTGGCGAGGATCTGCCCCAACTGGATCCGCGGGTCGATGTCGGTGAGCTTTTGGCCGTTGATCGTTTCGATGATCTGCCCCGCCTTCAGCTTGCCGGTCGCCGCGGCGGGCGAACCCTCCTCAATGTTGTGAATCCGCATCACAAAAGCCGGCTGAAGCAGATCGATCCCCATTCCCACCGGCCCGAAACGACCTGTTCTCTGGAGCGACTTCGTCTCACTCGGTCGGGTTGAAAAGAGTGCAGGGCGTGTGTAGAAGGACTCCTCCGCCGCCGCGGTTACACCGCACATGAGGAAAGTCGCCGTGAAGATGAGTCGCGCCATTGGTCGTCTCCGGATCTCGATTCTCTCGCGTGGATTTGACGGGATTACGGGGTTAACAAGATTGAATTACGCGATCGTGTTCATCCCGTCAAAAGGGATTCGTTTGACATTCAGGTTGTTTGGCAGCCTGTGGCTCTGTCTCGCTGGGTGGTGAATCATCCTCACCCGGTTCCGAGGCGGGCTTACCGTTGTTGGCCCCGAGCAGAAGCAGCGCCGTGTGGACGTGCATCGGCCTGGCCGTGATTGTAACGATTGATTCATGCTCTTTGGTTTCCTTGGTACAGGCGATCAATTCCAGCATCCCCTCGTCGAGGCAAATCGTAGCCTTGATGTCGACGCACCGATTCTGGAAGTCGACCACCAAGCCGGGCAAGGTGAAGTCCTTGCGGGCACGGCAGAATTCTCCTGCGCAGGCTTATCGACAGATGCGAGTTCGGCTCGCACGCCCACGTTTGAGAACAACGCCACGACCAGCGTTAGCAACGCGGCATCTTGCGATCGAGTTAGGCTGAGAAAAATCATGGGGCGCTTCCGGGCGGCGGGAGTTCATGTTTGGGGTCGGCGGCACGCCCGCCAGACTCTCAAACACAAACCGTTTGGTGGCAAGATATTCTGATTATATCACAGCGGACTCTCGTTGTCAGAAAGCAAACTGCTCGCGCGGGCTCACACTTGCCGCACTCACAAACGCACCGCGACACACCCCGCCGCTAACCCAGCACCCCCCCATGACACGGGTGGGCCAAACCTCAAATTCCCGCCTTCCTCCATCGCGAGCCCTTCGGATGCTTGGAGCCCCAGCGGCGAGTTTCTTTGTGGCGGGCGAGGTTGATCATCCCAGCGCGCTCACGAGGGCGTGTCATGGGCGCGCAAGCAGAGGGTCCGTTCGGTGCACAATTCGACCCCGCTGATGATGGGAAGAGCAAGTTGCCAACTGATCCAGGTCGCCTCCACCTCCGCGCGCTAACCGGCGCGAGACCGCCGACAGGCGACTGAGAGTCCCAAATACTCGTGGCGCGTGAGACACGTCAGAATACCACCGCTTCTCAGTGCTGTCACTCGTAGCACATCGCACAAAGATTGGATATTTGGGAAGACTTTACCGATTATTCGTATTGGATAAACGGTGCGGCTGTGCGCCGACATAGGTCTGTAGTGCTCGATCCGCCCCGCAGCCCATGAAGGAATCTCCTAAGTGCCGAAGCTTAAAGTAGTTAAGGGGTTCGACGGCATCGCCTTTCTGGGCGTTTGTATCGTGATAGCCGGCCTGGCCGTTGCGTTTTCCAGGCAGCGTCCATCATCGGCAATTGCACAGTCTTCGCGGCAAAAACCGGCCTTAGTGACCGAGGTATACCATTACCTAGAGGGGGACGTGAAGGAAATTGCCGCCCGGCTGCGGCGGCAATTCCAAGATAATGAGCAGGTGCGGATTGTTGCAGATCCGACCACTCATCGCATAATCGTTCGTGCGCCCGCTTCCATCCAGCAGTTGATCGCCCGGCAGACTCCGCCGCCGGTTGCCGACGCGTCGGTCCCCGGTGCGGCGGCATCCGCGGCGAATCCGTCGCCGGACGGCGGCAGCGAACGGGCACCGGAGACGTTCGCCGTTCAACTGCGAAACATCACGCCGTCGCAGCTCGAGTCGGAGTTCCGCGCCCTGTTGGGTAGTCGACTCTCGCCGTTGCCTTCGAGCGCGGCGGAAGTTCGGGGGTTCCGGGTGGGGCTTTCACAGGGCTCGGCGGTCGAGTTGTTGTTGAATCGCCAAACCAACATTGCGACTCTGCGAGGTCCGGGCCCCGCCATCCAGTCGGCCCTTCGACTGATTCACTCCCTCGACGCCCCTCGCCGCGAAGAAGAGCCGACAACTCGTGCCGTGTCGTTACGCAACGCAAGTCAGGCCAGCGTACGGCGAGCGGTTGAAGCAATCCGCACAAGCGGTGCCACGCCGCTGCGCGATACGCCGGTCGTTGCCCAGGTGTTGCAGGACCCCAACCAGCCGCCCGGCCGATCGGCACCCCGGCCCGCGGTAGGGAATGGAAACACGCCGAATGGAAACACGCCGGTCGAAGCGATGGCCGATGCGGGCGGTCTGATCGGGCCGGTGCAGATCGAGTTGCTCGAGGGGCTCGGCGTAATGGTCATCAAGGGCCACCAGCGCGACGTCGACCGGGTTGTCGAAATCATCAACCGGATCGACCAGCTCAGTGCCGAGACCGAGCCGGACGTCCGGATCCACCACCTGAAACACGTCGAGTGCCAGGCCCTGGCCGAGCTTATCGGCCCGCTGTACGAGCAGGTGTACGAGCCGCGGCAAAGCGGCGTAAGCATAACGGCATTGACGAAGCCAAACGCGTTGTTGCTGATCGGGCGTCCGGAAGCGGTGCAAACGGTTGTCGGGTTGATCGAACAATTGGACCGCCCGGTAGCGCCCGGCACTCAGTTCCGCGTGTTCTCTTTGCGTCACGCCTCGGCCACCACGGCCCAATACACGATTGAGCAGTTCTTCGCCGACCGAGAAGACGAGCCCCGCACCGCGCTGGGCACGCGCGTGCACGTCGTGGCCGACTACCGATCGAACGCACTAATCGTGCAGGCCGGACCACGCGACATGGCGGAGATTGCCGAGTTGATCGCCAAGATCGATACCGAAACGGGCGAAGCGGTCAACGATGTCCGCGTGTTTCAGCTACGCAACGGCTTGGCCGAGGACCTGGCCGAGGTGCTTCGCGAAGCAATCAGCATGCAGCAAACGGGATTCGGCACGTCCGGATTTCGTCCCGGGCAGCCGGGGGGATCGACGGCCGGCCGGCCCACGCGGGGCCAAATGGGAGCCACCTCGCAAACGGGTTTGGAGCAAAAATCCGCCGCGCTGAGGTTCATCACCGTCGACGCGCAAGGCAAGCGGCTGCTCCGCTCGGGGATCCTTACCGACGTGCGGATCTCGGCCGACGTCCGGGCCAACGCCCTGGTGGTCTCGGCTCCGTCGAACAGCATGGACCTGTTGGCCGCGTTGATTGAACGGCTCGACGAGCTTCCGGCCACCGAGGCCCAAGTGAAGGTTTTCACGATCCTCAACGCCGACGCCGAGGGTTTGCTGGAGATGCTCGAGACGCTCTTCGGCACTCAGGCCGGCGCGGATCAGCCGGCTTCGATGCTGGCCGCCGCCATTGAGAGCGAAAGCTCGTTGGTGCCGCTGCGGTTCGCGGTCGACGTGCGCACCAACAGCGTGATCGCCTCCGGCTCGATCGGCGACCTGAGCGTCGTCGAGGCCATCCTGTTGAGGCTCGACGACGCCGACGTCCGCGCGCGCGAGACCCACGTCTTCAAGCTCAAGAACTCCCCCGCGGCCGACGTGGCCAACTCGATCAACGAACTCCTGCGAAGTGAGCGTGCGCTCGAGCAGATCGCCCCGGGGCTGGTAAGCCCCTTCGAGCAGATCGAGCGCGAGGTGGTCGTGGTGCCGGAACCGGTTACCAACAGCCTGATCGTCAGTGCCACTCCGCGATTCTACGAAGAGATCGAGGGTATCATCAAGAGACTCGACGAGCAGCCGCCGATGGTCGTGATCCAGGTCCTGATCGCCGAAGTGGTGCTTTCCGACACCGAGGAACTCGGCGTGGAAATGGGGCTCCAAGACATGGTGCTCTTCGACCGCAGCCAGTTGCTTACCGACACCATAGGCAGTCTGGTCAACACCCCGGGCTTCAACTTCAACAACCAACCCCTTGGCAACGCGGCAAGCGACCAATCGCTGGCGGGTAAACGAACCGTCGGCACCCAGGGCCTATCACATTTCGGCCTGGGCCGAACCAGCGCCGAACTCGGCTTCGGCGGATTCGTGTTCTCGGCCGCCAGCGGCAACGTCTCGGTCCTGCTTCGCGCGCTGAAACAGTGCGGCCGGCTCGACGTTCTCGCCCGACCGCAGATCATGACCCTCGACAACCAGTCGGCCCAGGTTCAGGTCGGACAGAGCATCGCTCGCGTGACCGGCACGATCGTCAACAGCAACCAGCAATCGACGCAGACGGTCGACGTGCCCACCGGACTTATCTTGCTGGTCACACCCCGGATCAATGAGGACGGGCTGGTGGTGATGAACATCAGCGCGACCAATTCCGAACTCGGCTCCGAGGCGGAGGGAACACCGATCTCGATCTCCGTGACCGGCGAGGTTCTGCGTTCTCCCCCGATCAACATCATCACGGCCGAGACGACCATCGCGGCGCTCGACGGGCAGACGGTCGTCTTGGGCGGCCTCATCACCAAGGATCGCGACCTCGTCGAGCGGAAGGTTCCGGTCCTCGGCGATATTCCGCTGCTGGGATGGCTCGCCCGGTACGAGGCGGAGGAGATCCGGCGAGCCGAATTGCTGATAATCATGACCCCTCACGTCGTCCGCAGCCGGGAAGACGCCGATCGAATCAAGCAGATCGAGGCCTCGCGCATGCACTGGTGCCTGGGAGACGTCATCAAGTTGACCGACGACCCGCAGCTTATGGGTGGGGCGGAGCAATTCACCTGCAACGAGACAACCGTGATCTATCCGGACCTTGATCCCACCGGCGAGATGCTCCAAATGCCCGAGGAGATAGCAACTCCCGAGGCAATCCCGCAACGGCCGGCCATCTTGCCCGAAATGAACGCGCCGCAACTGCGGCCACCGTCGTCGCGGCCGTTGGAGTTGCCAATCGAGAACGTCGAACCACTTGGCGAACTCGCACCGCCGCCGGAACCGCGAGGCTCGCAAATGCCGGAACCGCGAGGCTCGCAACTGAGGTTCAGGACGGACGACTCGGCTGCCTACCGTCGGTTGCCCAATCCCGCGCCCGCGCATCAGGTCCGGGCTGCCGTTCACCGTGGCCCCGGCGTGGATCCCCATGCTCGGCAGCCGTTGCCGGGCGGCGTGGTGCCGTCGGTCTACCAACCGCCCGCATATCAGCAGCCGGTCGAGGGTCATCCGGGCCAGACGCAGGCCGCTTGCTACCGCTGGGAGCAACAAATCGGCCGGGCCCCGCCTTCTCCGAGAGCCGAACCATACGGCCGGCAGCCGGGCGGTCGGGTCGAAACGCAAGCAACGCCGCCCGAATATCGGTCACCCGAATATCGGCCACCCGAATATCGGCCATCGGGCGTTGGCACGCACTGGCGGAACCAACCACCGAGGAGAAGCCCTTGAAGCCCTGGCTGCAACATGTCTGCGCGTCTCTGCTTGTGGTTGTGTCGGCGTTTGCGTCGGGCTGTGCTCCGCTCGATCTGAGAAAATCGATCGAATGGCCCTTTTCAAGCGACGACGAGGAGGAGTACGTCGATCCGGCCCAATTGGTCGCGGTCTGGAGCGACATCGTGCTGACACGCTCCGACGGACCGGCCGTTCGCGGTTTTGGCGGCAGGGTGATGTTCTACGACAAAAACGGCGAGGAACCTATCAAAGCCAAGGGCACACTAGTGGTTTACGCCTACGACGACGGCAAGCGGCAGAAGGCCCAAATGGAACCGGACCGAAAGTTCGTCTTCAGGGTCGAGGAGTTTGAAAAACACTACAGCGAGTCGAGGATCGGGCACTCCTACAGCTTCTGGCTGCCGTGGGGGCCGGTCGGTGGAATGCAGAAGGAGATCACGCTGATTGCCCGATTCAAGGCAACCGATGGCAATGAGGTCGTCGGGGAGCCGGCGAACGTTCCTTTGCCAGGCGCCATGCGGAACCTGGCCGAAGAGAACAAGCGTTGCGAACCGGGGCTGACTGATCGCAGGGCGTCGGAAGATCAAGTCCGTTGGGCGTCGCATCAGACGCCCCTGCCGGCGTCGGGTTTCGGGAGCGGTGACGCCCGACAACCGAACCGTCAAATGGTCACAACGACCATCCGTGTTCCTCCGGCCGGCAGTTTGCGAACTGCGGTCAGCGGCGGTGTCCAGCCGTCTGCGGAACCGGAGCCTCCACCGCCAACTCCAACCAGGACTTACCCAAGCGCTGCGGCGGCCTATCAGCAGTATTCGCCCGTCGATCAGGTGAATTCACGGGTGCCAGGGTTGGCTTGTCCAACCGTGTCTTCGGCACTGCTGGGCGAGCCAGCAGTGGCACCCGCGCCCTACGTCGGTTTGCCTCCGGTGACACGGCACAACCTGCGGAGGATGCCTAATTCGGTGCATCCGTGGCCGGCCGAGGCGTCTCGTCAGGACTCGGCGCCGCCGCCAGGGCCAACTCGTTATTCACCGCCCAGACCCCCGGTTCAAGACGGATCATTTGCTCGGCCAGGATTCGCTCCCTCTCGGTGGCAACCACCCCGCGGAGCGTGGCAGTACCGTTGCGAATCAACACTTCCAGCGGCGTCGGCATACTGAGCCGGCCCAATCGAACGATGCGGTCGGCCACCGATTCGCGGGCCTTCGCCGCCGTGCGGCGAGTATGAGTGAATCCGAGGCGGACGCTGGTTCGCAATTCGGTTCGCGCCCTGCCGGCGCCGGGTCGATTGGCCGTGGAGCGATTTCCCGCCGGACCGATCGTGTCTCTGCGAAACTCCTGCCCGGTGGTGGCCGCGCCGACGAAGCTTCGCGCATCCTGACCGGCACCGACGAAGTCGCCCGGGTTGCGGGAGCCGACCTGGAACTGATTGGCGGAGAAGACGCTTTCGCCGAGTGTTTGCAGGTTCAACTGCTGTAAGCTCGTGTTCGCGCCGCCGCCCGTTCGGGATTGCCCCAGACCCATACTGCCGGAGTTGAAGGTGCCCGACGATCGGCCGCCGAACATGTCGTTCGAGCCGGTGCTGAACATACTCTGTGCCGAAGCGTCGGCGGTCGCCAGCAGGGCGAGTGCCATGGCTGCAATGACTGACAGAGAAGTTTTCATTTTCGCGGCCTCCTTGTGGTGCTCAAAAAGTACGGTGATTTGGAGCGTTCTTCGACAGGCTGCCACGCCCGTTATCATAGTGACCCGATGCTTTTCTTTCCATACATATTACATATTGTATTGATCGTGCGGCGATCGGTCCAATCTGCCGATTCTCGCGGCCGATTCCGGCCACGGCCACACGCACGGGGGGTGCGGATGAACAACAACTGTCGGGCTTATTCGTTTAACCGGTAGCCGAAGGCGACGTTGTGAGGTGGTCGAAACGCTCGATTGTCCAGGACAACGTCGCCTTCGGCTACCGGTTAAACGATCTGGTTAGCCCAGAATGTAGCGGAACCTGGACGCGATTGCGGGGTTTAACCAGTAGGGATCGGTGTGCGCCGATAAACAGGATGCCCATGGACTTCGGCCAAGCCTCCTTTCTGGTGGGCAGGCTTCGGGACCTGGACACAACGTTCTCGGGCTAAGTAGAATGGAATAGATGTGCCTCGGGGGGGTGCGGAGAAGCACCCGCTGCCGCACAATCCCCCCACTCCGCTAATGGCAAACGCCTTCAACCTTGGCTGAACTCAGAGATGGAAGCCGGCCAGATCTTTCTGAACAAGGGGCTTCTCGACGAGCGACAGTTGCAGCTCTCGCGCAACGCGCAGATCGACGGTACCCCGTTGGCCCGGGTGGCCGTCGATCTGGGTTTCGTCGCGGAGGAGGCCGCGCTAAAGGCCCTGGGCGAGGAACTCGGTCTGGAGTTCGTCGATTTGGCCGAAGCCGAGTGCGACCTCTCGCTGCTGGAGAACTTCCCGCTGAAGTTCGTTCACCGAGATGCGCTCTTCCCGATCGAAAAACGCAACGGCGCGCTGGTGGTGGCCACCAGCGACCCGTTCAATTTGTACCCGCTCGACGAACTGAGCGTCTCCACCGGCCTGGCGGTCCTGCCGGTGTTGGGTGCCCGAGCCGAGATACTGCGACTCATCAAGACCCACTTGGGCGTGGGCAGCGAGACGGTCGAGGGGCTATTGGCCCAGTCGGTCGACGATCGGGTGGAGTTGGTCTCGGAGGTCGAAACCGACGGCTCGGAACTGTCGGAGATGGCTCAAGAGCCCTCGGTCGTGCGGCTGGTCAACGAGATTCTGTTAGAGGCGATCGAATCGCGTGCCAGCGACGTACACGTCGAGTCGGAGGCCGCGGCCCTGAACATTCGTTATCGCATCGACGGCGTGCTGCATCCTCAGCCGGTGCCGCCGGAGCTGAGCCGTTTTCGGGCGGCGATCATCAGCCGCCTGAAGATCATGGCCCGGCTCAACATTGCCGAACGCCGTTTGCCCCAGGACGGCCGCATCGAGTTGAAGGTCGCCGGCCGGGAAGTCGACGTCCGCGTTTCGGTAATCCCCATGATCCATGGGGAGGGTATAGTACTGAGGTTGCTCGACAAAGGCGGCATGGATTTCACCCTTCGCAAGTTGGGGATGGAGGAGCATCACTACCGCACGTTCGCCGAGTTGATTCGATTGCCGCACGGTATCATCCTCGTTACCGGCCCCACCGGCTCCGGCAAGTCGACCACGCTCTACAGTTCGCTTCTGGAAATCCGCGACGGCGCTACCAAGATCATTACCACCGAAGACCCGGTCGAGTATCAACTGGAAGGCATCAACCAGATTCAGGTGCATCCGAAGATCGGGCTGACCTTCGCCAACTCGCTGCGGAGCATTCTGCGACACGACCCCGATATCGTGCTGATCGGTGAGATTCGCGACCTGGAGACGGCCGAGAACGCCGTCCAGGCGTCGCTGACCGGGCACTTGGTTTTCAGCACGTTGCACACCAACGACGCCGCGGGCGCCTTCACGCGCCTGATCGACATGGGCGTGGAGCCGTTCCTGGTCTCCAGCACGGTCGAGGCCGTAATGGCACAGCGGCTGGTACGCAGGTTGTGTCCGCATTGCAAGCAACCCCACGAGCCGGCTCCGGACGAGTTGCCCGACGATTTCCCGTTCGATCGGTTGCGCGACGGCGGCCCGATCTATCGCGCCGTCGGCTGCCGCCGCTGCCGGCAGGTGGGCTACGTCGGCCGGGTGGGTCTGTTCGAACTGCTGGTGACGACGGAGAAGATTCGCCAGCTTGCGCACGACCGCGCCAGCACCTGGGCGGTCAACGAGGCCGCTGTGGCCGAGGGGATGACGACCCTCCGCTCCGATGGCTGGCACAAGGTTCTCGACGGACGAACCAGCGTGGAGGAGGTGGTTTCGGTAACGCGGGGAAACAGGGTGCAAATGACCGGCCACAAGTAAGACTTACCATGCCCGAGTTCAGCTACGTTGCCCGCGACAAGGCCGGCCAGAAGGTGACCGGTACGATCAGCGCCGCCGGTCAGCGCGAGGCCATGACCTTGCTGGCCGGTCAGTCGCTGTTCCCGACGAACCTGCGTGCCGACGCGTCTGCCGCGTCACCGCTTCTGGTGCGGCGCGTGCCGCAACAGCAGTTGGCGACGACGTACTCGCAGATGGCCGACCTGCTGCGAAGCGGCGTACCGCTGCTGCGGACGCTGGAGGTCCTTCGCAATCAAACCACCCATGCCCGTTTGGGCCGAGTGCTCGGCGACGTGCATAAGCGAGTCGAGGACGGAGCCACGTTGGCCGAGGCCATGTCGCGTTACCGGGAGGTCTTCGGCAATATGGCCGTGAGCATGGTCCGGGCCGGCGGCGAGGGGGGGTTCCTCGAGGAGGCCCTGGCACGCGTGGCCGAGTTCACCGAGGCCCGGGAAGACCTCAAAAAACGCACCATCGGAGCGGTCGTCTACCCGGTGTTCTTGATGGTCGTGGGCGCGGTGGTGGTGATTGTGCTGCTGGTGTTTTTCGTACCGAAGTTCGACGTGCTGTTCGCTCGGCTCCGCGACCAAGGCCAACTCCCACTGATGACCGATTGGCTGCTGAACACCAGTGCTTTCGTCAGACGATTCGGCCTCCTGATCCTCCCGGCATTGATCGCCCTGGGGTGGTTCGCGCGACGTTGGCTGGGCACCGAACAAGGTCAACTCTGGTGGGATTACTACAAGCTGCGGCTGCCGATGGCCGGCGGCATTTTTCTGAGCCTGGCCGTGGCGCGGTTCTGCCGCGTGTTGGGTACCCTGTTGCGCAACGGCGTGCCGATACTGCGTTCGATGGAGATCTCCAGCAGCGCAACCGGCAACCGTGTTCTGGGGGCGGCTATCTCGGACGCGACCGAAAACATCTCGGCCGGCGAACCGTTGGCCGAGCCATTGGCGGCCAGCGGCCAGTTTCCGCCGACCGTGATGGAAATGATTACGGTGGCCGAACAATCGAACAATCTCGAAAACGTGTTGATCCAGGTGGCCGAGTCGCTCGAGCGGAACACCTGGCGTCGCTTGGACCTGTTGGTGCGGATGCTCGAACCGGTTCTGCTGCTGATCCTGGCGTGCGTGGTGTTGGTAGTGGTGGTGGCCCTGCTGCTGCCGGTACTGAAAATGAGCGAAACAATATGATCTTTCCGGAGAATAACTAATGAAACGACCCCATACTCGCCGCCGCCGCGGCTTCACGCTGATCGAGGTCCTGCTGGTCCTCGTGATCCTCGTCGTGTTGGTCTCGATGGTCGTGGCCACCTACAGCAACACGCAGCGGAAGGCCCTGCGGAGGGCTGCCAGGGTACAAATCGGACTGTTTGAAGGCGCCATCGAGGAATACCAGCTCGAGGTCCGCAACTTTCCGCCCGACTTGCAAGCGCTGGTCGAGCCGCCCGCCGACCTGGTTAATCAGAATCGTTGGCAGAGACCGTACTTGGGCAAGGTCGTCCCGCTGGACCCGTGGGACCAGGAGTACCTGTATGAACTCGATCAGGAGGGCGGTACCTACAAGATCTGGTCCGTCGGGCCCGACGGCGCCAACAACACCGACGACGACATTACAAACTGGGATCAGGAGTAATGACGCTACTGGCCGGAACCACGAGTGATTGCCCGCGGCGGCGCGCGTTTACGCTCGTGGAGATGCTGCTGACGCTCTGCATACTGGCAGTCTTGGCCACGCTCTGTTGGCCGGCCATCAGCCGCATGCTCGACAGCCAGCGACTCAGTAAGGGCGCCCAGCAGGTTCGCAACCGCTGGTATCAGGCCCGGGTCAAGGCGATCGACTCCGGCGTTACTTACGTTTTTCAGTACACGCTGGGCGAGCCCGACTATCGCGTGCAGCCCCTGGAGGGCGAGTCGCCGGTTGGCGACGAATCCCTCGACGCGGACTCGGAAGACGTTCCAGCAGCCGCTGCTTCGAGCACGGGTAGCCTGCCCGAGGGAGTTGCCTTCACCTGCGCCGAACTGGCCGGTGGCAATCCTCTCTCGGCGGCGACCTCGTCGGAAAGCGAACCGGTCGGCGCGGTGCAATGGTCGGAGCCGATTCTCTTCTATTGCGACGGGACCTCGACTTCGGCAACGGTAACGCTCGTCGACCGCCGCGGCCGGACGATCGAAGTGGCCCTGCGAGGTCTGACCAGCGTGGCCACGATTGGCGAGGTATCGCAACTCGAAGGGCGAACGCCATGATCTCTCCCAAAAATCCGACGGGGTTTACGCTCTTGGAGGTGATTCTCGCCTTGGCGATTCTGGCCGGCGCGCTGACGGTGCTGGGCGAGTTGGCGCGGCGGAGCCTGCACAATGCGAAGGTTTCCCGGGCAACTTCGGAGGCCCAACTCCTCTGCGAGAGCAAGCTGGCCGAGATGGCCGCGGGCGTCACGCCGGTGAGCCCGGTAGAGGATGCGACTTGGCAGAGCGTGCCGGATATGGAGATCGAAACCAACGACGCGTGGTTTTACTCCGTCGAAGTGGATTCGACCGGCTTGGACGGTCTATTGGCGGTTTGCGTGACGCTGAGCCGAGATCGACCCGTGCAAAAGGGACCCGAGTCGGCTTCGTTAACGCGGTGGATCGTCGATCCG
>Ga0180431_10005504_pt1 | contig 15401 bp, 13 predicted proteins | sample SS_ome_11_FD_132459 | JGI IMG/M metagenome (GOLD analysis project Ga0180431, IMG submission 132459) | Hypersaline lake sediment archaeal communities from the Salton Sea, California, USA - SS_1_MS_1 metaG | ecosystem: Environmental > Aquatic > Non-marine Saline and Alkaline > Hypersaline >... | reverse complement strand
GGGAAAAAAGCCATCGGGTGGGATGTGTTCATGCATGATTTTCGAACCGGCGGGACCCAGGCGCTCACACAAGGCGGCAAGGCCTGCCGGCCGCACTTTTCTCCGGACGGCGGAAAGGTGGCGTATGTCTCGGCGAAAGCGGACGGCAAGGGGGATATCTGGATCATGAATCCGGACGGGAGCGAAAAGCAGCGCTTAACGGAAAGGGATGAAACTTCCGATTACTTCCCTTCCTGGTCGCCGGACGGGAAATACATCGTTTTCAGCTCCTCGCTGCAGCACAGGATCGACCGGGGGGCCTGGTCCCTGTTCCTGGTCCGGGTGAGCACCGGAACCGTCATCCCGCTCTTCAAGAGCGGGCATCGCGATCTGTTTCCGGATTGGGATTGGAATTCCGTTCCCGCTCGGCGGAACTAACGGCGGGCGATAACCGGGACCCGCCGGGTAAAAAATGTCGGCATCGGAACCGGGGATTCAAGGCATTTTTTTCAGGATGAACTTCCAGAGATATTCTTTGGGGATGCCCATGAATTTTTCCCGCCACAGCCGATCGCATTGGCTGCAGGTTTCGAGATCATCGATATCCCGGGCCAGCGTTTTCTCGCGCAGGCGGATCATTTTCTCGTTATTCCATATTTCGGCGAGAGAGGTTCGTCCGACGTTACCCAGCGTATAATAGCCGAAGAAATCCTGAGTGCAGGGGAGAACGGATCCGTCCCAAAAAATGATCAGAGCGTGCCAGAGAAACGTGCAGGCGGAGTAATTCCGGGTGTTCGTGGTTTTATCCACCTCTCCCGCCCAATTGTGATACTCTTTGATTTCCAGCTTGTCGAGAGGAAGATCCCGGAAGCGGCGCACGAATTCGTTTTTCAAGTTCTTATCCGATTTGATCGTGGAATCCGGGAAATTTATCAGTTCCAGGATCGTATGGGGCTTCTTGCGCCCCGATTCCCGTTTGAGCTCCAGGAATCGGATGATGTTCCCGAGGGTTTTTTCGAAATCCGCGTTGACGCGGATCTTTTCATAGGTTTCTTTGTCGTAGCCGTCGAAAGAGAAAGAGAACTGATCCAGACCGGAATCCAGGAGTTGGCGGGCCTTGTCTTCATCCAGCAGAGTGCCGTTGGTATGGAACTTCGTGATGACGTCTTTATCGTGGGCATAGCGGACCATCCGGAAAAAATCCGGGTGCAGCAGGGATTCTCCTCGGTGCAGCAGGTGGACATCGAAAACGGAACCGGCCGCTTCATCGATGATTTTTTGGAACAGATCCAACTTCATGTACCCCTTGTCTTCTTTCTTGAAGTCTTTGTTCGGGCACATGACGCACCGGAGGTTGCAGTGGTTGGTGGGTTCGATCCACAGCCGGACCGGGGAGTAAGGGAGACGTGTGTTCTTTCGCTTGTAGTGCCAAAAGATTTGGGCCAGCCGTTGGTAATACTGTATCTTATTCATGACTTCAGAGATTCTCCTCGTTCTTTGATCAGATCGTCGATATCGGTATCCCGTTTCCGGAAATACTCCCGGATGTAGCGGAGGATCACCTCTTCCTGTTTAAACCGGATGTATTCCACGGTTTTCGCCTCGTCCTGATCCACCGGGATCCCCAGAAGGTTTCGCTTCCAATGGATGATCCATCCCGATAGACAGATGGGTTGGGAGCGGCGGAAGAGGTCGGGGGTGATCATGCCCTTGAGGGTCTTGGCGTGATCCTTGCTCAGATAATCGATGTCCATGCCCAGATCCATGAGCTTCTTTCTGCGTTCGTCCCGCGATCCGAATTCGTATACCGGTGTGAGAAAGTCCACGTGATACCGGGCGGCGAAATTCCGCATCAAGCTGACGACGTCGGGAAAGTTTTCGGCGGTGGCCACGATGTTCTCTTCTCCGGGTATCTGTTCCCGGTTGGAGCCGTCCGCCATGGCTTCCAGCCTGTTTTCCAGGGTGTAGATCAAGGCGCCGATATTCATGGAGAGGCGGCAGCCCACGCACCAGGCGATCTCGCTGCCGTAATCCCGGAAATCCTTCCGGATCTCACGGCCGGTGACGGTCCGGGTCAGATCCTTGATGTTGACGATATGGTTGGCGAAGCGGTCCGCTCCGTAGATGGATTTCAATCGTTTGATATTCGCCTGGTTGTTTTTCAAACCGAATTCCAGATAGCCCTTGTTGAAGGTGATGAGGTGAACCCGGCGGAAATTTTCCAGCAGCATGACCGCGGACAGCAGGGAGTCGATCCCGCCCGAGAACATCAGCGCGACTTCATTCTTGATCCTGTTCATGCGTCCTGTTATAACACGGGACGGCGGAATCATCAATAGACATCGGGAGCGAAAAACGGTGCCGGAGAGCGCGACCGTTCAGCCGGAGGGCATGAGCTTGAGATAGAGATCGTGGAGCTTTTCGGGGGATATCTGTTCGGCCCGCACGCGTTCGTCAAAGCCCGATTCGATCAGCACTTTTTTGATTTCAGCGACCGGCGTCCCCATGGATTTCAGATTGTTGGCGAAGGTCTTGCGTCGCTGCAGAAAGACGATGCGAAGAAAACGGAGGAAGCGCTCCTGTTCACGGAGGTCGAATAACGGGCGTTCCCGGGTTTTCAGCATGACGAGTGCGGATGTGACCTTGGGCGGAGGAATAAAAGAACCGGGATGTACGGAAAAACAGAGTTTAGCGGAAAAGTGATTTTTGATGAGAATGGACACCGGGGCATAGCTCTTGGAGTCGGGGCCGGCGCAGATCCGTTCCGCCACCTCCTTCTGGACCAGAAAGACGACCCGTTCGAAGAGCCGTTTTTCCTCCAACAGCTTGAAGAGGATCGGGGAGGAGATGGAATAAGGAAGGTTCCCCGCCAGTTTTACCGTCGGTCGGGATGGGGAAGGGGGGGGGATGAGATCGGCGAAGCGGACGTCGAGTACGTCCTGTATCCGGATGTCCAGATTGTCGAGACGCATCTCCCGCAGAACAGGCAGGAACGCCGCGTCTTTTTCGATCGCGATGACCCGTCCGGCCCGTTCCGTCAGAGGAAAAGTGAGGGCGCCGCGCCCCGCACCGATCTCGAGGATCCAGTCTTCCTTCCCGGGGTCGATGCAGTCCACGATCTTGGAGATGATGCCGCCGCTCGCCAGAAAATGCTGCCCCGTGGTTTGGCGTTTGGTTCGTTTCATGGCTCTATGGGGCCGGGCCGCGACGGCCGGTTTCGCACGGCTACGGCGTTCGGTTTCCTTTGCGGGGCGGGTATCGTTTTTTGAAGATCATGGCCATGAGCAGGGTTTCCAGCAGCAGCAGGAGGTTGAGTTTGGTGCTTCCTTTTGTGCGGTCGATAAACACGATCGGAATCTCTTTCATTCGGAAATTCAGCCGGTGGGCCTTGTACAGGACTTCCAGCACGATGGAAGGGCCGAAAGAGACCATGTCGTCCATGTCCACCTGCTCAAGGACTTCCCGCCGGAAGCAGCGGAATCCGGAGGAGACGTCCTGAACCGGAAGCCGGAACCGCCGCCGGATGAAATTTCTAGCCAGCAGGGTGATGATTTTTCGGATCACGCCTCGATCCAGATCCTTGCCGCCCGGAATGAATCGCGACCCGATGACCAGATCCGCGTCCCGGCACCCGGCCAGGAGGGCGGGAATGAATTTCGGTTGATGCGAGAAATCCGCATCCATTTCGATGATGGTATCGGCGCCGGAATCGAGGGCGGCCTTGAAGCCGTCTATCCCCGCGGCGCCTCTGCCCCTTTTTTTGATTCGGGTGAGGAGTCGAACCCGGGGATCGTCCCGCATCCTGGTTTTCACCAGATCGCCCGTTCCATCCGGCGAATCGTCGTCGACGACGAGTATGATCGGCGGATGACTCCAATCGAGCGCCAGGACCTCGTCGATAAGCGGGATGATGTTTTCCCGTTCGTTGTAGGTGGGGATCATGATGACGGTTTTGGTCGGTTTGAATTCAGTCATGAGAGGTCAGAGAATTTTTTCCAAGGCGGTCAGCACTTGCGAGGGCTTGATCGTGCGCATGCATTCCATGCTTTCGCAGGTCTGGCGGTAACAGGGGGAACATGCGGCGTTCGCAAAGAGCTTGACGCCCTGTCCGTACATGTCGATTTCCTGGGGGCACGTGGGGCCGAAAAGCGCCACCACCTTTTTTCCCAGTGCCAGGGCGAGGTGCATTCCCAGGGTGTCGGAAGTGACGATCACATCCATGGCGTCGAGGAATCCCGAGAATTCCAGCAGCGAGTGATGGTTCCCCGTATTGTAGACGCCGGAACCGATCTTTTCCTCCAGGTCGCGGTTGAGAGCGGTTTCCCTTCTTCCCCCCAGCAGGAAGATATTTGCGTCCATCCTTTCCTTGAGAAGCCGGGCGAGCTCGATGTAATGTTCGGGCGGCCACTGCTTGGTCTCGAATTTTACGCCGGCGCCGGTATTGAATCCGATGGCCGTCCTGCGGCGGTCGATCTGTTTTGCCCTGAAAAAGGCGCCGGCCGGCTTCCGATGCGCGTCATCGAGTGAAAAAACATACCTGTCGTTTTGATAGGGGATCTCCGCGGTTTCGTAGATGATCTGCTGGTAGGTTTTCTGGTTTTTCCGGAACTTCAGCTCGTCGTCCACCCCCAGCTGGGCGGAATAGGCGGCGGCCGGATTGAAGGGGATGAGTCCGCCGAATTCATTCATGCCGAATCCGAAGCGTGACTCGGCCCGGACACGCGAGGCCAGGGCGATGGATTCGGGTTCCTTGTCAAGGCAGATGAGAACGTCGAAACGTTCGACTTCGAGCCGCAGCCATTGGGTCCATGTATAGGGCATCACCCGGTCGATCAAGGGGTTGTTCTCCAGCAGGTCGATGCTTTCGCCGTCGACGACCCACGAGATATGGCTGTCGGGGTAGCGGCGTTTGAGGCCGGTAAGCAGGGTCGTTGTCCTGAGGACGTCGCCCTGAGCGCGGCATTTGATGATCAATATGCGGCAGGGGAAGGGCGTGTAATGTGGGCATCCTTCACAAAGGATCTTATAGCGGCAGGGTTTGTCGCCTTTGAAATAAATGCAGTCCGATTTGATCAATGGTCTATCTCTTGTATGGAATTACCGCTCCTATTTATGCCACAAATGCGGGAGAAAGACAAATCCCGCGGCAGGATGCGAAGGAGGGAACGGTGGGGGGCTTGCAACACGGTCGCCTTTTTTAAAGGGGGGGCTTGTGGCGCGGGCGGCTTTGGGGTAATCTAATAAATGAGTCCGTTGAGGCCTCGGGAATGAGAGGGTCATTCCGATAATATCCTCAAATGTGAGGGGAAAATGAGCCGAATTCGCATTGTCGTCTTTTTAAGCTTTTTTCTGTTTTTATTCATCTGCGTCGGCCCGCTGTCCGCCCAGCGCGCGGTGGGCGCCGGCCGGTTGGGAGGGAAGGTTCTGAATGAAGACGGAGATCCCATCGCCGGGGCCACGGTCAAGGTGAGAATCATGGCTGTCGTCAACACAAAAAGAGAGGGCTATGAGGTATCCACGACTTCCGATGCCAAAGGCAAGTGGAAATTGATCGGTCTGGTGAGCGGATGGAGCGATGTCACCGCTTCGGCCCCCGGATATACTTCGTTTACGCATAAGGTCGAGATCAGCCAGGTCTATGAGGATATGCACCTGAATTTCAAGCTGAAGCGGGACACGTCGTTTCAGGACGCCTTGGCCAATCTGGGACCGGACCCGCTGGCGGCGCTCTCAGAGTATGTGGAGGATGGGAACCGGCTGTATAAACAGAGACGGTTTGAAGAAGCCATCGCCGCCTACGGAAAATTCGAAAAGGAGCAGCCCGATGCGCACCTGATCCACTATTACACCGGGATCTGTTACCAGCAGATGGAGCAGTTCGATACGGCTCAGGCGGAGTTCGAAAAAGTCGTCGAAGGATTTCAGAAAGAAGGTGCGGCCGAAAGCGGCCAGGTGCGTTCCCAGGTGCTGTTCACTCTCGCGGAGCTGCTGGCCGAACGTGGGCGGCGAGAGGAGGCGTTGGGTTATTTTCGAGCTTCCCTCGAGGCCGATCCTTACAATGAAAAGGTCGCGTACAACCTGGGGGATCTGTGCTTTGCCCTGCAGCGGGGGGAAGAAGCCGTCGAATATCTGCAGAGCGCGCTCGACATCCGGCCTTCCTGGTCGGAACCGCTTCTGAAGCTGGGATATGTCTATCTCAATCTGGAACAGTATTCCCAGGCTGAGTCATCGTTCCGCAAATACCTGGAGCTGAATCCCGAAGCGCCCGAGAGAGCGGAGATCAACAAGATTCTCGAAGAGCTGAAAAACAAGTAAGCCGGGATCGATTCTCTCGATAAACCGATCACTGTTTGGTGGCGATGTGCACGATATGGGGATACCAGTAGCCGCGATGGAGCGGATGGGAGCGGACCTGAAGGCCTGATCGTGAAAGAAGAGCGTGATATCCTTCCCGGCTCCGGAAATAGAAGCGGCCGCCCAGCGTGAATCCGAAGATTTTCACCGCCAGGGTTTCCTGGATGCGGTTCCAGGCGGCTTTCCACCGCGGCCGCGAATCCATCTCTTTGATGATAAGCCGTCCGCCCGGTTTCAGAGCGGCGTGGCATCGGTTCAGCAGGCTCTCCTGCAGGTCATACGGGATCAGGTAGAGCACGTCGACCAGCGAGATGACGTCGGCGGCGGGAATGGACATCTCCGTGATATTCCCCGGGTGGAAGTGCGCCTGCATCCCCTCGACGATCGTTTGTCCCGCGGTGCGGATCTTATCCGCGTCCAGGTCGAATCCCAGGATCTCCCGCCGTGGCGCTCCCAGATTCAGGATGTGGGCGAAGAGGCCGTTTCCGCATCCCAGATCCACGATCTTCCCCCGGGGAGGGAAATGAGTTTCCAGGGCGATCAGCGGGCAGATCTTCAGTTTGATCCGCAGATAGCTCCGGGTCCAGAAACCGCATTCCCGGTATCGGCGGTAGATGTCTTGTTTGGCGACCATATCAGCCTCTTTTCTTTTGTCGGTTGCAGCGATTCATGAAGTCATGTATTGGTCATACCAGAATTGGAATATGATGAGCGGCCAGAGACGCTGGCGATGGTTGTGATCTCCATGAAAATGCTGTTTTAAAAGGGTCTGGACGTAATCGGCGGAGAAAAAGCCGTGACGTTTCAGGTGTGCCGGAGACAGGATGTCGGAGACGAAATCCTTTAGCTCGTTCTGAATCCAGACTCCCAGCGGGATATCGAATCCGATTTTTTTCCGGGTGAGAATTTCCGACGGCAGCCGGTCGCGAAGAGCATGTTTGAGAATGTGCTTGGTCGCCATGCCTTTGAGCTTCAAGGAGCTGGGGATGGAAGCGGCGTATTCCACGAACTCGTGATCCAGAAAGGGAACCCGGAGTTCCAGGGAATTGGCCATGGTCATGCGGTCGGCTTTGACCAGCAGGTCGTCCTGGAGGTAGAGCTTGAGGTCGAGATAGCCCAGATTGTCCAGGGTCGTTTGAGCCCGGCTGCGGCTCATGTGGCCGTGAATGGGCGCGAAGACGTCCTCGTGGAGTGTTGAGCCGATCTCGGGATTGAAAAGACGCTGCTTTTCCAGAGGATCGTAGGCGCCCCACCAAATGATATTGGCGATCTCCGGGGGATAATCGATCCCCGAAATGAATTTTTTCGCCTTGAATTCGAAGCTCAGGCGTTTGGGGGACGCCGGAAGCCGTTCCACCACCCGCTTGACCACCTGATTGCGGATAAAGCCGGGAACCTTTCGGTACCAGCGCGCCATCTGATACGCTTTATAGGTGTCATATCCGGCGAAGAGTTCATCTCCGCCTTCTCCTGAAAGGACCACGGTCACGAAGCTGCGGGCCAGTTTCGAAATGATATAAGTGGGGATGACGGATGCGTCGGCCAGCGGCTCGTCCAGGAAACGGATCAGGGTGGGAACCAGTTCCTTGACGGCATTTGATTCGACGACGAATTCCCGGTGGTCGGTATGAAAATAATCCGCCACCTGTTTGGCGTAGCCCAGTTCGCTGAAACTCTTTTCCTTGAAGCCGATGGAAAAGGTTTTGATCCGAGAGTCCGCGACTTCACTCATCAGCGCGGTGATGGCGCTGGAATCGACCCCGCCGCTCAAAAATACGCCCAGGGGAACGTCGCTGATGAGCCGTTTCTCCACGGATTCTTTCAGGCGGCGGTTGATTTCATCCCCGATCTCATCGGGAGACCGCGGCGCTTCAGGCGCATATCGATGGCGCAGGTCCCAGTAGGATACGACTTCGAACCGGTCGCGCTCGATACAGATCATATGTCCCGGCATCAGTTTGTGGATGCCCTTGAATATAGATTGGGGAGCCGGGATGTATTCGAAGGTGAAAAAGCGCGATACCGCCTCTGGATCTATTTCACGGCGGTAGTCGCTTTGCAGCAGGCATTTGATCTCGGAAGCGAAGTAGAGTTCGTTCTTCAAACGCATGTAATGAAGTGGCTTGATCCCCAATCGGTCGCGGACGATCAGGAAACGGCGTTCTCGGGTGTCCCAAAGGGCGATCGCGAACATCCCGTTAAGCCGGAGAACGAAATCCTTTCCCTCCTCTTCGTAGAGGTGAACCAAGACCTCGGTGTCGGAACGGGTGGTGAAACGGTGGCCTTTCGCCATCAACTCTTTTCGAAGGGCGGGGAAATTATAAATTTCACCGTTGAGAACCACCCAGATCGTGCGATCCTCATTGGTCATTGGTTGGCGGCCGGTATCCAGGTCGATGATACTCAGACGCCGCATACCCAGAGCGGTCTTCTCGTCATGAAAAAAACCGTCTTCATCCGGGCCCCGGTGGACCATGACGGCGCACATGTCGCGGGTGGTTTTCGGAGCGGAAGGCGGCAGGCGATCGAAGCTGTAAATTCCACAAATTCCACACATAACTGTCACACTCGGAGATGCAGGCAAGCGTTGGACAGCATCTTATCAAAATGATCTGTCTTGTCAAGAGGCCGCGCGGGACGGGAGGGGGATTCGACCTTGAAAAGCATTAGGTGCAGCATGAGAGGTGTGGTATAATTTGAGGCCAATTTTGCTGAGGGAAACGAACGTGAACAAAGGAAAACTGATTCTGCTCAACCCGCCGGGAGACAAGCTGTACGTGCGGGATTATTACTGCAGCTTTTCATCCAAAGCGGATTACTGCTGGCCGCCCCAGGACCTTCTTTACCTGAGCGGTATTCTGGACGAGGATTTTAAGGTGGAAGTCATCGATGCCATCATCGAGAAGAAATCGCCGGAGGACGTGCTTTCCGCCCTCTCCGACGATTCGGTTCGGGGCGTCATCTTCACTACGGGAACGGCCACCTTGAAGTCGGATCTCCAGCTCATGGAACGGTTCAAGCGGGATCATGATATCCCGGTCATCGCCAGCGCCGGAATCATGCCCTTTATCGGACAAGAGCTTTTGGATTCCTACCCGTTCATCGACGGCATCCTGCTGGATTTCACGGAAAAGGACATCGCCGCCTATTTCAAGGGAGAGCGCTCCAAGCCCTTGAGGGGCATGGTCTATCGCGGCGAGGGTGGCGAGATCGCATCGGATGTGAAGGCGTCCCGTGATTACAGCGTTCCCGTGCCCCGGCACGATCTGTTCCCTTTGGGGAAATACCGCATTCCTCTGGCCAAGCGTCACCCTTTTGCGGAGGTGGTGACCTCTCTGGGATGTCCGTACAGCTGCGCGTTCTGCACGGCGGGCGCATACGGGTATCGAACCCGCGATGTGGAGGGAGTGGTCGAGGAATTGAAAATGCTCTCCGGAATGGGGGTCAAGGAGCTCCTGTTCCAGGATCCCACATTCACCATCAACACGGAGCGGGTGAAGGCGATCTGCAGAGGCATAACGGACAACGGGCTCGATTTCACCTGGAGCTGCAACGGGGATATCAAGGCCCTGGACGAGGAAAAGATCAAACATATGCGCGCCGCGGGCTGTCACACCATTTCCGTGGGGATCGAGAGCGGCAGCGACGAGATCCTGAAAAAATATTCCAAACCGATCACGGTGGAAAGCATCAAGGCCGGAGTCGCATTGATGAACCGCTACCGCATCCGGGTACTGGGTTATTTTATCGTCGGGCTCCCGGGAGACGACCGGGAATCGATCCTGAAAACCATCGATCTGGCACGGCGGTTGAATCTGGATTACGCTTCTTTCGCCATCGCAACGCCCGATATCGGGACCCGGCTGCGGGCGGAAGCTCTCGAGCAGGGTTGGATCTCGAGCGACGACAATGTTTTTGACAGCACGGATTTTCCCATACTGGAAACCGATCAATTGAGCCGGGAAGAAGTTTGGGCTCTGCGCAAGGCCGCGGTCCGAAAATTCTACCTGCGCCCGTCCTATTTGATGAAAAAGGTCGGTCAGCTGCGCAGCTGGCGGGATATCCGGAGCGCGGCCTCCAATGCCCTGTCCCTTTTTCGGAAATCATGATAAACGTCATCATCAATGCGGATGACTTCGGGCTGCACCGGGGGATCAACCAAGGGATCATCCAGGCCCATCGCGAAGGAATCCTTTCCAGCACGACGCTGATGGCCAATATGCCGGGATTCGAAGAGGCCGTCGGCATGGCACATGATAATCCCGGTTTGGGTGTGGGTGTGCATTTGAACGTCGTGCGGGGATTTCCGGTCGGCCCGCCGGACCGGATTCCCAACCTGCTCCGATCGGACGGGACTTTTTTCGGGGACGTTCTGGCGCTCGCACGCCGGTTGAGCCGTCGGCCCGAACTGGCCGGTGAAATAGAGAGGGAATGGCGGGCGCAAATCGAAAAAGCCCTGGCGGCGGATATCGACGTCAGCCACCTGGACAGCGAAAAGCACAGCCATACGCTGGGCCCTCTGCTCCCGCTGGCCGCGAAATTGGCCGGCGATTACGGCATCAATCGGATCCGCTTCATCGATGAATTCGGATTCTCTTTCCATGCGGTTCAATCCATGAAAGCCTGTTACGCCGCGCTCTCCTGCCTGCGGATGAAAAAGCGGCTGCGGGAAGCGGGGATCCTGACGACGGATCGCTTCATCGGGATTACGGCCAGCGGTCGAATGACCGCCGCCCGGATGTCCCGCATACTCCACCGCCTCCGTGACGGCGTGACGGAAATCATGGTGCACCCTGGATTTATCCTTCCGGAAATGTTAGAGTTGGAAAAACAGATCGGTTCGTATTACATTAATAAATATAGAGAACAGGAACTGGCGGCCCTGCTCGATGAAGAACCCAGAAAGGTTCTCTCGGAACGCGGGATCCGGCTTGTCAATTTTCATCAGTTAGAGAAAAAATGATCAAAGAAAACGATACACCTCAAATTTCCATCGTCGTTCCCTTCTTCAATGAAGAAGACAATGTCGAAGAGCTTTACACCCGGCTGGTTCGGGTGCTGGATGCGATGCCTCATTCCTATGAGCTGCTGTTTATCGATGACGGCAGTTCGGACGGGACCTTCGCCGTCATGACAAAGATCTATCAGAAGGACCCCCGCGTCCGGGCCTTCAGGCTGCGCCGCAATTTCGGCCAGACCCCCGCGCTTCAGGCCGGTTTCGATCATGCGCGGGGAGACATCATCATCTCCATGGACGGTGACCTTCAGCATGATCCGGACGACATCCCCGCCTTCATCGCCAAAATGGAAGAAGGATTCGATATCGTCAGCGGTTGGCGTAAGAAACGCGTCGACAACTTCTGGCTGCGGCGGCTGCCTTCGCTGATCGCCAACCGCATGATGCGTTTTCTTATCGGGGTGAAGATCCATGATTTCGGAACCACGTTCAAAGCCTACCGGAAAAACGTGATCAAGGGACTGCATCTTTACGGGGAACTTCACCGTTTTATCCCCGCGCTGACGAGCCGCAAGGGATTCACCATCACGGAAATTCCCATCAAGAACATCGTGCGTCAGAAGGGGAAATCAAAGTACGGCCTGTCTCGGGTGCGCCGGGTGTTTCTCGACTTGATCTCCGTCAAGTTCATCGTCAGTTTTATCGATCGGCCCCTGCAGTTTTTCGGCCCGATCGGCCTCGTGCTCGGCGTGATCGGATTTATTATCGCCTTGATCGTTGCGGTGGGATTTTACTTCTTCGGCTGGGCCATTCAGGAAAACATGGGCAATCTGCTCCTGGCGGTTTTCCTGATGATTCTGGGCTTGCAGTTCATCATGACCGGACTGCTGGCGGAAGTCATCTCCCGAATTTATTTCAGAACCCATAAAATGAATATTTATTCGGTGGCCGAATCCAAATCCCGCGTCCCGGAGGATGACGAGGAATAACATTCCGCCTGGAAAGGAACAGGGATTGAAATTTCCATTGATCGACCGGCTCCGAAAACGGGCCGATTTGCTGGCATGGCTCGCCGTCGGACTGTTCACGCTTTTGATCGGAATCCTGCTGCTGCAGTCTCTGGGCGAGCTGTCGCTTTGGATGGATGAAGGATTCTATCATCTGACCGCCCAGACCATCCTGGAGCACGGCACCCCCCTGTTTCCCTCCGGGCATATGTATTACAAGGCCATCGTATACGCCTATGTCCTGGCCCTTTTTTCTCTGATCCTGGGATTGAATGCCTTCACGCTGCGGCTGGTCAGCGTCCTGTCGACCCTGGCTCTCATGCCGCTGCTGTATCTCATGGGGAAAAGGTATTTCAACCGCCTGGTCGCCCTCAGCGCGGTAGGCGTTTTCGCGCTGTCGATCTGGGTGGCCGAATATTCCCGGGTGGCGCTCTATTTCGCGCCGCTTCAGCTGGTCTGCCTGCTGGGCGTTTATTTCTTTTATCGGGGTTTTTTTGAAGACATAAAAAGGTATCGCCCCCTGGCCGCGGCGGCCTTCATGACCGCGCCTCTGATCCATCAGCTGGGCATGAGCATCTGGTTCTGTTTTCCCGCTCTGTTCATCCTGCGGGGATGGAAGCGCTTTTTCAAAAAGGATGTCCTGGTCAATCTGTCGCTGGTCACCGTGTTCTATGGAATGATCCAGCTGCATGAATATTTTTTCTGGAAGGTCGGCTATGTCTATGACAAAACCGATATGAGCCTGCAGGGAATGCTGAATTACTTTTTCACGGGATTCTCGACTGGGTATTTCCGGGAAGTCTTCCGCAGCTTTCCCAATATGAGCCTGGTCGTGCTGGCGGGTTTTTTCTTCTGTCTCGGACTGTATACTATTAGGCCCCGCACTCCGAATGCGGATGATTGGGAAACCCGATGGCTCTACTTGAGTTTCTGCCTGCTCTTCCCCCTGGTTTTTCTGGGTTTTTTTCGCACCCATATCCAACCGCGCTATATCTATCAATTGTATCCGGTTTTCGTGCTGCTTTACCTGGTCGGCCTGCACCGCATCGCTCAAGCGGCGGCGGCGCTGATCCTCGGCATTTTTTCCCGGATCCGACCCCGGATGAAAACGTTGTTGGGGGCCGGGATATTCCTGTTGGTGCTCGTAGCGACCGTGGACGGCGTGGGCTGGGGGCGACTGATGGATGTCATCCATCGGCAGTACCGGGATCCCGTGACCACGGATATCATCACCCGTTCCGGGAGAACCGAACACTACGATCACAAGGGACCCGGGGAATTCGTACGCCATCACCTGCGGGACGACGATCTGGTCGTCGCCATTCATGTCGTATTCCAGTATATCTATGTCGGCCGGGTGGATTACTGGCTTTGGTCGGGAGGGCCCGGCACCTGGGACGCCTGGGAAAAAACCGAGGACGGGTGGCGTGATTTTTACATCGGAGCGCGCTGGATCAACAACCTGAAGGATCTCAAAAAGCTGTTGGACGATAACCGGGACCGAAGGATCTGGCTCGTCGCCTCTCCTTCTCTCCTTCGCACCGATCACATCAAAACCGAGATCGCTTCCTTTATCCGCAAGGACCCCCGGAACCTGGTTTTCCGCGGGAAGGACGGGATGTCGGAAGTCTATTTGTGGAATGCGGATGACTCCCGTTTGACCGGAAGCCTTCCCCATTTGGAAGGCGAGTGGCAGCCGCTTCCCGGCGGTCTTGTCGACTATGACGCGGCGGCTTCCCGAGGAGCGGCCTTGTATTTGAAAACCGGAAAAGCGAAGCGCCGTGTCCAGCGGATGGATACGCTCTATCCACCCGGACGCTATCGGGTTTCCCTGCGCGTAAAATCCGGGCGGATCGACCCGGAAGACAGGATTCTGGGGCTTGAAGTCTTTCCAAGGGGAGGCCGGCGGCCGGCGGGAAACCTGCTGATTCGCGGCGGCGGATTCGATGCGCCGGACCAATATCAGGATTTTTCCTTCGATATTTACCTTTCCCGGGAGACGGAGCTGACGTTTCACTGGTTGATCCCGGGAAAATCCGATGTCTGGATCGATTATCTCGATATCCGGCCGGAACGGGAAGAACAGCGGGAAGACGGCGCTCTTTGAACGGAAACGCCAAGGGAGGCGGCATGAATGATGAATATCACGGCAGCGTCCAGAAGGAGCTGATCGCCGAGCGAAAATCTTTTTCCAGCAAATACGCCAGCCTTTTTCTGGGGGAAAAAAACCTGTTCAAACTCATTCGCTTCGAACTGACGATCCTATTATTTTCCGGGATACCGGGAGCGCTCGGTTTTTTCCTGCGCCGCGTGTTTTATCCCGGTCTCTTCCGTTCGGTAGGCAGGGGCGTTGTATTCGGAAAAGACATCACCCTCCGTCATCCGTCCAAGATTTCCATCGGAGATCATACGGTTATCGATGATAATGTGGTTCTTGATGCTAAAGGTAAGGATAACGAAGGCATCCGTATCGGGAGAAATGTGCTGATCGGGCGCGGCTCCATCCTCAGCTGCAAGGAAGGCTCCATCTACCTGGATGATTACGTCAATATCTCGGCCAACTGCATGCTTTTATCCGAGACGGAGATCCGGATGGGCAAATACTCCTTTCTGGCGGGAAGATGCTACCTGGTCGCGGGAGGGAATCATACCTTCGAGGATTTAACCACGCCGATCATGTTCCAGCCGTCCTATTCCAAAGGCGGGATAAAGATCGGGGAGGATGTCTGGCTGGCGGCCGGGGTGATCGTAGTGGACGGCGTGTCCATCGGCAGGGGGACGATCGTGAGCGCCGGATCGGTCGTCGGCACCAAACTGCCCGAGAATATCGTTGCGATGGGGATGCCGGCTGCGAAGCTTAAAGACCGCGCATGGAAACCCAAGAGTGGGAATTGAAGTATTTATGAAGTAAGCCGATACATATGAAATAAATATCAACTTGGTAGTGATAGACATCGGATAGCAGAGAAGTCGGATTATTTGGCGAATATACGATTTTTCGATATTTAATTATCGGCTTACTTCACCCTCCGGGCGGGCCAATATCACCACGTCGGCTGCACAACGGACGCCTCGACGTACCTGAGTACGTCTCACCATCCATC
>Ga0180431_10005500_pt1 | contig 15403 bp, 14 predicted proteins | sample SS_ome_11_FD_132459 | JGI IMG/M metagenome (GOLD analysis project Ga0180431, IMG submission 132459) | Hypersaline lake sediment archaeal communities from the Salton Sea, California, USA - SS_1_MS_1 metaG | ecosystem: Environmental > Aquatic > Non-marine Saline and Alkaline > Hypersaline >... | reverse complement strand
GCTCGTGGCCCGAGGTGTGAAGGCCTTTATCGGGAAAGGCGCGCGCTCCCCCGAAGCGGCAAAAGCTTTAAGGGACGCCAAAGCGATTTACTTCGCCGCCATCGGTGGTCTCGGAGCGCTCCTGTCGCTTACAATACGAAGTGCGGAGATTGTTGCCTATCCGGACTTGGGTCCGGAGGCCGTGTACCGGCTCGAACTGAAGGACTTCCCGGCGGTCGTGGCTCTCGATATCCACGGTGGCGACGTCTATCGGGAGGCTGTCGCCCATTACAAAGAGTTTGTCAAGGCGAGATGTTAGGGTGTGGCCTCAGCACGGAGGTCGCCCGCGAGGCGAAGGCGGTGAAGAGTGCCAGAGGACGTTAAACTGGACGTCGTTGCGGTGTCGGCCCATCCGGATGACACGGAGATCGGTTGCGGCGGCACGCTCGCGAAGGCCGCCGCGCAAGGGTACAAGGTCGGGATAGTCGATCTTACCGACGGCGAGCCGACGCCGGGGTCTCCTTCGCCCGAGGTGCGTCTCGAAGAGGCCCGCAAGGCCGCCGGTATCCTGGGCGTTACGCTGCGGGAGACCCTTCCCCTGTCCAATCGGAGGCTTTTCGATGATTTCGAGAGCCGCCTTCAGCTCGCCGGGGCTCTCAGGAAGTATCGTCCCAAGCTCGTCATCGCCATAGGGGGCAAGACCGTGACTCTCTCCCCCGACCATTACCAGGCAATGCTCATAGTCGAGGCGGCGGTCTTCTACTGCAAGCTCACCAAGTGGGAGCGTCACTTCGACCCCTACCCACCTTGTCCCGTTCCCAAGCTCGTTTATTGGCCGACCATTTCCCGCGACCCCGGCATACCTCGGAACGATTTCGTGGTGGACATCACCGATACGTATGAGACCAAGGTGAAAGCCATACTGGCCTACCAGACGCAGTTCTCGCCGGGCAAGCCGAACTACGACCGTGTGCTGAACTGGGTCGAAGCTTCCGCGCGCTACAACGGGACGCGCGGCGGGTTCAAATACGGGGAGCTTTTCTGCGCTCACGAGATGCCCGGCACGGACGACGTGATGCGGTTCATGAAACTGGCATAAGTTTGGAGAAGAATCAGTGTGGAAGACTCTAATCATCAGCTTTGGGGCAATGTTTCTTGCTGAGCTTGGGGACAAGACGCAGCTTACGGTGCTGACTCTCAGCGCCAAGACCGGCAGCCCGTTAGCCGTCTTTCTCGGAGCGGCGGGGGCTCTTGTCGCGGCGACCGCCCTGGCGACCGTCGTCGGGTTCGTCTGTGCCAAGACGATTCCAAGGAACGTGATTGAACTGGTGGCCGGTGCGCTCTTCATTGGTATCGGCGCCTTTATTATCTACGGCCGATTGAGGGGTTGAGAGAATGACCAAGCGAGAGAGAATGAACGCATTTCTAAAAGGCGAGGTGGTCGACAGGCCTCCGGTGAGCTTTTGGAGGCATTTCTACCCTGATGAGACCACGCCCGAGGGGCTCGGTGAGGCAATGCTTGCGTTCCAGAAGGAGTTCGACTGGGACTTCATGAAGGTGAACCCTCGCGCGTCGTACCACGCCGAGGCGTTCGGCTCCACGTACAGCTTTTCCGAAAGCGGTTCCGAACGGGTGGAACCCGCGGTCAAGACTGGAGCAGACTGGAGCAAGCTCAGGCCCGTTGCGGCCCGGGAGGGCGTGCTGGGAGACCATCTCCGCTCTCTCGAAATCATAGCCGAGGGACTGGCCGGCGAAGTCCCCTTCATCCAGACAGTCTTCACTCCCCTTTCCATAGCGATGAATCTCTGCTCCAGCCAGGAGCAATTCCTCTCTGAACTTAGAGAACGCCCCAACGAACTCCACGACGCTCTGGAGGTCATTGCGGAGACCTTCGCGGATTTCGGCGAGGCGTGCATCGACGTCGGAGCGAGCGGCATCTTTCTCGCCACAACCTATATGGCCACCACCGACATGCTCAGCCGTGATGAGTACCATGAGTTCGGCCGCGCGTATGACCTGGAGATCCTGCGCAACGTTCGGGACAAGTCCGAGCTGTTGATCATTCATGTCTGCAAGAGCAACAACATGCTCCTCGAACTGATGGACTATCCCGTTCACATGCTGAACTGGGACGCTTCGGATTCGACGAACCCCTCAATCTCCAAAATCCGGCACTGTACGGACAAATGTATCATCGGCGGCGTGGATCAGAAGACGTCATTCTCCGAGGGGAACAAGGCGAAAGCGTTACGCGAGGCCGAGGAGTCTTTCAAAGCCGCCGGCGGCAAAGGTTGGGCCTTGGGCGCAGGCTGCACGATCCCCATGGACGCATCCGAGGACACTCTCCGTGCCCTCAGAGACGCAGTAGAGAATATGAAATCCTAGCTGGGAGGCTCATGGTGGGGCAGGGGAAGTTCATCGTACTCGATGGTCCCGACGGCGGCGGAAAGTCATCTCAGGTCGCTCTTCTGAAAGACCACCTCGAGAATGCAGGTCGCGTCGTCGTCGCGACGAGAGACCCCGGAGGAACGCCGCTGGGAGAGAAAATCCGCAAGCTCCTGCTCGATAACGCGGCCCCGCCGATGTCGGTTATTGCCGAGCTCATGCTCTACATGGCGAGCAGGGCGCAGCTTTGCTCGCAGGTTATTCGGCCCGCTCTGGAGCGGGGCGAAGTAGTCGTGTGCGAGCGCTTCCTCCTTTCCTCCGTCGTGTACCAGGGCTACGCGGGCGGCATCTCTCCGCAGCACGTCAAAGAGATAGGTAAGTTGGTCGTGGGCGACCTGTCCCCGGATGTGACCATCGTTCTTGACGTTGCCCCGGAGGTCGGCGCTTTGCGTCGCGGCGGGCCGGCGGACAGGATCGAGGGCAGGGGAGCAAGCTATCATGCCAAGGTTCGAGAGGGATTCCTTGCCGAGGCCGAAAGCAACCCGGAGAAGATAGAGGTCGTTTCCGCCGAGGCTTCGATAGATGAGGTCCACCGGATGATTCTGAAGGTGATTGACGGTGTCGTTTAAAGCTCTGGTTGGTCAGCAAACTGTTGTCAGGGCTTTCCAAGCCGCCCTTGCGGGGGATAAGCTGGCCCACGCGTACTTGATCGTGGGGCCCGAAGGGGTCGGCAAGCGGACTTTCGCGAGAGAGGCGGCAAGGGCGTTGCTCTGCAAGCGCGGCGGTGTCGACGCTTGCGACGTATGCTCTTCCTGCCGGAGGATACTGGCGGGCGACTTGGACCCTCGTCCCCCAAAGAAGGCGCGTAAGGGCGAGCCCAAGCAGCTCCCGTACGACAAGCACCCCGATTTCCACTGGGTGGAGCCTGTCGCCTTGGGCGGAAGATCAGTGTCCGAGGAGGATACCAGCGGCAGGAACATAACCATCGAGCAGGCGCTAGGTCTCCACAGCGATATGCAGTTCAAACCTTTCGAGTCGCGATACAAAGTTGCCATCGTGGCCGAATGCGACATGCTGAGAACTGAAGCGGCCAACTCGCTACTCAAGCTTTTCGAAGAGCCGCCGCCTGCGACGATCATCTTCCTCACCACGGCGCGTCCCAGAATGGTTCTCGAAACGATAGTTTCCAGGTGTCAGATGATTAGGATGACGGCTCTTGCCGCCGCCGCCGTCGAAGCTATTCTGACGTCGAGATTCGACATTGACTCGGCACGGGCCCGCCGCTTGGCCGAGGTTTCCGATGGCAGCGTGAGCAGGGCCTTGTGGATGGGGGGCGCAGAAGGGGAGAAGCTCAAGCAGCTCGCGCTCGATGTCATGTCCGAAGGAACCAAGCTGGATGAGGAAAAGGCCGCGACCAATATCGCCAATAAGTGCATGCTCATGGGGCGGGCTGAGGGCGTCAAGGGTAAAAAGCGTCTTCGGGAATACGTCAGGCAGGAGGCGAAGGAAGTTCTGGCCTTTATTGCGGCGTTCTATAACGACATCAGCCGATTCCACGTTACGGGAAAGGTTTCCGGTGCGCTCGGCGACGCTTGGGAAATGGCGGTTCGAAAGCAGGCGAACGAGGTCGAGTGCGACGACGCAGTCCAAGCCGTCAACTTTGCTCTGGAAGCGGCGGCCTATATCGATCAAAATGTAGATGTAGAGCTGGTGTTAGGCGATTTCCTCCGGCGAAGCGCCAAGCGGCGTAGCCGGCTCCCAGTATGAGCGAGGAAATACACCATGAACCACGCCTTCGTGGTAAGGTATGGGAAGATGCGGCATGCGGAGACCTTCCAGACAGACGTGGAAGGGCTATCCCAGTGCGCTCCTTGTGTCGTTCAGAGCGCGCGGGGGACCGAGCTTGGCATCGTCATCTGTCCCGCCGTTCAGCCCGGAGAGGGCGAAATTAGGGACTTCTCGGGAACCATCATCAGGGCTGCCACTGACGAGGACCTCGACAGGGCGCTCAGGATCGTCCGTGACGAAGAGCCCCAGAAAAGGAAGTTCTGCGAGCAGAAGGTCAGAGAGCTGGAGCTTGCCATGAGGGTGGCCGATGTGGAACACCTTTTGGGTGGTGAGAAGATAATCTTCTACTTCCTCGCCGAGGGCCGTATTGATTTCAGGCAGCTTGTCAAAGAACTAGCCAAAGAGTATCGAACCCGAATCGAGATGAAGCAAATCGGCGTGCGCGATGAGGCCAGGCTTCTGGGGCAAATGGAGCATTGCGGCAGGGAGCTGTGTTGCCGCGTCTTCATGAAGAACCTGGAGCCCGTGACGATGAAAATGGCAAAGAGCCAGAAGACCACACTCGACCCCGCCAAGATATCGGGCAGGTGCGGGAGGCTGATGTGCTGCCTCAGATTCGAGGACAAGACCTACGAAGACCTTCGCAGGAAGCTTCCGAGGAAGGGCTCGCGGATTGTTACGGCCCGGGGCATGGGCGAGGTGGTCGATTACGACATACTTGCGCAGCTTGTCACCATCGAGACTGACAAGGACAGGCGGATGGTGATACCGGTTTCTGAGATCATCGGGAAGAGCAATCCCGCACGAGAGGGAAACGGTGGGAAATCAGGGTAAGTTCTACGTAACGACCGCCATTCCGTACTCCAACGCCGAGCCGCATCTCGGCACCGCGTTGGAAGCCATAGGCACCGACGTCGTTGCGCGGTGGAAGAGGCTCACGGGATACGATGTCTTCTTTCTCACGGGCATGGACGAGAACAGTCAGAAGACGGTCAAGGCTGCGGAAGAGCGCGGCGTCGAGCCTCGGCAGTTGATCGACTACATATCGGGCAAGTTCAAAGAGCTCTGGGCCAAGCTCTACATATCCTACGACGACTTCGTTCGAACCACCGAGCCGAGGCACTGGAAGGTCGCCGTCGAACTGTTCAACCGCGTGTTCAAGACGGGGGACATATACGAGGGAACCTATGCCGGATGGTATTGCGTCGGCTGCGAGAATTTCCTGTCGGAGGAAGACATCGCCGACGGCAAGTGCCCGGTCGGGCACTCCGCAATCGAGTGGGTCTCCGAAAAGGGCTACTTCTTCCGCCTATCCAAGTACACCGACGCCGTCCGCGAGCACGTCGAGCGGCACCCTGAGTTCATCGAGCCCGACTTCCGCCGCAACGAGATCATGAACAGCTACCTCCTCCCAGGATTGAAGGATGTCTTTGTAACCCGGGAGTCCAACGGCTGGGGCATCCCAGTGCCCATCGCCCCCGGCCGTGTCCTGTACGTGTGGTTCGACGCGTTGGTGAACTACTTGACGGGCTGCGGATTCCTTTCCGACGGGGAGAAGTTCGACCGTTACTGGCCCGCCGACCTTCACGTCATCGGGAAGGACATTATCCGCTTCCACACTACCCACTGGCCTGCAATGCTCATGTCGGCAGGCCTTCCTCTTCCGAGAAGGGTATTTGTCCATGGTTTTGTAAACATCGAAGGCGTCAAGATATCCAAGTCGGCGGGCACCGCGGTGGACCCGGGCGTGCTTGTCGAGGAGTTCGGCGCAGACAGCCTTCGCTATTTCCTGATGCGAGAGGCCCCATACGCGCAAGATATATCATTTTCGCGTAAGAAGCTTGTCGAGCGCCACAACCGCGACCTCGCAAACGACCTCGGCAACCTCCTGCACCGAACGCTGACCATGGTCGCCAAATACAGGGACGGCGTCGTACCGAAAGCCGTTGACGGCGACGAAGGGAAGCCGCTTCGCGAGGCTGCCGCCGCGCTGCCGGGCTCTCTCGAACCAGAGATCGAAGCCCTTCGTTTTAACAGGGCACTCGAGCAGATCTGGGATGTGATACGACAGGCCAACAGGTACGTGGAGGAGTCCAGCCCCTGGTCTCTCGCCAAGGAAGCTTCGCAGCAGAAACGTCTCGACTCGGTTTTATATACGCTGCTCGAGTCGATAAGGCTCGTCTCCATCTGCCTATGGCCGTTCATGCCGGCGTCGTCAGCCGAAATGCGCCGGCAGTTGGGTCTCGGCGGAACAACTGACGACGTGCCAGTCGGCCAGGGCGGGTGGGGTCTTCTCAGCCCGGGCACCAAGGTGGAGGAGGGGACGCCGGTTTTCCCCCAGAAGGAAATCTCGGAATAGGCGACAGGGATTACAGGTGAGCAGACAAGAAACATTCATCTCGCGACTTGAAGAACTGGTCCGGCAGGACCCGCGCTACAACATGGACGCTTACACTTTTCTCCTCGACGCGCTGGGGTTCACGATTCGAATGCTCGGACGCGACAAAGAGTCGGACGATCCGGCCAAGCGCCATGTCTCCGGCCGAGAGCTGTTGGAAGGGATCAGGCGGTACGCCCTGCTGCAATTCGGCTTCATGGCCAGGGTGGTCTTCGAGGGATGGGGCGTGAAAGGTACCGATGACTTCGGGGAAATCGTCTTCAACCTTGTTGACAGGGGACTGCTGGGAAGGTCGGAGACGGACTCCAAGGAAGACTTCCACGCGGTGTACGATTTCGAGGAGGCCCTCGACCGCTCATATCGCATCGGCGGTGAGGCTCGGCTCACGCAGGAGAGCTGAACGGGCGCAAGAATACTAACGGCCCGCATCGTTACCCGAAGAAGTCCCGCACGGCCTCTGCAACATAGTCAAGTTGCCCGTAGGTCATCTCCGGGAAGATCGGCAGGGACAAGACCTCCCGGGCTGCGGTTTCCGATACCGGGAAATCCCCTTCCTTGTATCCCAGTTCTTCGCACACGCGCTGCAAGTGGAGCGTAATAGGATAGTGTATCGCGCACGCGATGTCCCGGTCGACGAGCCACTCGTGCAGCGCGTCCCGCTCGGGGCAACGGATCGTATAGTAGTTGTAGGAGTGGTAAGCATAGGGGAGTTCGACGGGCAACGATATGGGAAGTCCCTCAAGCCTGTCTCGATACGCTGCGGCAAGCTCGCGCCGCTTTTCCACCCATCTATCCAGGTGTTTGAGCTTCACCGACAGGATCGCCCCTTGAAGCCCCTCCATGCGGAAGTTGAAGCCCAGGATCGAGTGCTCGTAGCGCGAGCTCTCCCCGTGATGACGGATGAGCTTGGACTTGCGCGCTATCTCTTCGTCGTTGGTGACGACCATCCCGCCTTCCCCGAACGCCCCTAGGTTTTTCGGCGGGTAGAAACTAAAGCACCCCACGTCGGAAATCCCGCCCACCGGCTTATCTTTGTATCTCGCCCCGTTCGCCTGCGCAGCGTCCTCTATCACCGCCACGCCACGTTCTCTGGCCAGCGAGTTTATGGGAGCAAGATCGGCGGGATGTCCATACAGGTGAACCGGTATGACGGCCCGGCTCTTCTCCGTGAAGGCGTTCTTTACCTGTTCCGGGTCCAGATTGAGGGTTTCCGGGTCCACGTCGGCGAAGCGCGGAACGGCCCCCGCGAGCAAGACGGCCTCGACATTCGCCGCGAACGTGAAAGGGCTGGTTATTACCTCGTCTCCGGCGCCGACGGCGCAGGCTCTGAGCGCCACATACAGCGCCGACGTGCCGGAGTTCACGCCCACCGCATGGCGAGCCCCGCAGTAGTCCGCAAACTCCTTCTCGAAGCGCTCGACGAATTCGCCCAAGACGAACGCGCTCTTGTCCAGCACCTTCGCAAAGGCTTCCTCCAGCTCCGGCCTCAAACCAGCGTGCTGTTTTCCAAGATCGGTCGAGGGAACTTTCATGCCGAGCGCCCTCGTGTCTTATTGGCCGTATTCAGATCTTGACTACCTTCGCTTTGCCCTTGGTGTTTTTGGTCGCATTTCTCGTGTCAACCACTATCTGGGAGTGGCTGACGACAAGCCCGATATCGATCGCGTCATGGTCGGTCACAATCACCGCGCAGTCGTGTTCCGATAGGACCTGCGGGTTCAGCGGCTGGGAGCACAGCACTTCTCCGCCGCAGCAGAACTCGGGAACCAGCGGGTCGCAATATGATATCTCCGCGCCCTTCTCCGCAAGGTGATGCATGATCTCTGCCGCCGGTGACTCTCTGGTGTCACTCACGTTCCTCTTGTACGAGACGCCGAGGATCAGGATCCGCGAACCGTTCACACACTTGTGTTCTGAATTAAGAGCGTCAACCACTTTGGAGACCACGTACTGGGGCATGGCCGAATTTATCCGTGTGGACAGGTCGATGAAGCCGGCTTCGATGTCCATGAGTCGCGCCTTCCACGACAGGTATAGAGGATCAACCGGCAGGCAGTGCCCGCCCAACCCGGGTCCCGGATAGAACGGCATGAATCCGAAGGGCTTTGTTGCCGCGGCGTCTATCACCTCCCAGACGTCTATGCCCATCTTGCCGCACATCATGGCGAATTCGTTTATCAGGCTGATGTTCACCGTCCGGAACGTGTTCTCCAGCAGCTTCACCATCTCCGCGACGCGCGTTGAGGACACGGGAACCACTTCTCGAACGATCGTCTTGTATAGTTCCACCGCCACTGCTGTGCACCGTGGCGTGATGCCCCCCACCACCTTCGGGATATTCCGCGTCTTGAATCTCGTATTGCCGGGGTCGACCCTCTCCGGCGAAAACGCCAGGAACATGTCCTTGCCCATTTCCAGCCCTTGCTTCTCGAAGACAGGCTGGATTATCTCCTCGCACGTTCCGGGATATGTCGTGCTCTCCAGCACCACCAGCGAACCGGTAGGAAGATGCTCTCGGATTGCCTCCACCGCCTCGACGATGTAGGAAATGTCGGGGTCCTTGGTCTTTCTCAAGGGTGTGGGGACGGATATCACCGCCACATCGCAGGATGAGAGCTGTTTCGCCTCCGTGGTCGCGACCAACTTCCCGTCGCCGGTCGCCTGTTTGAGATCGGCATCCGAGATGTCCTCGATGTAGGACTTCGACGCGTTTACTTGCGCACATCGTTGGGGATTAGTGTCTATTCCCGTCACGCGGAAGCCGGCCTTGGAGAATTCTATCGCCAGCGGAAGCCCCGCGTATCCCAGCCCTACGACGGCAATCCTTGCCTTCTTCGTGCGAATCTTTGCTTCTAAGCCCACTGCATTCGTTCCTTGCGTGTTGCATCAAAGCGGCGGCGAGGCGCGAATCGCGCGCTCACGCCGCAGTTGAGTTCAGCCCGATTATGATCCTGGCGAGCTTGGCGGGATCGTGCCTCAGGAGGTCTTGCTTTTCCCACAGCACGCGCCTGCTCCCGCCTTCCAGCTTCTCCAGCAGGTCCGCCTCGACCACCTGGACCCCCAACCGGTGCAGGTCCTCGTCCACCTTGACCAGTTCCGCTCCCGCACGTGCATACGCCTCAAGCACTTCGGGAGGCGGTACTTTGTTGTTCACGAGCACATAATCGAGCGCTTCCGCTCCTATTTGCTCGATTATCGCCTTCACATGGTCCGAGGCGGAATAGCCGTCGGTCTGACCCGGCTGGGTCACAATATTGCATACATACACGGTCGTGGCCTTCGATAGACGGACGGCTCCGGCGATTCCTTCGACGAGCAGGTTGCTTATCACACTGGTATACAGACTTCCGGGCCCGAGGATCACATAGTCGGCCTTGACGATCTCCTCGATAGCCTCTTCGCTCGCGGGAGCGTCTGCAAGGCTGAGGAAGACCCGCTTTATGGGCGGCTTGTTCAGCTTGCGGACGTTCAGCTCTCCCTCGATTATCTGGCCGTCGTTGAGCTCGGCGCAGATTTGCGCGTCCGCGGTGGTGGAAGGGAGGACTTTCCCCCTTATCGCCAGGATGCGGCTGGTCTCCTTCAGCGCTTCTTCAAAGCTTCCCGTCACCTTAGCGAGGGCTGCGATGAAAAGATTACCCATCGTCATGCCCTCGAGGGAGCCGTTCTCGAACCGGTACTGGAACAGCTTGTGAACCAGCTCCTCCGATTCCGCCAATGCCACCAGGCAATTGCGGATGTCCCCCGGCGGCGGCAGCCCGAAATCCGCGCGTATCTTGCCCGAACTCCTCCCCGCATCCGTGACTGCGACCACAGCCGTCAGGTCTCTCGTGTAGCTCTTGATCCCCTCCAGCAGAATCGGCAGTCCCGTTCCCCCGCCGACCGCCACCACCTTTGGGTCAGGCCCTCGTTTGCTTCTGTTTATGAACTTTATGTAGTCAACAAGCTCGGAAAGTCTGTCAATCTCGAAGTGCGGGTCCTCGAGCCCCGAACGCGGCCGCAGATCCTTGAAGCGCCCGTGCCTCATTTGCACGGTGATCATCCCGAGCCTGTTTGAAATCGTTATCTCGGAATGAATCCTATCGCCGACCGAAATAACCTCGCTCGGGTGGAGGGAATAGCTGCGCATGATATCCAGGTAGCACTCTTCCTGCGTTGGGCCACGCTCCTCGTCGCTGATGATGATCTCGTCGAAGTACGGCCTGAGCCCCAGCATGTCTATCTTGCGCTCTTGCCTGCCGTGCACTCCACGGGTTACCAGGAAAGTCATGATGGAAGCTTCGCGCAGCCTGCTCAGCGTGGGAACAACGTCAGGGAAGGGCCTGATGTCCAGCACTTCATCGCTGTTGTAGCCTTCCAGGGCCGCCTTGACAAGTTCGTCTCCCATGCCGTACGTCTGGGCGATCTTGTCGAAGGCGTTTACCCGGGGGCCAAATCGCTCGGCGATTTCCAACTGCTTTTGGTAGGCGGCCTCTTCCGAGAGCGGAAGCCCCGCCCGCACCATGGCCCTGGCTGCGCGCCGTCGTGCCGCTTCAACCAATAGGCCGCTGCAGTCGTAGAGCGTGTCGTCCAGGTCGAAAATCGCAGCTCTTACGCTCACTCTTGGACTCTCAGGGAGCCATCCGTTTTCCGGCTTGGCGAATTATAGCAATACGCAACAATAGCGTCAACGAAAGGAAACACCTTTTGATGTTGTCGTACGCGCAGCCATGAGATAAACTTACCTGCCGGGACATGAGACCGCCAAACTCCTACAAGTTGCCTGGGGGGCAAAATCAAGCCGCTGACGGAACTACTTTCAATCCAGAGGATATCGATCCTCAAGGGCACGACGAAGCCGGAAGTGATCCGCGAGATGGTCGATCTTCTGGCGGCGTCGCCGCTGGTCGAGGATCCTGAAGAACTCCACCGTGCCGTGCTCGAGCGCGAGAAGATCCTGAGTACGGGCATAGGTCTTGGAATCGCCGTTCCGCATGCCAAAGTTCCATCGGCGGACGACATCGTCGCAGGCATAGGCAAGACACAGGTCCCCATCGATTACGGCTCCATTGATGATGAGCCCGTCCGTATCGTCGTAATGATCGCCGCCGCACCCTACCAGCAGGACGACTACATAAGAGCTCTCGCGAGCGTCACCCTTTTCCTGAAAAACAACGAGGTGCGCGCGTCCATTATCGCCGCCGAGACACGGGAAGAGATTGCCGAACTGATCGCCCGGGGCTCGCGATAGTCTCCTGCCCTCCCAGGCCTTCCCCAGCCGGATTCCCGCTTCAGGCAAGATGCCCCAGCTTCCGCCGTTTGGTTTCAAGGTAGCGGCAGTTCAGCTCGTGCTCGTCCACCCAGAGCGGCTCCCGCTCCACTTCCAATCCGCGCCCCTTGAGGCTGTCAAGCTTCGAGGGGTTATTGGTCAGCAGCCTAACCTTGCATATGCCTAGACTCTTCAATATCTCGGCCGCGAGCGTGAACTCCCTGTGATCCTTCTCGAAGCCGAGGGCTTTGTTGGCGTCCACCGTATCCAGCCCCGTATCCTGGAGCTGGTACGCCCGCAGCTTGTTCAGGAGCCCAACCCCGCGCCCTTCGTGGTTGTAAGCGTATATCAAGACCCCTAGCGGGGCTTTTCCGATCTTCTCCAAGCTTCTCGTCAGTTGCTTCCCGCAGTCGCATCGCAAGGAGTTGAACACGTCGCCGGTCAGGCAGGCGCTGTGGATCCTCACTAGGGCAGGGCGTTCCCCGTTCGGTTCACCGTTTACGAGCACCAGGTACTCTTCGTTATTGAAGCCCCGGTAGCCGTGAACCGTAAAGGTTCCAAAGCGCGTCGGAAGCTTGCTTGTCGCAACTCGCTCTACCATGGCAGACATCCTTTCCGGCTCTCGCCGCCACTCCACAACGCTCAGCCCTCCAGGGAGTAATGGCGCTCCACTGAGGCGTTCTCCAGAGACGAGAATCGTAAGAGGAAGAGCAGTGAAAGCCGTTGCATAAGGTCCAGGTGGAGATAGCGGGATTCGAACCCGCGACCTCGGCAATGCGAGTGCCGCGCTCTCCCAACTGAGCTATATCCCCGGTTTGCCGCTCTAGAAAGATACTACATTCGCGGGCTTTCCAAGTCAACCCCGCTCGCGCTGTGGCCGGCCCCGGTCCCGTCCCCGAAAGGGGGGCGTCCGCGCCCGTTGTGATTGACTTCTCTCCGCCTGCAACGTTAGAATCCATTGGTGATTTCGGGGATGCCTATGCCTTCCGACCTTGTGGTCATACGCGCCTCCAAGCCGGATTCGAACGTTGCCGAGCTCCTGCGCGAAAAGGGGGCGCGCATCGTACCCTTTGCCGAGGGTTACTCCGAAGCCTACATGCCCAGCGCCCGCGTCCTCGTTTACAGGAAAACGGCTCATTCGTTCCTTGCCTCCCTCGAAGATAGAACCCTCTTCGTCGAGGCCACTGAGAGCGCCGACGGAGACAAGGCCGGCGTATTTCTCATAGAAGGCGAGGACTTGCTTGAGACGCGGGGGTTCCATCCCAATGCCGTCAGGGGGGCCGTCACGTCGCTCATTCTCCAGTACGGTGTTTCCGTAGTTACCAGCGAGTCGCCCGAGGAAACTGCTGAACTCATCCTCATGATGGCCAAGCAGGAGCAGCACGGTATCCCCGAGACAACGCTTCATCCGAAAAGGCGTGCCATAGACATGCCTGATACGCAACGCCGCGTCGTCGAAATGCTGCCCGGGACGGGCCTTGTCATCGCCAGGGAGCTTCTCAAGAAGTTCGGTACCATAGAGAAAATCGCCTCGGCATCCGTTGAGGAGCTGGCCGAGGTGAAAGGGGTAGGCAAGGCGAAGGCGGGCGCAATCCGCAGGGTATTCGCGGAGCGCTACGAGGACGTGGACAGCGAACGCGAAATAGAGGATGCGCTCGCCGAAGACCCCTCTCTCCTCTTTCCGAAAGCGCCAACGCTTCTCGCCAGGCAGCACCGCCTCCGGCTCGAAGACGGGACCCAGGGCGTAATCGACATGCTCTTTCTCGACGAAAGGGACCGGATTCTCTACGTCGTCGAGGTGAAGAAGCAGCCGGTGACCCTGATGGACTACAGGCAGGTAAAGGCGTACATGCAGGCCGCAGCGAACTCCGAACTCATAGCGCGCCACCTGCGAGCCGGCGCTTCACTCCATGGCATCCTGGTTTCCGTTGCCCAGTCGAACTTTCAGTCTCCCAGCGAATCGGTCGAAGTGCGCGCCGTGGACAAGGCCAAAGTGCTGCAAGCGCTCGGGAAGATGCGATGAGCTTCGTGGACTTCATATACGCGCTCGAAAAGGCCCCCGGACTGAGGGGACGCGCGGTTCACATCGAGGAGATCCCGGCTAGACAGGCGCGATACGGCAAGCTCCGCAGGCGGCTCCCCGCCGAAGTCCAGGTCGCGCTTGACCGAATGGAAATCCGCAGGCTCTACGTTCACCAGTCGAAAGCGATTAATCTCGTGCGCGAATCCAAGGACGTCGTCATTGCTACCTCCACGGCCAGCGGCAAGACCCTTTGCTATAACATCCCCGTAGCCGAGCGACTTGTCTCCGATGAATCGGCCCGCGCACTCTACATCTTTCCCACCAAGGCCCTCGCTCAGGATCAGCTCAGGGCGCTGGGCGAGTTTGCAAGAGACGTCCCCCCCCTTCTTGACGCGCTCAATGCGGGAACCTACGACGGTGACACTCCCAGCGCGAGCCGCAGGAAGGTCCGCCAGAGCATGCGAATCGTCCTCACAAATCCCGACATGATTCACCAGGGAATTTTACCCTATCACGCCAAGTGGGCCGATTTCTTCGAAGGCCTCTCGTACATCGTGGTGGACGAGATACATCAATATCGCGGGATATTCGGCTCACACGTGGCTAACGTCTTCAGGCGCCTCAGGCGAGTGTGCGCCAGATACGGAGCGGACCCGACGTTCGTCTGCTGTTCCGCGACCATCTCCAACCCCAAGCAGCTTGCCGAACGGCTCAGCGGCAAGGCAATGGAACTGGTTGATGAAGACGGTTCCCCCCAGGGCAAGAAGTACTTCGCTCTCTGGAACCCCCCGCTTCTCCCCGGCCAGGACTTCGTGCGCAAGAGTTCCAACGTCGAAGCCAAGGAGGCTCTCGTGGACCTCGTGAAGAAGGGGGTCCCGACGATCGTGTTCACCAACGCCCGCGTCGTCGCCGAACTCATATATCGATACGCGCATGACGATCTTAACGCCCAGGCGCCGGCGCTCGCCGACCGAGTGCGCCCCTACCGCGGCGGATACCTGCCCTCGGAGCGGCGTGAGATCGAAAAGCAGTTGTTCTCCGGAGAGCTGCTGGCCGTCACGGCGACATCCGCGCTGGAACTCGGAATCGACGTCGGCACGCTGGAAGCCTGCATAATGGTCGGGTTCCCGGGCTCGATCGCCAGCATGTGGCAGCGGGCCGGCCGCGCAGGCCGAAGGTCCGACGAAAGCCTGGTCATGCTCATAGCCTATGACGATCCCATCGACCAGTACTTCATGAGGCACCCGCGGTATCTGTTCGGCGAGAGCGTCGAGGAGGCGATAATCGAGCCCGAGAACAAGTACATCCTCGCGTCCCATCTCGGGTGCGCCGCTTTCGAAATCCCCGTCAGACAGGTGGACGAGAATCGGTTCGGGGCCCTTACAGTGCCGATCTCGAATGCGTTGGCCGAGGCGGGGGCCTTAAAGAAATCGGGCGACGGCTACTACTGGTCATCGGCCGATTTTCCGGCCTCGAAAATCTCTCTTCGGACGATCTCGGGGGACACCTACGCCATCATCGAGAAGACATCCGAAGGTGTGGGCACGCTCGGGCAGGTCGATTCGATCAGTGCGCCGGAGCTGCT
>Ga0180431_10005499_pt1 | contig 15403 bp, 13 predicted proteins | sample SS_ome_11_FD_132459 | JGI IMG/M metagenome (GOLD analysis project Ga0180431, IMG submission 132459) | Hypersaline lake sediment archaeal communities from the Salton Sea, California, USA - SS_1_MS_1 metaG | ecosystem: Environmental > Aquatic > Non-marine Saline and Alkaline > Hypersaline >... | reverse complement strand
GCGTTCCCGGTCGGGGACACCGCCAAACCGGCGATCCGGCAAGAAGCGGCCCGGCGCGGGCTGGCGGTGGCCGACAAGCCCGACAGCCACGACATCTGCTTCATCGCCTCCGGGGACACCCGCGCCTTCCTCGGCTCCAGGATCGGGGTGCGGCCCGGCGCCGTCGTAGACGCCGACGGCGCGGTGCTGGCCCGCCACGAGGGTGTGCACGGGTTCACCGTCGGCCAGCGCAAGGGCCTGGGCATTCCGGGCCCGGGCCCCGACGGTGCTCCGCGCTACGTGACGGCGATCGACGCCGAGACCGGCACGGTCCGAGTCGGTAGCGCCACCGACCTCGACGTGCGGGAGTTGACCGGCCGGGATCCAGTGTTCACCTCCGGAACCGCGCCACGCGGACCCATCGAATGCGAGGTCCAGGTCCGCGCCCACGGCGGGGTCGCACCCGGGGTGGCCGAACTGACCGGGGGTGGGGTCCGGATGCGGTTGCGCAGCCCGCTTCGCGGGGTCGCCCCCGGGCAGACCATGGTGCTGTACCGACCCGACCCCGAGGGCGACGAGGTCATCGGCAGCGCCACTCTGTCGTGAGCGTTTTCGCTGCGGCGACCGGGATCGGTTCCTGGCCGGGGTCCTCGCCTCGGCGGGCCGCCGAGGTCGTGGTCGGCGAACTTCCCCGGCTGCCCTACCTTCCCGAACTGCCCGCGCGCGGCGTGGGGGCCGACATGATCGGCCGGGCCGGGGCGCTGCTCGTCGACATCGCGATCGACACCGTGCCGCGCGGATACCGGATCACCGCCCGGCGTGGCTCGGTCGCCCGTCGTGCGGCCAGCATCCTCGACGAGGACGTCGACGCCCTCGAGGAGGCCTGGGAGAAGGCCGGTGCGGCGACGGGCGGGGCGACGGTGAAGGTTCAGGCACCCGGGCCGGTCACCCTGGCCGCCGCCCTCGAACTGGGCAACGGGCATCGGGCGATCACCGACGCCGGCGCGGTGCGGGACCTGACCGCCTCGCTGGCCGAGGGGGTGGCCGCCCATCGGGCCGAGGTCGCGCGGCGGCTGGGGGCACCGGTGGTCGTCCAGTTCGACGAGCCGCTGCTGGCTGCCGCGCTGGCCGGCCGGCTCTCGGGTGTGACCTCGCTCAGTCCGGTGCACCCCGTCGAGGAGATGGTGGCTGTCGAACTGATCGACGCCTGCGTGAGCGCGGTGGGCGGGGAGGTGATGGTGCACTGCTGCGCGGCCGACCCGCCATGGACGGTGCTGCAGCGCAGCACGATCAGTGCGCTGTCGGTAGACGCCGCGCTACTGGGAGACCGCTGTGACGGGATCGGGGAGTTCCTCGACTCCGGGCGCACCGCGGTGCTGGGGGTGCTGTCGGCCACCCAACCGCCGGTTCGGCCCACGGCGGAGCAGGTGGCCGTCGCCGCGGCGGCGCTGACCGACCGGCTCGGGTTCGGCCGACCAGTGCTGGGCGCGCAGGTCGGCATCAGCCCGGCATGCGGCCTGGCCGGGGCGGACGAGCCGTGGGCGCGGGCCGCGACCGGTCTGGCTCAGCGGGCCGCCGCGGCGATCGCCGAGGATCCCGGGGCGATCTGACTTCGGCCCGCCGGTCGACAGGCTCGATAGGGTGGGACCCGACGCTCCCGTCCACAACACCAGCCAGCATCCGAGAGGTGGCGACATGCCCACTCCCTCAGCCGACGTCTTCGACCGTCTGCGGCCCCTGGCCGCGATCGAGGATCCCGCCGCCCGGCCGACCCGCACGGTGGAGGAGGTGTTCACCGGACGGCCGCTGGCGACCATCCCGGTCGGCAACGCCGCCGACGCCGAAGCCGCCGTCGCCAAGGCCCGCGTCGCCCAGGCCGGGTGGGCCCGCCGGCCGGTCTCCGAACGGCTCAAGATCGTGGAGCGCTACCGCGATCTGGTGGTCAAGAACAGCGATTTGCTGATGGACCTGTTGCAGGCCGAGGCGGGCAAGGCCCGCTGGGCCGCGCAGGAGGAGCTGATCGACCTGATCGCCAACGCCAACTACTACGCCCGGGTGTCCGCGGACCTGCTCAAGCCGCACACCGTCCAGGCGCTGCTGCCCGGTATCGGTAAGACCACCGTCGCCCACCAGCCCAAGGGCGTTGTCGGGGTGATCTCGCCGTGGAACTACCCCATGACGCTGACCGCCTCGGACTCGGTTCCGGCGCTGATCGCGGGCAACGCGGTCGTGCTCAAACCCGACAGCCAGACGCCCTACTGTGCGCTGGCCTGCGCCGAGTTGCTCTACCAGGCCGGCCTGCCACGCGACCTCTACGCCATCGTCCCCGGGCCGGGTGCGGTCGTCGGCACCACCATCCTGCAGAACTGCGACTACCTGATGTTCACCGGTTCCACCGCAACCGGTCGGGAGCTGGCCGAGCAGTGCGGACGCCGGCTGATCGGGTTCTCCGCCGAACTCGGCGGCAAGAACCCGATGATCGTCACCCGCGGCGCCGACCTGGACAAGGTGGCCAAAGCCGGCACCAGGGCGTGCTTCTCCAACGCGGGCCAGCTGTGCATCTCCATCGAGCGGATCTACGTCGAGAACGGCATCGCCGAGGAGTTCACCGACAAGTTCGGCAAGGCGGTGCGCAACATGCGGCTCGGCAGCGCCTACGACTTCTCCGCCGACATGGGCAGCCTGATCTCCGAAGGCCAGCTGAAGAACATGTCGGACCATGTCGAGGACGCGAAAGCCAAGGGTGCCACGGTGATCGCCGGCGGCAAGGCCCGCCCGGACATCGGTCCGCTGTTCTACGAGCCCACGGTGCTGACCGGCGTCACGCCCGAGATGGAGTGCTACGCCAACGAAACCTTCGGTCCGCTGGTTTCCATCTACCCGGTCGCCGACGTGGAGGAGGCCATCGCGCGGGCCAACGACACCGAGTATGGACTCAACGCCAGCGTGTGGGCGGCCTCGACCGGTGAGGGGGAGCGGATCGCGGCGCGACTGCGGTCGGGCACGGTCAACGTCAACGAGGGTTATGCGTTCGCCTGGGGCAGCCTCAGCGCGCCGATGGGCGGTATGGGTGTCTCGGGAGTGGGCCGCAGGCACGGCCCGGAGGGATTGCTGAAATACACCGAGGCCCAGACGATCGCCACCGCCCGGGTGCTCAACCTCGACCCGCCGTTCGGGTTGTCCCCGACGCTCTGGCAGAAGTCGCTGCTGCCGATCGTGCAGGGGGTCATGCGCCTGCCCGGCCGGAACTGACCCCGGCGGCCGTCCCGCCCCCGGGGCAGGCGATAGCCTTCCTGGGTGACCCACCACCCCCCGGACGGCGACCCGGTCACCCCGGCCGTGCGCCGTCGCTGGCGGGAGCTGGCCGACGAGGTGCGCGAGCATCAGTTCCGCTACTACGTCAAGGACGCGCCGGTCATCTCCGACGCCGAGTTCGACAGGTTGTTTCACGACCTGGTCGATCTCGAGGAGCGCTATCCCGAACTGCGGGTGCCGGACTCGCCGACCCAACTGGTCGGCGGGGCGGGATTCGCCACCGAGTTCACCGAGGCCGTTCACCTCGAACGGATGCTCAGTCTCGATGACGTCTTCAACCCCGGGGAACTGGGGGCCTGGTCCAACCGGGTGGAGAACGAGATCGGCCCCGACCCGCACTACCTCTGCGAGCTGAAGATCGACGGGGTGGCGATCGCGCTGGTCTACCGGGGCGGGCGGCTGGAACGCGCGGCCACCCGCGGCGACGGACGGGTGGGTGAGGACGTCACTCTCAATGCCCGAACGATCGGTGATGTGCCCGAAACCCTCACCGATGCAGCAGATTTCCCCGTCCCCGAGCTGCTGGAGGTGCGCGGCGAGGTCTTTTTCATGCTCGCCGACTTCGAGGATCTCAATGCGAGCCTGGTCGCCGACGGCAAGCCGCCGTTCGCCAATCCCCGCAACAGTGCGGCCGGTTCGCTGCGGCAGAAGAACCCGGCGGTCACCGCCCGCCGCCCGCTGCGGATGATCTGCCACGGTCTGGGCTACGCCGACGGGTTCAACCCGGCCAGCCTGCACGACGCCTACACCGCCCTGAAGGCCTGGGGGCTGCCGGTCTCCGGGCACACCACCCGCGTGCAGGGCCTGTCCGCGGTGGAGGAACGGGTCGGGTACTGGGGCGAGCGGCGGCATCAGATCGCGCACGAGATCGACGGCCTGGTGGTCAAAGTCGATGATTTCGCCCAGCAACGCCGCCTCGGCGCCACCTCCCGGGCGCCGCGCTGGGCGGTGGCCTACAAGTACCCTCCCGAGGAGGCCCAGACCCGGCTCAACGACATCCGGGTCAACGTGGGCCGCACCGGCCGGGTCACCCCGTTCGCGTTCATGACCCCGGTCCGCATCGCCGGGTCGACGGTCAGCCTGGCCACCCTGCACAACGCCGCCGAGGTCAAGCGCAAGGGCGTGCTGATCGGTGACACGGTGGTGATCCGCAAGGCCGGGGACGTCATCCCCGAGGTGCTCGGCCCGGTGGTGGACCTGCGCGACGGCAGCGAACGGGAGTTCGTGATGCCCACCCACTGCCCGGAGTGTGGAACGCCGCTCGCCCCGGCCAAGGAGGGTGATGTCGACATCCGCTGCCCCAACGCCCGGTCCTGCCCGGCGCAGCTGCGCGAGCGGGTGTTCCACCTGGCCGGGCGCGGCGCGCTGGACATCGAGGGTCTGGGCTACGAGGCGGCGACCGCGCTGCTGACCGCGGGGGTGATCACCGATGAGGGTGACCTTTTCGCCATCACCGCCGAGGATCTGTCGCGGGCCGATTTCTTCCGCACCAAGGGCGGGGCGCTGTCGGCCAACGCCACCCGTCTGCTGGCCAACCTGCAGAGGGCGAAGGACCGGCCGCTGTGGCGGATCCTGGTCGCGCTGTCGATCCGGCACGTCGGCCCGACGGCGGCCCGGGCATTGGCCGGCGCGTTCGGCAGCCTCGAGGCCATCATGGCCGCCGGGGAGGATCAGCTCGCCGATGTGGAGGGAGTCGGACCCACCATCGCCGCGGCGCTGCGGGAGTGGTTCGCGGTGGACTGGCACCGCGCCATCGTCGAGAAGTGGCGTGCGGCGGGGGTGCGGATGGCCGACGAGCGCGAATCCGGCGTCGAACCCACCCTCAGGGGCTTGACCGTGGTGGTGACCGGGTCGCTGAACGGCTTCTCCCGGGACCAGGCCAAGGAGGCCATCATCGCCCGCGGCGGCAAGGCCGCCGGATCGGTGTCGAAGAAGACCTCGTTCCTGGTCGCCGGCGACGCGCCGGGCTCGAAGTACGACAAGGCGGTCGAGCTGGGTGTGCCCGTCCTCGACGAGGACGGGTTCGCCCGGCTGCTGGCCGAGGGGCCGCCGGACGGGGCGGTCAGCGCAGCAGAGTAGCCACGATGCCGGCCAGGTAGCCGAGCCGGGCGACCTCCGAGGGCCGGAACCGGGGCCCGCCCGGCCGGCCCAGCACCATCGCCGTCGTCGGCTGGCCCAGCGGCGCGGCAGCCAGTGTGGTGGCCATGTCACGCCACAGCTGGGGCGTCCAGTCCGCGGAGACGTCCAGCGCGACCGCCCGGCTGATCGGCAGCCACGGTGTCGAGGCGGCCTGGCTCTCCGGCGCGCCGGCGCTGCCGACCACCCGCCGCGGGCCGGACTCGGCGAGTTCCACCACGGTGCACCACCCGACCCGCAGCACGCGCGGTGCCTCGTCGACGAGCACCTGCAACTTGGCCATGCGTTCCCCGGCGGCGGCGACATGGTCGATGAGCTCGAGTTCGCGGTGCGCCTCCAGCAGGCCGGTGTAGGGGCGGATGCTGTCCACGCGGACACCGCGCAAGGACTCAGCGGCGCTGATCAGGCTGTCCGGCATCGCCCCGGGGGGCAGGTCGACGACGAGGTCGTCGATGGCGAAGCCCGGACCGCGCTCGACGACGTCCAACGAGAGGATGTCGGCGCCCGCCGACCCCAGCGCAACGGCCAGCGAACCGAGGCTGCCCGGCCGGTCTTCGAGCTCCACGCGCAGCAGGTAGGACGGCACGCTAACGGGCCCGCATCATCCGCTGGGCCACCTCCAGCAGGACCCGCCGCGGCGCCACCCGGTATCCGTTGGCCAGCAGGGCGTTCCGCAGACCCGAGATCACCGTCGGTGTCGACTTGTCGATGGCGGCCATCGCGGTGTCGACGACCTGCTGGGAGGTCTGCCGACCGTCGGTGAGGAACTCCTCGCCGGTCCGTGCGAAGAACTCGGTCTCGGTGGCGCCCGGGCAGAGCGCGAAAACCCGCACCCCGCTGGACTTCGTCTCCTGCCACAGCGACTCGGTGAAGGACAGCACGAAGGCCTTGGTGGCCCCGTACACGGCCATGCCGGGGGTGGGCTGGAAAGCCGCAGTCGAGGCGACGTTGATGATCATCCCGCTGCCCGCCCCGATCATTGCCGGCAGGAACAGCCCGGTGAGTTCGACCAGCGTCACGCAGTTCAACTGGATCTGGGCGGAATTGGCGTCGACGTCCTGGTCGGCGAAGTCGCCGTGCAGCCCGACACCGGCGTTGTTGACCAGCACGTCGATCCGGCGCCCGAGATCGGCGACCCTGGCGGCGACTGCGGCCGCCGAACCGGGAACGGCCAGGTCGGCGGGGATCACGTCGACGGTCAGCCCGGGGCTGATCTGCAGCAGCCTGGTGCGCAGCTGGTCCAGCTTGTCGGCCCGACGGGCCACAAGGACGAGGTTGGCCTCGCGCTGGGCGAACCGGATGGCGAACTCCTCACCGATGCCGCCGCTGGAGCCGGTGATCAGCGCGGTGGTGTTCGCTAGGTGCACGGGCACTCCTGTCCTCAAGTCGCCAACCGGGTCGAGCGCAACCCTAGTTGCTGCCGCCGCCGAAATCGCCGCCGCACGGGCTTACCGGTCCGGATGACCCGTCCCATAGGCTTACCCACCGTGTCCACGATCTCCCGCGACGACGTGGCGAAGCTGGCCAAGCTGGCCCGGCTCGCCCTGACCGACGACGAACTCGACGCGTTCGCCGGCCAGCTCGATGCGATCCTGGCCTATGTCGGCCAGATCCAGGCTGTCGACGTCACCGATGTCGCGCCCACCGGAAACCCGCTGACCGACGTCAACGTCACCCGTCCCGACATCGTCCAGTTCAGCCTGACCCAGCAGCAGGCGCTGGCCGAGGCGCCGGCCTCCGACGAGGGCCGGTTCGCCGTCCCGCAGATCCTGGGGGAGGAGGCGTGAGCGCGAACGGGGCCGAGGACATCATCCGCCTCGATGCGGCCGCCATGGCGGCCAAGATCGCCGCCAAGGAGCTCAGTTCGACCGAGATCACCCAGGCCTGCCTGGATCAGATCGCCGACACCGACGAGCGCTATCACGCCTTCCTGCACGTCGCCGCCGACCGTGCGCTGGCCGCGGCCGGGCAGGTCGACGCCGCCGTCGCCGCCGGTGAACTGCTGCCCTCGCAACTGGCCGGCGTGCCGCTGGCGCTCAAGGACGTGTTCACCGCCACCGATATGCCGACCACCTGCGGGTCGCGGATCCTGGAGGGCTGGACCTCGCCGTACGACGCCACGGTGACCGCCCGCATCCGGCGGGCCGGAATCCCCATCCTGGGCAAGACGAACATGGACGAGTTCGCGATGGGCTCCTCGACGGAGAACTCCGCCTTCGGGCCGACCCGCAACCCCTGGGACCTCGACCGGGTGCCCGGCGGGTCCGGGGGCGGCAGCGCCGCGGCGCTGGCGTCGTTCCAGGCCCCGCTGGCCATCGGTTCCGACACCGGCGGATCCATCCGCCAGCCGGCTGCCCTGACCGCGACGGTCGGAGTCAAGCCCACCTACGGGACGGTCTCCCGCTACGGGCTGGTGGCCTGCGCGTCCTCGCTGGACCAGGGCGGCCCGTGCGCGCGGACGGTGCTCGATACCGCCCTGCTGCACTCGGTGATCGCCGGGCACGACCCGCACGACTCGACCTCGCTGTTCGCCGCGATCCCGGACGTGGTGGAGGCCGCGCGCGCCGGCGCGTCCGGAGACCTCAGCGGTGTGACCGTCGGGGTGGTCAAGCAGTTGCGCAGCGGCGAGGGCTACCAGCCCGGTGTCCTCGCCTCGTTCGAGGCCGCGGTCACCCGACTGGCGGATCTCGGCGCGCAGATCCGCGAGGTCGACTGCCCCAACCTGGACTACTCGCTGTCGGCCTACTACCTGATCCTGCCCTCGGAGGTCTCCTCCAACCTGGCCCGCTTCGACGCGATGCGCTACGGGCTGCGGGTCGGCGACGACGGCACGCACAGCGCCGAGGAGGTGATGGCGCTGACCCGGGCCGCCGGCTTCGGGCCGGAGGTCAAGCGCCGCATCATGATCGGCACCTACGCGTTGTCCGCCGGGTACTACGACGCCTACTACAACCAGGCGCAGAAGGTGCGCACGATGGTCGCCCGCGACTTCGACGCCGCCTACGAAACCGTCGACGTGCTGGTGTCCCCGGCCACCCCGAGCACGGCCTTCCGGCTCGGCGAGAAGGTCGACGATCCGCTGGCGATGTACCTGTTCGACCTGTGCACGCTTCCGCTGAACCTGGCCGGGCACTGCGGCATGTCAGTGCCCTCGGGTCTTTCACCGGACGACAACCTGCCGGTCGGCCTGCAGATCATGGCTCCTGCCCTGGCCGACGACCGGCTCTACCGGGTCGGCGCCGCCTTCGAGGCCGCCCGCGGTCCGCTGCCGTCTGCGGTGTAGCCCCGCGCGCCGTCCGCCCAGCGGGTTAGATGGGCACCATGCGTATCGGAGTTCTCACCGGCGGGGGAGACTGCCCCGGCCTCAACGCCGTCATCCGCGCGGTAGTGCGGACCTGCGACGCCCGCTACGGGTCCTCGGTGGTCGGTTTCCAGGACGGCTGGAACGGACTGCTGGAGAACCGACGCATCCAGCTGGTCAACGACGAACGCAACGCCCGGCTGCTGGCCAAGGGCGGCACCATGCTGGGCACCGCCCGGACCAACCCGGAGAAGCTGCGCGCCGGGATCGACGACATCAAGGCGACGCTGGAGGACAACGGGATCGACGTGCTGATCCCGATCGGCGGTGAAGGCACCCTGACCGCCGCACACTGGCTGACCGAGGAGGGCGTCCCGGTCGTCGGGGTTCCCAAGACCATCGACAACGACATCGACTGCACCGACGTGACGTTCGGGCATGACACCGCGCTGATGATCGCCACCGAGGCGATCGACCGGCTGCACAGCACCGCCGAGTCCCACCAGCGGGTGATGCTGGTCGAGGTCATGGGACGGCACGCCGGCTGGATCGCCCTCAACGCCGGCCTGGCCTCCGGGGCGCACATGACCCTGATCCCCGAGCAGCCCTTCGACGTCGACGAGGTCTGCCGGATGGTCAAGCACCGGTTCCAGCGGGGAGCGTCGCATTTCATCTGCGTGGTGGCCGAGGGCGCCAAGCCGGCCGAGGGTTCGATGCAGCTGCGGTCCGGCGGTATCGACGAATTCGGCCACGAACGGTTCACCGGTGTCGCCCAGCAGCTCGCGGTCGAGTTGGAGAAGCGGATCCGCAAGGAGGTCCGGGTCACCGTACTCGGACACGTCCAGCGCGGCGGTTCGCCGACCGCCTACGACCGGGTGCTGGCCACCCGGTTCGGCGTCAACGCCGCCGATGCCGCCCACGCCGGGGAGTACGGGATGATGGTCTCGCTGCGCGGTGAGGACATCGGCCGGGTGCCGCTGGCCGACGCCGTGCGCCAGCTCAAGCTGGTTCCCCAGAGCCGCTACGACGACGCGGCGGCATTCTTTGGCTGAGCACCGGCGGCTGGCCGCACTCGGGGCGGCCGCCGTCAGCGCGCTGGCCGTGCTGGCCGGCCCCGCGCCCGCGGCCGCCGCCGACGACTGTCCGGACGTCGAACTGCTCTTCGCCCGGGGTACCGGTGAGCCCCCCGGCCTGGGGCGGGTGGGCCAGGCGCTGGCCGACAATCTGGCACCCATGCTGGGCGGGCGCAGCCTGGCCGTCTACGGGGTGAACTACCCGGCCAGCGTCAACTTCCTGGCCACCTCCAGCGGGGCCTCCGACATCGAGAACCACCTGTCCCGGGCGGCGGTGGCCTGCCCGGCCACCAGGTTCGTGCTCGGCGGGTTCTCCCAGGGGGCGGCGGTGATCTCGATGCTGGCCGGGGTGCCGCCGCTGGGCAACCTGGTCGGCAACCTCGGTTCGGCGCCGCCGATGCCGCCGGAGGCGGCCGATCAGATCGCCGCGGTGGCGGTGTTCGGCAACCCGGCCAACCGGTTCGGCACCCCGCTGTCGACCACCGGGCTGTTCGCCGGGCAGGCGATCGACCTGTGCAGCCCCGGCGACCCCATCTGCTACCCGGGCGGCCGGGACCGCGCCGCGCACAACGGTTACGAGTTCCCGCCCTACTCCCAGGACGCCGCCGCGTTCGTCGCCGGCCGGATCTGACCCTCTCAGCCCGGCGGGCTGTCCAGTGAGGTGTCGCGGGTGTCGCGCATCACCAGCAGCGCCACCAGGGTCAGGCAGGCCGCCGTCGCGAGGTAGACGCCGACCCACCCGACGCCGTAGCGGGTCGACAGCCACGTAGCGATGAAGGGGGCGACCGCCGCACCGAGGATACTGGCCGCGTTGTAGGCGATTCCCGAGCCGGTGTAGCGGACGTTGGTGGGGAACAGTTCTGGCAGAACGGCGCTCATCGGGCCGAAGGTCAGGCCCATCAGCGTCATGCCCAGAGCCAGGAACAGCAGCACCGAACCGGCCGAACTGCGCTGCGGGTCGAGCAGAGCGGCGAAGGCCGCGCCATAGCCGATGATCGCGACGGTCACCGCGATCAGGGTGGGCCGGCGGCCCCACCGGTCGGCCAGCATTCCCGATACCGGGATCAGCGCGGCGAAGAAGACCACCGCGACCATCTGCAGTCGCAGGAAGTCGAAGAAGCTGAAACCCAGGCCCGCACCGTCCGGCGGGCGCTTGGCGGTGCCGTAGCTCAACGCCCAGGTGGTGACCACGTAGAACAGCGTGTAGGTGGCCAGCATCACGAAGGTGCCGATCAGCAGCTGGGGCCAGCTGGTCCGGAACACCTGCGCCACCGGGGTTTTCACCCGCTCCCCGCGTTCGACGGCCCTGGCGAACACCGGGGTCTCGGTCAGGCGGAGCCGGACGTAGAGCCCGATGCCCACCATGACCGCGCTGAACAGGAACGGAACCCGCCAGCCCCAGGTCAGAAAAGCCCCGTCCAGGTCCGGGTCGGCGTTGGAATGCCGCAGCCAGGTCAGCAGCGCCAGGAAGGCCCCGTTGGCCAGCAGGAATCCGATCGGGGCGCCCAGTTGCGGCCACATCGCCGCCCAGGCCCGCCGGCCCGGCCGGGCGGTCTCCACCGCCAGCAGTGCCGCCCCGCTCCATTCCCCGCCCAGCGCCAGGCCCTGTGCGAAACGCATCAGCGCCAGCAGCGCCGGGGCCAGCAGGCCGACCTGATGGTAGGTGGGCAGCAGGCCGATTGCGAAGGTCGCTATGCCCATCGTGAGCAGCGAACCGACCAGGGTCGCCTTGCGGCCGACCCGGTCGCCGAAGTGCCCGAACAGGATCGAGCCCAGCGGCCGGGCAGCGAACGCCAGCCCGAAGGTGGCCAGCGAGGCCAGCAGCGCGGTGGTCGGATTCCCCTTCGGGAAGAACAGGAACGGGAACACCGTCACCGCCGCGGTGGCGTAGATGTAGAAGTCGTAGAACTCGACGGTGGTGCCGACCATCGACGCCACGACGATGCGCCGCCGCGGCACCCCGGCGACGAGGTCGCTCTGCTCGCTTCTCACCAGCGTTGTTCCCTTCTCGGGTGATCCGACCGCGACACCCTACCGGGCTGGCACCGATGCCCGGGACGATCGCCGGGCGCCGAGACTGCGGACGCCGAGCGTGAAGCCACGGCGAAAAACCGGCCCGGAAAGCGGTGAGGTTTCACGTTCGGCGAGCCGGAACGTCGCCCCACTAGGATCGGGGGCCATGACGACCGCCGCCACCGCCGAACTCCTCGCCTACGACGAGGTCCTGGCCCGGTTCGACCCGGTCCTCGGCCTCGAGGTACACGTCGAGCTCTCCACCGCGACCAAGATGTTCTGCGGTTGCCCGACGGACTTCGGCGCCGAACCCAACACCCAGGTCTGCCCGGTGTGTCTGGGCCTTCCGGGCGCGCTGCCGGTGCTCAACGGGGCGGCGGTGGAGTCGGCCATCCGGATCGGTCTGGCGCTGAACTGCTCCATCGCCGCGTGGAGCCGGTTCGCCCGGAAGAACTACTTCTATCCGGACATGCCCAAGAACTACCAGATCTCCCAGTACGACGAGCCGATCGCGGTCGACGGCTACCTCGAGGTCCCCCTCGAGGACGGTGACACCTTCCGGGTCGGCATCGAGCGCGCCCACATGGAGGAGGACACCGGCAAGCTGACCCACCTGGGCAGCGAGACCGGCCGCATCCACGGCGCCACCACCTCGCTGCTGGACTTCAACCGGGCCGGGGTGCCGCTGATCGAGATCGTCACCAAGCCCATCGAGGGGGCCGGTGAGCGCGCTCCGCAGGTGGCCCGCGCCTACGTCACCGCGCTGCGGGACCTGCTGCGCGCGCTGGGGGTCTCCGACGTGCGGATGGACCAGGGCTCGCTGCGCTGCGACGCCAATGTCTCGCTGCGACCGCATCAGCAGGCCGAGTTCGGCACCCGGACCGAGACCAAGAACGTCAACTCGCTCAAGAGCGTCGAGGTGGCCGTCCGCTACGAGATGCGCCGCCAGGCCGCCGTCCTGGCTGCCGGCGGCACGGTGCACCAGGAGACCCGGCACTTCCACGAGGACGGGCACACCTCGCCGGGCCGGGACAAGGAGACCGCCGAGGACTACCGGTACTTCCCGGAGCCGGATCTGGAGCCGGTGGCGCCGAGCCCGGAAACGGTGCAGCGGCTGCGCGGCACCGTCCCGGAACTGCCCTGGCTGGCGCGCAAGCGGATCCAACAGGACTGGGGGGTTTCCGACGAGGTGATGCGCGACCTGGTCAACGCCGGTGCGGTCGAGCTGGTCGCGGCCACGGTGTCCCACGGCGCGCCCAGTGAGTCAGCCCGCGCCTGGTGGGGCAACTTCCTGGTGCAGAAGGCCAACGAGGTCGGGGTGGAACTGGATGCCCTGGCCATCACGGCCGCCCAGGTGGCCACGGTCATCGCCCTGGTCGAGGAGGGAAAGTTGTCGAACAAGCTGGCCCGCCAGGTGGTCGAGGGGGTGCTGGCCGGGGAGGGTGAACCAGAGGCGGTGATGACCGCACGGGGGCTGGCTCTGGTGCGCGACGACTCGCTGATCCAGGCCGCGGTCGACGAGGCGCTGGCCGCCAACCCCGATGTCGCCGAGAAGATCCGGGGTGGCAAGGTCCAGGCCGCCGGTGCGATCGTCGGTGCGGTGATGAAGGCGACCAAGGGGCAGGCCGACGCCGCCCGGGTGCGGGAACTCGTCTTGGCCGCGTGCAGCCAGGACGGTTAGCCCCGTCTTGGCCGCGTGCGGCCGGACCAGAACCGGTGGTGAATCTGCCCGCAGCGCTCGGCGTCCAGCGGCTCGGGTCCGTCGTAGCGGTCGAACACCGCGGCGGCACCGGTGAAGTCCTGGTCATGGGTGTAGTCGTTGGTCACCACCACCGTGGCCAGCCCCGCGCCATTGGCGGCCTGCAGTCCGTTGGCCGAATCCTCAACCGCCAGAGCCTGTTCCGGTGCGACGCCGAGCAGGTCCAGCGCTCTGCGGTAGGCCTCGGGATCGGGTTTGAGGTTGGCGACGTCGTCGCCGGTGACCATCACCTCGACCACGCCGTCACCGAGCAGGTGGCGCACCAGCGGCTCCACCCAGGCCCGACGGCCGGTGGTCGCGACGGCGATCCGGATGCCGGCCCGGCGCAGGTCGACGACGAGGTCCGGCAATCCCGGCCGCGGGGAGATCTCACCGTTGAGGATCGCCTCGCGGAACAACCCGGTCTTGGTCTTGTGGATGTCGGCGGCCAGGGTCTCGGTCCGGTCGCCGAACCCGCGCTCGCGCAGGTCCGCGGCGATCCTGCGGTCACCGCCGGTGATGCTCAGCAGCCGGCCGTAATGCTCGGGATTCCAGTGCACATCCACGCCGTGGGACATGAAGGCGGCGTTGAAGGCCGGCCGGTGGCCGTCCCGTTCGGTGTCGGCCAGGGTGCCGTCCACGTCGAAGATGACGGCCGCCAGACCACCGGTTCGATCCATCTCGGACACCTCCGCCGGACAGGATATGTCGATGCCGGATCGGTGCTCGGCGATTGGCGGTGACCTATCGTTAGCCCATGACCGGGCCAGCCGGCGGGGGACCGCTCCGCGTGGTGATCGTCGACGATCACCAGATGGTGATCGAAGGTCTCAAGGCCATGCTCTCGCCGTTCGCCGCCAGGGTCACGGTGGTCGGTGAGGCACTCGGTGTGGACGAAGCCCTCGACGTCATCGCCGGCCTCGCCCCCGACATCGTGCTCAGCGACATCCGGATGCAGGGGTCCAGCGGCCTGGATCTGTGCCGCGCGGTCCGGGAGCGCGACCCCGAGCGCAAGGTCATCCTGCTGTCGGTCTACGACGACGAGCAGTACCTTTTCCAGGCGTTGCGGGTGGGCGCCTCGGGCTATCTGCTCAAGGGGATCGGCAGCGACGAACTGGTCCGCCAGTTGGAGCTGGTGCACAACGGTGAGATGGCGATCGACCCCGGACTGGCCGCCCGTGCGGTGGACACCGCCGCGCGGATGCAGCGTGACGAATTCTGGCCCGGCGCCCGTCAGGGGCTGACCCAGCGGGAGAGCGAAATCCTCTCACTGGTGGTCGCCGGGCTGTCCAACCGCGGGGTGGCCACCAAGCTGATCATCGGCGAGGAGACCGTCAAGAGCCACCTGCGCTCGATCTACCGAAAGCTCGGGGTGGGCGACCGTACCGGCGCCGTGGCGACGGCCTTGCGGGAGGGGATCTTCCAGTGAGTCCGGCCAGCCGCCTGGGTGCCCAGGATGTTCACGGTCTGGTCGACGCCGACCGAGAGGTGACCCTGCTGCTGGACATCATCGCCGCCACCTCCAGCGGACCCGGGGTGGAACCGATGGCGGCCGCGGTCGCCCAGCTGATCACCGGCGCCACCGCGTCGGACGTGTGTTTCGTCCACGTCCTCGACGACACCGACCGGTCTCTGACCCTGGCCGGGGCGACCCCGCCGTTCGACGAGCAGGTCGGTCGGATCCGGATACCACTGGGCGCGGGGGTCTCGGGCTGGGTTGCCGCCCACCGCGAGCCGGTGGTCATCGTGACCGGCAAGGAGGACGACCCCCGCTACCTGCCGATCGAGTCGTTGCGGGGGTCGGACTTCACCTCGATGGCCTCGGTGCCGATGGAGACCGAGCCGGGC
>Ga0180431_10005498_pt1 | contig 15403 bp, 14 predicted proteins | sample SS_ome_11_FD_132459 | JGI IMG/M metagenome (GOLD analysis project Ga0180431, IMG submission 132459) | Hypersaline lake sediment archaeal communities from the Salton Sea, California, USA - SS_1_MS_1 metaG | ecosystem: Environmental > Aquatic > Non-marine Saline and Alkaline > Hypersaline >... | reverse complement strand
TGACGCTCAAAGCCGGTGACCAGGTCCTCTAGATCCTGCGCGCTGTACGCCCAATAGCGCGACCACCATGCGCCCAACACAAAGCGCGGGATGAGGGGAATCTGGCCACCAAAGCGGGTATAGTCGGCCAGGGCACGCTTGTAATCGTGCCCGTAGCCGAAAAAGTACCAGTCCTGCAGGGCGCGATCGGGCCGGGGCGCGACCCAGCCATCGGCAGGATCAAAGACGACCGAGCGACTATCGTCGAAAACGGCCCACCCAGAGCGAGAGAGGATGCCCTCGTCAAGCGCGGCGTCGCCCTCGCATTCATCGAGCGTGCGGCGCGTGCCGCGCAGGTTAGAGGGATCCGCCATCCCGGGCACCCAAGTCTGGGTCTCGCCGCCCAGGTCGAAGGCGATGGACAAGTTATCGGCGGCGAACCGGCCGCCGTCCCGCCGGTAGCGCAGCACGAGCGCGCCGGTATCCAGCAACAGCTCGTCCCCATCCACCCGGGCCGTGAAAGACGGGGGCGTGGGGACGTAGCGCGTTGGGAAGGCATACGTGCCGCGGTCCTCGAACTCGCCGGTCTCGGACCACTCCAGGCGGACCAGGCAAGGGGTCAACATTGTGAAGCGGGCGTGCCCACTGACGACGACGCTTTCGGGGTGAGCGACCGGATCGCCCCGAAAGCGGATGCGCTGATAGAGATCGGTGGGGAAACTCGATGGCACTGCGATGATGTTCCTTTCTATTTCATCTTTGATCACCAACGCCGGTCACCAGCGCTGGTGCACGTCCGCCTTGAGGTGCTTTTCATAGATGGCCCGGATGCCCGCCATCTGCTCGTGCGTCAGCGGTGGCAGATCGGCCGCCTGCGCGTTGGACTCGACGTGTTCCAACCGGGACGCGCCGGGGATCACGCAACCGACGGCGTCAAACATCAGTATCCAGCGCAGGGCATGGGCGGGCAGGTTCTCGGGGTCCGGGAACAGCCGCCTGAGCTCCTCGACAGCCCGGAGGCCGGTCCCAAAGTCGACGCCGGCGAACGTCTCGCCCTTGTCAAAGGACTGGCCGTCCCGATTAAAGTTGCGGTGATCGTCCGGGCCGAACGCGGTCGATGCATCCATCTTGCCGGTGAGCAGGCCACTGGCGAGGGGCACGCGCACGATCACGCCGACATCTCTCTCCTTCGCCAGGGAAAAGAACAGCTCGGATGGCCGGTGGCGGAACATGTTAAAGATGATCTGGACAGTGCTAACGTTGGGGTACTCGATGGCCTTGATGGCCTCCTCGACCTTTTCCACACTGACGCCCAGGTTGCGGATCTTGCCCTGCTGCTTCAAACGGTCGAACAGCGCGAAAATCTCGGGCCGGTAGTAGACGTCCGTGGGCGGGCAGTGGAGCTGGACAAGATCGAGCGTCTCCAGCCCGGTGTTGCGGAGGCTATCTTCGACGTACTTTTCCAGGACCTCGGGCGTATAGCCCGCGGCGACGTGGGGACTGATCTTGCGCCCGCACTTGGTGGCCACGACCACCTGCTCGGACCGGGATCGAACCACGCGACCGACGGCCGCCTCGCTGTGGCCACCGCCGTAGACGTCGGCGGTGTCGATAAAGTTGACGCCCAGGTCGATGGCGCGGTTGAGGATCGACTCGGCGTTTCCATCGCTGAAGGGAGTGCCCCACCTGCCGCCAACTTGCCAGGTGCCGAGGGAGACCTCGGAAATCTTGAAGCCCGTCTTGCCAAGTGTTCGGTATCTCATAGAGCATGCTCCTTTTCACAGATAGGGTGAGTAGATGAGGAAATGAGGAAGCGAGTCGGTAAGTAAATGAGTAAGTGAGTAGATTAGGAATGGGGAAGGATTGGGACTTTAACGACATGCGCGATCGTAGACGCGCTGATAGTGGCGGACGGTGCGGTCCCATGGAAAACGATCCAGCATCCCAAAGCCGTGATAGATCATCCTAGCGTAGCCGGCCGGTTCGCGCGTGTACAGGTCGACCGCATCGAGAAACGCGCGGGTGGCCTCGCGGACCATGGCGTCGAACAGCGGAACACCCAGCCGGTCCGCGACACGGTCTCCCCCGGGCCAGTAGGCGCAGTCGATGATGCCCCTCCAGCCCGCTTCGACGGTGGCAGCCGGCAAATCGGGCTCGCGGAACAGGAAACCGGAGGGCGCTGCACCGCGAGGGTGGAACCGCTCCGCAAGGCGGCGCGCCGCAGGGCTGATGCTCCCGCCGGTATGCGGTGCTATCTGCTGAACCAGGCCGCCGGTGGCACGGGCGACGACGGGGGTGCCCACGGCATACCCCTCGGTCGCGCCGCCAAAGGGCTCGTAGAAGGAGCACATGACGAGGTACGAACTTCCCCGTTGCAGCTCCATATATCCCTGCGCCATACGGAACGGGAACACCTTGACCTCGCCCGGCCGCTCGTCCGCCAATTCCCGAAGAAAACGTAAGCCTTCCAACCCTTCGTCGCCGGGTATCGGGGTAAAGACATACCTGGCCTTCCCTTTCGGGATACGACGGATAGCCACCGCAGCCAGGTCGTACCCCTTCTGGCGCGGATCGTCGCGCCCAAACATCAAAAAGATGGGACCATCGAAGCCATCCAGATCCAGGCTGCCCCAGGCCTCCCGGGGCGTGTACTCCCCGAGCACCTGGACCATCGCCTGGCGGCTCTTTTGTTTCTCCTCCAGAACCGAGCCAAAATCCCCCTCGGCCGCCGCATCGATGGCAGCCTGGGAGAAATCCAGCCGGCTGAACAGTCCATTGTTGACACCGACGATGCCCCGTGCCCTAAAGTGATCCTGAAGATGGGGGGCGTACACGGCGGTGTGGAGCGGATCGCTGGTCAACTCGGCGGCAAAGTTCTCCGAGACCGTGCAGAGCGGGCCATCGAGGAGGGGCAACATCCTGGTGAGGACCGTCGGCCCTGCCAGGGGTTGTGCAGAGATCCTGGCGAGATCACGATCCGACAGGGGCTTGTCGTACGGGTTGTGGAGGGTCAAGACACACGCGGCCGATTGTATACGGGGCTCCTCGCGGATCGTCAGCGCCACGCAGGCCGCCGGCCAATCCTGGAGATTGAGCACCAGGTCGCGGGCCCTGCCCAGCGCCACGAGGGCACGGGGGACCGCGGCGCAGAAGAACAACGCATCCAGAAGCAACTGCTCCGGGTCCGCCGGGTCGAGATAGGGGTTGCACGGCGCTCTTGGATCGGGCGGATTCCCGCAATCACAGGGGGCGTTGAAAAAGCGGGCCGCATCGAGGAGGAAGGTGTGGAACCCGTTTGGGTCCACGTGCTGCAAGATCTCGACCTCATGCGATTGGCCGCCGAAAGGGACGCTGACCGTGTGACCCGTGGGATGGATTTCGGCAAACTGCCTGCGCCGGCAGCGCGTGATCTGCCTAAAGAACGGAGTCAGCGTAAAGCACTCGCCCCGCTCCGCCTGCGCCATGCGCCGGGGTAACTCCCGCATCACGGCCGCCAGCCCCCCCAACGGAGCGAACTCGTTCTCAAACGTCACAAAGACGATTGTGCGCGAGTCTCTGTCCGGTTGGACTCTGCGTGGCAGACCCACGATTCCCGCCCTTTCGCACCGGCTGTTCGGACCAGCCGAGGCTCGCATCACCGGCGAGCAGTTGAAACCAAGCCTGGAGGGCCAGAGCTGGCTATCGACCTATGCCGACGGGCCGTGCCCCTCCAGAGGCGAAGACTGCAGCTTGCGAAGAAGGACACCCTGGTAGTAGACGAACAAAAAGACCAGCGACCCGATACTGGACACCAACCAGGTGTAGAACCAGAGGCCCACTTCCTTGCGCAACACAAAAGGCAGGACCAACGCCGGAGCCACAATGGTCACGCTGGAGAGAAACACGCTCGCCCAGGCCGACAGCGCTTCTCGACGATTGTTGACGTAGGCCTCCCACTCGCGCTCACACGCTCCCACGTGAGTGTTGGTACGGAAGAAGGCGCCAATTCGCTTCACTTTGTAGTCTTCGGCACAGATATACACGTCGTAGGCCAGCGCGACGAACGGAAGCGCGTACAAAAGCCAATAGAAATCATCCAGCAGCGAGACTGGCGTCCGGACCATCGTGGGGGTGCGCAGGACCACAATCCCAAAAAGCGCAACGACGAACGCCAGCTTCTGAAGGATGAAATTGGCCCGTTTCTCCTTGTGATGGAGCGCTTCCTCGCGCAGACGCTGCAGGAACTCGGCGTCGGCCTGTGCGGCCTGCGTCCGGGCGGCGCGCTCCTGGCTGCGGCGATCGAGCTGAGCCAAGACCTCGGCGGCGGCGGCGCGCAGATCCCGCTGGCCAAACTTGCGGGCCGCCCGGAGCGATTCCACCGCCCGGGCATCCCCGATCTGTCCCAGCGCCCGGGCGACTGCCCGACGAGCCTCGCTGTAGCGGTCGTCCCCGAGGGCGCCGACGAGGGGCTCGACAGCAGGTGGACCAATCCGGCCCAGCGCCTCGACGGCGGACTGGCGGACGTACGAATCTGTATCGGTGAGCAGGGTGATGAGCGGCCGGATGGCCCACACGGCGGTCGTCTGCTTCAGGACCTCGACCGCATCGCGTGCGTGTCCCATCTCGACCAGCGCCTCCAGGGCGGCGGTGCAGGCGGACACGTTCGCCTTATCACCCAGCGCCTCGACCAGGGCGGTGACATCGCCGCTGGATCTCTGTACGTCGACTTGTGGTGGGCCAGATGTTTCGTCCAAGAGCGACATTGCATACTCCTCCTCGCGCGATATCTATCGCGCTGACGTAGGAGAGGATGATTGGTCTTCCGTGGACGTCCCGCAAGAACTGCCCCACCCTGGCTGTCCAAGCTGCCAATCGATCAGGTTCCGAAAGCACGAGTATAGTATAACACAATTTGAGCGGGAGACAAAACCGCGAATTCATTCGGGGCCGCCGGTTCGCTCGACGGTGGCGCTGGAGCCATCGCCGACCACGTTGCCATCTCCGGTGATGTGCACCTCGCGCTTGTCGCGCCCCAGCACCGCCTGTTCACGGCGGTGCGGCAGCACCCCAATATTCCTTCAGTGCGGGGAAATAGCGGGGTAAACGAGAAAACGAGGTGGAAGCCATACATAGCCTCCACCTCGTCCTGCCTGGCGTCTCAACACGCCGGTCGTGGCGTGTTTCACCTCAAACCGCGTATCCCGACGACGATCACCGGCTCGCCAGGTACGGCTTGCACGCCGGGGAACAAACGGCGACAGCCGGAGCTCCATACCGTTCCTGCAAGCGCCACCCCCAGGCAACCAGCCGGTTCCCCAGCCAGATCAGTGCCCGACGGTAGAAGCGATCGCGCACAGCGTGTCCTGCCTGCATCTGTTCATAGAGTCCCTCTTGCTCCGCCTCGCGCCGCAGGTCCTGATAGCGCTCCTGCTGCGCCGTTACGTGGCTCCAATTCAACATCTCACACCTCCCACTTCTGGCCGTGCGATCCCCAGACCGCACCCACTTCTTGCGTCGACTTTTCCACTGTGATCGCAGAATACGACACCGGATCTGGTTCCAGATTGCCGGTGAGGGCCTGGCGCTGCCGACAGACGAGCGCAGCACCAGGCGAATAACGTCATCCAACCATTTCCCCATCGGTAAACCTTTAACACCACCGCGCGCCCTTTCTCCAACCCAATGGGCGCCCGCTTCTCCCGGAGACGCTGCCTACGTGGCATCCATGTCGTCCCCGGCTGCGCCGTAAAGCTCATCCCTCATCCGGGTCAACAGCTCGCGCAGCCGCGCCGTCTCGGATCTGTCCAGACAGGCCCAGGGAGCGAAGAAAAGACGGTTCGTCGCCTCCTCCGCATCCTCCCGGACCTGCGTGCCCGCCTCAGTCAGGCTGTAGGTGCCCGATTCCTCGACGATCCAAGCGCGGGCGACCAGGTCGTGCAGCGCCTCCCGATAGTCCTCAACTGTGCGGGAGCGGTAGGGGAGTTTTTCGACCAGATCCTCGGCAGTACCGGCCTCGCCGCGCCAGACAAAGGTCAGCGCCTCCCATGCGTTCCCGCTGACGCCGTACGGCTTCCAGGCGGCGAGGTGCGCGTCGTCGCGGAAACGGATCAGGTCGGTCAGGTACTGGTCCGTCAGGGCGGATGGAGGCGCATCCTCGCCGGGGTCGGTCCAGCGGCTGTAGGCGATGGCCCACTTTTCCTCCGGCTCTGGCGCTTCCAGGGTCGCCTCGACCAGGCGGCGGAGCAGGCGGTTGAGCTCTGCCATCTCGCCGGCCGGCAGCGGCTCGGCTGCTCCGAGGGCATGATGCGCGGTGCAAAAGATCGTCTGGACCATCTCTCGTCCCGGTTCTGTAAGCCGGTAGGCCTCCTCCCCCACCCTCTCAAGCAACCCCAACTGGGCTAGCTTTCCCAACGTCTCTACCTGCCGCTCCCGCGCAGTATATGGGGACAGGGCATGGTAACGCTCCACTGCAAAGGGCACAGGCTCACTGCCCCGTACCAGGCTCAGACCGAACCAATCGTCCGGGACACCTGAATCCTCGATCGCTTTTCGCATGACCTCTCGATAGAAAGGCTCAAACGCACGCATCGCCTCCTGCGCGAGGGACCACAACTGCTTCTGGTCGTTCATAACGTCCTCCTTTCCTTTCAGTCCAACAGAAACGCCGAAAGCGCGCGCAGGGTATCCTCGATGCGCTGGGGGTTGAGTGCGTAGCACTTGGCCCCTTCGCAGCGGCGCTCGTTGAGATAGCCCGTCGCGCTGAGTTGCTTGAGATGGCGGGAAGTCGCCGATTGGCTGAGATCCAGCCGGGTCATGATATCGTGGGAGCGCTGTTCCCCCCCTTCCACAATGAACTTGAGGATGCGCAGGCGGGTGTCATCCGCCAGCGCGTTGAGCCGGACGAGGATCTCGGCGCGGCTCAGATCGGGCGCGTGGAGCTGCACCCCTTCCGGGATGCGCGCGCCAAACATCAACCACAGCGTATCACGAAACCTGAACGTGAAGAGGTAGGGACCCACGTGTGCGGACGGGACAAAGATGAGCCGATCTACCTGTTCAAAGACAGGGCTCCACTTTTCCTTGAGCTCGCGACCGAGCACCCGTTGGGCGGCCTCCAACCTGGACAGATTGCCGAGATCGAGCTGCTGGAACGCGTCGACGGATGCCTGCAACATCGGGGCGACCCGCGTCCATTCGGGCGCCAGCACCCGCTCCCACATGTCCCGAAAGTGGGAGACGATCAGCGACTGCATGGCAGGCGGATCGTTGAGATACCGATGGGCCTCGGCTTCGACCTCGAGGTCCAAGTGTTCCGCCGGGAAGCGCTCCATCAAGAACTCGAGATACGCATCCACGCTCTCCAACAACGGCGCGGTATCGACCGTGGTCTGCTTCCTGGCCGGGTCGGGCGGCCCGCAGTACTCCCCCTCCCCGCACTTGACGAACTGGGCGTAGGCGTTAAAGAGCCGGTCGCGCAGAATCGTTGGATCCTGGGCCGCCAGATGATCGACGTAGGCGGGAAAGCTGGGCCAACTCTGGCCCGGGTAGACGGCATAATACAGGCCGATCACGACGAGATCGTTGGTGTGCCGTTGCTCCGGCGTCAACGCCTCAGCCGTGCGCGTGACCCATTCGTCGAGGCCGGAGAGCTTGTCAGCCTTATAGATCAGCCCCAAACTGTTGATGACGTTGTGTGCTGGCTCCAGGGCCACGCGGATCGGCGCGGCCGCGGGGACGACGATGAAATCAGGCTCAGGTGCAGGCATCTCGTTATCTCCTTTGGGGCATAATTTACCCGCTTATCTACATTACCCGGTTAAGTGGGTTATATGCATATTATACACGAAAAATCTAGGTTTGTCAAGGGGGAAATAGGCTAGAAACCAGGTCTTGTCGCTGCGCTTACGCGAAAAACCCTGGTTTCTCTCCCTGGGGGCTTGGTAGTCAAAAGCCTGCCCCGTAATGGGGCAGGCTTTTTCACACATTGCTGCCTGCGATGTATCCGCGTCTCTTACGGCTCCCAGCGCAGGATCAACTCCTTGGCCGCCCGCACCTCGTCCAGCCGGCGCAGCGGGGCGTTGTGAGGTGCCTCGTGGAGCAGGTCGGGGTCCGTGTGCGCCTCCTCAGCGATCCGCAGCAGCGCCTCGGCGAACGCATCCAATGTCTCCTTGCTCTCCGTCTCGGTCGGCTCGATCATCAGCGCCTCGTGGACGATGAGGGGAAAGTAGTTGGTGGGCGGATGGAAGCCATAGTCCATGAGCCGCTTGGCGATATCGAGCGCGTGCACGCCGGGGGCATCGGCGAACTGCCCCTCACAGACGAACTCGTGCATGCAGACGCGGTCCTGTGGCACGCGGTAGGTATCCTTGACCCGGCTCATGATGTAGTTGGCGTTGAGCACGGCGTGCTCTGCCGCCTTGCGCAGCCCACCGGCTCCCAGCATGCGGATGTAGGTGTAGGCCCGCACCATCACGCCAAAGTGGCCGTAGAAGGACTTTATCCGGCCGATGGTCTTTGCCGGAGTCACCAGCGTGTAGAACTCGATCTCGTCGTCCGAGCGCTCTGCATCCACGGCCACGAGCGGCGCGGGCAGGAATTCGACCAACTGCTCCGAGACACCCACCGGTCCGGAGCCCGGCCCACCCCCGCCGTGGGGCGTACTAAAGGTCTTGTGCAGGTTATAGTGGAGCACGTCGAAACCCAGGTCTCCCGGGCGGGCCACGCCCAGGAGGGCGTTCATGTTGGCCCCGTCGCCGTACATCAGTCCGCCGTGCTCGTGGACCAGCCGGGTGATCTCCTCGACGTGCTCGTCAAAGAGCCCCAGCGTGTTGGGGTTGGTCAGCATCATGCCGGCCAGGTTGTCGCTGTGCTCCTGGCACGCCGCCTTCAGCGCTTCCAGATCCACGTTGCCCCGCTCGTCGGAGGGAATCTCAATTACCCGCAAGCCACTCATCGTCGTGGTGGCCGGATTGGTGCCGTGCGCCGAATCAGGCACCAGGATGACATTCCGTTGGACATCCCCCCGGTCCAGATGATAGGCGCGCATGATCAGCACCCCGGTGAACTCACCGTGAGCGCCCGCCGCCGGCTGCAGGCTGACGCCCGCAAACCCGCCGATCTCTTTGAGGAACTCTTGCAGGTAAACCATCAGGCAGAGCGCCCCCTGCACCGTCTCCTCATCCTGGTAGGGGTGGAGGTGGGCGAACCCCGGCAATCGGGCCATCTCCTCGTTGATCCTGGGGTTGTACTTCATCGTGCAGGAGCCGAGGGGATAAAAGCCGGTGTCGATGCCGTGATTCATCTGCGAAAGATGGGTAAAGTGGCGGACCAGGTCCAGCTCGCCCACCTCGGGCAGGAGCAAATCCTCCCGCACCAGGCCAGCGGGGAGGTCCGTGGTCGGCACATCCAGGGCCGGCAAAGTGGCCGCGCAGCGACCCGGCCGTGAAATCTCAAAGATCAATGGTTCTGCCATGGCTCACTCCTCCTCAGAGGGCACCGCGTCCAGTGCCTCCACCAGCGCGTCGATCTCCTCCCGCGGATTCATCTCCGTCACGCAGAGGAGCATGTGATTCTCCAGGTGGGGATAATCCCGCGCCAGATCGTAGCCGCCGATGATGCCCCACTCGTCCAGCAAGTAGTCGTTGACCTCGTCGACGGGGCGGGGACAACGGACGACGAACTCTTTGAAGAAAGGCTTGTCGCGCAGGACGGAATAGCCTGCCAGTTCGTCGATCCGATCGGCGGCGTAATGGGCCTTGTGATAGCACAACTCGGCCACCTGGCGCATCCCACACCGGCCCAGAGCAGACATGTAGATCGTCGCCGCCAGCACCATCAGGCCCTGGTTGGTGCAGATATTCGAGGTGGCCCGCTCGCGGCGGATGTGCTGCTCGCGGGTGGAGAGGGTGAGGACGAAACCCCGTTCTCCTTCAGCGTCGACCGTCTGGCCCACCAGCCGCCCGGCCATCTTGCGCACGTGCTTCATCCGGGTGGCGAAAAAGCCAAGGTATGGACCGCCATAGTTAAGTCCACCGCCCATCCCCTGCCCGTCGCCCACGACGACGTCGGCACCAAACGCTCCAGGGGGCTTGAGCAGGCCCAACGAGATCGGGTCGGCCGCGACGATCAGGAGCGCCCTCTTGCCCCTCTCGTGGATCGCATCCGCCAGCCCCTGCAGATCCTCGATCTGGCCCAGGAAATTGGGCGTCTGCACGATCACGCAGGCCGTGCTCTCGTCCACCATGTCGACGAGATCCGGCAGGCCGGCGTGTGGATCGTCGTCCCCCACAATCGTCAAACCCATCCCCTGGGTATAGGTACGCACGACAGCGCGGTACTCGGGATGGACAAAGGGCGAGATCACCACCTTGCGGCGCTTTAGGCGATTAACGTTTATGGCGGTGACGACCGCCTCGGCAGTGGCCGTAGCGCCGTCATAGTGGGAAGCGTTGGAGACTTCCATGCCGGTCAGGGTACAGATCATCGTCTGGTACTCAAAGATCGCCTGGAGCGTACCCTGGCTGACCTCTGGCTGGTAGGGCGTGTAGGCCGTGAAGAACTCGCCCCGGCGCAGGAAAGAATCCACGACGGCCGGCACAAAATGATGATAGGCCCCAGCGCCCAGGAAACACGGGCCGCCGGCAGCGCTCAGATTGGCGTCGGCCAGTGCCTCCAGCTCCCAGCGAGCCTCCATCTCTGAGAGAGCAGGGGGCAGATCCAGTTCAGGGAAGCGAGCGCGCTCAGGCACATCTGTGAACAGGTCTTCTATGGATCGAGCGCCGATGGCAGCAAGCATCGCGCTCCGATCCCCGTCGGAATGCGGAATGTAAGGCATAGTTGGCACCTCCGTGCCTGTATGTTGTTGGCAGGGCTAAGCCCCCTCGCCCAGCTCACGCCATCTCTTCCCCTCAAGGATGTGGCGGGGAAAGCGAGGGATGGGGAATGGGAAAGGAGCGTGACGTCCTACCCCTCTTCCTCCGCGACGAACGTTTCGTAGGCACCGCCATCCATCAGACCGTCAAACTCACCGGGGTCAGAGGGACGGAAGCGGATCATCCAGCCCTCGCCGTACGGATCCTGGTTGACCAGTTCCGGCGTGTCCTCCAGGGTCTCGTTGACGGCCGTGATCTCGCCACCCAACGGAAGGTAGACATCGGACGCAGCCTTTACCGATTCGACGACCCCGAAGGTGTCCCCTTTTGCAAAGGTGTCCCCCACCTCGGGCAGTTCGACGTATACCACGTCCGAGAGGGACTCTTGTGCATGATCCGTGATGCCACAGACGAACTCGTCTCCATCCGGGCGTGCCCATTCGTGGCTTTCGGCATACCGTGCTTTGGGATCCAGTTTCATCGTGCCCCTCCTTAATCATGAAATGTGATGGTGTTTTCTATTATGCCATCAAAGGGGCGATTTGTCCACCAATGTCCGGCGATGAACATCCTCTCGTCACCTGCCATTTGTCATCTCGTAGGACACGACTGTGTCAAGTCGGCTGCACGCTGCTTCCCCATGACTGTCCTAGCCCCGGATGGCTCCCGCCACCCCCTCCACAAACAGCCGTTGAAGCAAAAAAAACACGATCATCGTTGGGAGCAGAGACATCGTCGCCGCAGCATACATCAGGGTCCAATCGGTGGAATGCTGACCCACAAAGGCGTACATCCCCACCACGACCGTCCGCAAGTCAGGCCGACCCAGAGTAAATACGAGCGGGATGAAAAAGCTGTTCCAGTTGTCAATGAACTCAAACAGGGCTACCGTACCAATCATTGGTTTGGCAAGCGGCAAAGCGATCCGCCAATAGATCCTGGGGAAACTGGCACCGTCGATCGTGGCGGCTTCTTCCAGCTCCCTTGGCAAGGTCGCGAAATACCCGACGAACAGAAAGGTGTTAAAGACCATAGCGGTAGCAGCATTGACCAGGACTACTGCCCAAAGCGTGTTCAGTAATCCGAGCCTCTTGACCAACTCAAAGATAGGAACAACCGTATACCCCCTGGGCAGAAACATCGTGACCAGAATAGCTCCAACGACAAATTTCTTGCCAGGGAAGTCATTTCTCGCCAGCGCATAGCCCGCCAGGGATGTCAGGACCACGACAGTCAAGGTGGTCATCACCGTGACAAACACAGTGTTCCTGAAATAGATACCGAACCTGGCCCGCTGCCATGCTTGGGCATAGTTTCCCCACGCCAGCCGTTGCGGCCACAGGTTCAGGCCACCCCCGAGAAGGTCAGGCTGGCTTTTCAGCGATCCAGACAGCATCCACGCAAAGGGATACATGTAAAAGAATCCAGACACGGCCAGAGCAATGTGGAAGGCGATTCGCAAAAAGACGCGGCGCTTACCCAACGGCCTCATGATTGTGCAATCCGGTTCTCGCTTCGCTGCCGGGCTGCATGCCGCACGGCAGCGATCTGGAGCAGACTGATCCCCATAACCAACAAGCCCATAAAGAGTGCAGCGGCCGAGGCATAGCCCAATCTAGCCTCGCTGTCGCCCGCTTCGTCGATGTAGAATGCCTGACGATAGATAAAAGTGCCAACCACATCCGTGGCAAAGTAAGGTCCCCCCATAGTCATAACCTGGACGATGTTGAATACTCTCAAGCTGTGAAGCGTCGTTATCAGGAGGACAACAAGGCCCACCGGGCGGATGAGCGGAATCGTGATCCGCCAGAACAGGGAAAAGGGACCCGCTCCATCTACCCTGGCTGCATCGTACAATTCTGGCTCGATGGACTGCAGTGCCGCCAAAAAGTAGATCAGTGGGTATCCCAGGCTGATCCAGATCCCCACGGCAATGACTACCCACAAAGCAGTATGCGGGTTGCCCAGCCAGTCAATGGGACGCTCCAAGACGCCGACTCCCATCAGCGCCTTGCTGATGTCATCGCCCACGACGGTGAACGCCAGGGAGATGACAATCCCAACGACAGCCGAGGAGGTGACTATGGGCGAAAAAAAGATGAATCTGAAGACAGACCTGGCTCTGAGCCAATTGCTGTTCAAAATCACGGCCAACCCCAGAGCAAGCGTCAACTGAGTCGGCACCAGGACAATCGTGTAGACAAAGGTATTTCTAAAGGCGTTCCAGAAGAACGGGTCTTGGGCGATACTGATATAGTGCTTGAACCCAACGAAATCTTTGGGGATGCCGATTCCATCCCAATTATAGAACGTATAGCGCACCGAAGCCAACAGGGGATAGAAGGTAAAGCCGAGGAACAGGACAAACATCGGCATCACGAAAGCATATGACCAGATGTGTTTCCTGATGCTTGACCAGAGGTTGTGCATAGAACTATCCCCACCGCGACAGGGCCGGAGCCAGGACACGGCCGCAAGTGACCCGGTGTCCCGGCTCCGGCATTAGCCCCCCTTTGGGCTACTCTGCGGGCTTGGTCACATAGTTCTCCATGGGGTTCCAGTCGAGGAAGATAAAGTCCTCGATGCTCACATCTACCCCGTCCTCTCTGACTTCCTGGATGGCGGCCTCCAGTGCGGCCTGCTTGTGTGCATCCAAATCCACCAACGCTTGCTGCCAGTCCTCTATCTGACCGGTATAGATACCGATCAACATGTCCCCCACATCGGGCACAACCGGCTCAGGACGAACCAGGGCAGTATCCGGGTTGCGGGCCGGTGGGAAAGGACCAAAGACCCCATGGGCGGCGCTCGCCTCATAGGCCTGGGCCTGGTGTACATCTGGGATACTCTCAGGCTTGTTGAGGTCGGCGAATATCGAAAACCCGATCCCATTGGAGACCAGCCGTTCGTGGAATCCACGCGATGCAAGCCAATCGATCCATAGCCAGGCTTCATCAGGGTGTTGACTCTGAGCCGAGATGAAAAAGTGACCCTGTCCAGGTGTACTCGGAACCTCGCCCGTCTGCCCTTCATCGGGCACCGGCACAGGAACGATGCGATAGTTCTGGAAATCGGGCAAGTCCTGGCTCAGGTTGTTGGCGTGGTATGAGCCGCTCATGAACATGGCAAACTTGGCCTGGCCAAAGAAGGAATAGATGTTGCCGTCGTCGATGGTGCCCTCATGAGGATACACACTGCCATCTTCTTTCATACCCAGAAGCAGTTCGATAATCTGAGCAAAGGCTGGATGGGTGCTGTACACGAACTTGCCGGTACGGAGATCATAGTCGTATGGCGTCATGGGCGCCCCTGCCAGGGTGGCAAGATCAAACCACCAGACCATCGGCCGGGGATCTTTGATGCCGATACCTATACCATAGAACTCGCCCTTCCCTGCTTCGGTGATCTGTGCAGCCATTGACCTCAAGTCGCCCCAGGTCTCGGGCGTCTGTATATCGCCGTCGGCGTCAACCAGCCCGGCTTCTCGGAACAGATCCTCGTTGATGTACAGCACACGGCTCACGCCTGGCGCGGCAAACGGGGTAAATGAGTAGGTTTCTCCTCGCCACATGTTTCTGGTCTCGGAAAACGCCCCCTCCGGAAACCTGGCCTTCCACTCTGGCGTGAGCCAGGGATCAAGGGGCTGGATCCATCCATTCTCAATCATCTGCATGAAACTATGTCCCCGAATAAAGGTATCGGGAGCGTTTTCCGACTCGAAAGCGAGCGCAAACGCCTCGCGAAAAGCCCCTCTGCCGGAAAAGTGAGATACCTCAACTGTAATCCACGGGTATTGCTCGTGGAACCGGTCAGCTTCTTCCACCATAAAGTCACCTGTGGCCCCACCCCAACACTCCCAGAACGTGATGGTCACTGGCTCCGGCAATGGTGTGGCAGTAGGGGCGGACGGTTGGGATATAGCGGTGGGTGCGGCCGACGTACCGGTGGACGCACCACATCCTGTCAGCATGGCGCTGGCGATTATTATCGCCAGGATTCCGGCTCGCAAGAATCTGCTTCTCATGGCTTGGCCCTCCTGAGGCAATACTGGTGAGAATCCCTCCAACCTATGAACATTCAGATAACGAATTGGACCAGGGTACACAAGACACCGGGAGGTTGGCCCAATATCGGGCGAGAATCGATACCTGCGGAGGACGTTCTGGCAGGTAACGAGCGGCAGTATTATACCCGCAAGTAGTGCAAATGCAACAAGCCGTATTCAACTTGATGCTTGCATTTGCGCCACCTGAGGGTATAATGAACGAGAAACAGCAAAAAGGGGACATACGCAATACATGTTGCGAGGATTTTTCACAAAGGTCATCGGCGATCCCAATCAGCGGGAGATCGCGCGGCTGCAGGAAACGGTCGAGCGCATCAACGCACTCGAGCCGGCGTTTGAGGAGCTAGACGGCGCTCGACTAGAGGCCAAGACCGACGAGTTCCGGCAGCGCCTGGCGGACGGCGAGACGCTCGACGATCTCCTGGTCGAGGCGTTTGCGGTCGTGCGCGAGGCGGCAAAGCGCACCATCGGCGATCGCCCTTACGATGTACAACTGATCGGCGGCACT
>Ga0180431_10005497_pt1 | contig 15406 bp, 11 predicted proteins | sample SS_ome_11_FD_132459 | JGI IMG/M metagenome (GOLD analysis project Ga0180431, IMG submission 132459) | Hypersaline lake sediment archaeal communities from the Salton Sea, California, USA - SS_1_MS_1 metaG | ecosystem: Environmental > Aquatic > Non-marine Saline and Alkaline > Hypersaline >... | reverse complement strand
TCGACGCCCACAAAGGCTCGATCAGCGTAGAGTGCAAACCGGGCGAAGGGAGCACGTTTGCCGTAAAGCTGCCGGCAGTCAAAGAAAGGCATAGCGGATAGCGGGTAGGACTTAGCGTTGATCGCTATACGCTGTACGCTATACGCTCGCAAAAAAATGGAAACGATCCTGATAATTGAAGATGACGCGACGATGCTGCGGGGCCTGAAGGACAACTTTGAGTTCAGGGGCTACCGCGTACTAACGGCCGCCGATGGAGAGGAAGGATTGGATACTGCCCTGAGCTGTAAGCCCGATCTGATCGTGCTCGATATAATGCTGCCGAAGATAAACGGCTACGAAGTCTGCCGGCTGATCCGCGGCGAAGGTCTGGAGATGCCCATAATAATGCTGACGGCCAAGGGCGAGGAATCGGACATCGTCCTGGGGCTGAATCTCGGCGCCGACGATTACGTCACCAAGCCCTTCAGCATCAAAGAGCTTCTCGCCCGGACCGAAGCCTTTCTTCGCCGAAGCAAACAGGCCGACGAGAACATCTACGAATTCGCAGACTACAGCCTCGACATCCCCGGGCGGAAACTGACGCGCGCCGGCAGTGAAGTCAAACTCTCCCCGAAAGAGTTCAAGCTGTTGGAATTGTTCCTCAAAAGATGCGGCCGGGCGCTGACCCGCGACGAGATACTAAACGCCGTCTGGGGTTACGATTGTTACGTAGGCCCCCGCAGCATAGACCGCTTCGTCACGACGCTGCGAAACAAAATCGAACCCGACCCCCACAACCCGACCTTTATTCACACAATCAGAGAGATAGGCTACAAATTCGAGCCACCAGAGAAGAGCGGTTAGCTGAGACTGGCCAGCAACAGACCATCCCCAAGCTACGCTTGAGGCTGCCACCCGTTACGCCAGTTGTGTAGGGGCGACCCTATGTGGTCGCCCTGGTGTGCTCATTTTGGTTTACGTTTCGAATACTTCCCTTCAGATCGGGAAGATGTTAGCCCGCATTTCTCACAACAAGTAGCTGTGCGAAATGCGGGTTAAAGTCCCTTTGTTTGTGTCCATTCGTGTTAATTCGTGGCTACCCAAAAAACGCTCGTTAGCCCTCCTCATTCCCTCGCGGCTGCAATTGCGTCGGCGAGTTTCAGTGTGCCTTCGTATAGGCTTCGGCCTATTATTGCTGCGGCGGGATTGCATTCGGACAACTTTTTGATGTCCTCGACGGCGTTTACGCCGCCGGAGGCTACTACGGGGACGTCGACCGCCTCGACGAGCGCTTTTGTTCTCTCGAAGTTCGGGCCGGACATCATGCCGTCTTTGGCTATGTCGGTGTAGATTATCGCTGCTAACGGCAGTTTCGCCGCCTCGCGTGCGAATTCCAGAATGGTCTGGGAGCTGTCCTGTGTCCAGCCGTGAGTGGCGACCATCGAGCCCTTGGCGTCGAGGCCCAGGACGATTCTGCCGGTGAATTTTTTCGCCATTTCGCTGAACCACTCGAAGTCCTGCACGGCTTTTGTGCCGATGATTACACGCTCGACGCCGAGATCGAGCAATTGCTTTATCGAGGCCTCGTCGCGCAAGCCGCCGCCCACTTCGACCCTGAGCTTTCCCAGAGCGGCTATAGCAGATATCGTTTCGGTATTGACAGGCTTTCCGAGCTTGGCGCCGTCGAGATCGACGATGTGCAGCCACTGCGCGCCGTCGGCGATGAAATCTTCAGCCTGCTCGACGGGATTGTCACGGTAGTTTATCTGGCGGTCGTATTGTCCCTGGATGAGTCTCACGCACTTGCCGTCCCGCAGGTCAATCGCAGGTATTATATACATCTGTGCTCCTTAGAAGGTCTTGTAGGTTTTGCACCGAACACCTACCCAGTTAGAAAAATCCGAAATTCGAATACCGAAATCCGAAACAAATCCAAATGACAAAAATTCTAAAAGTGCCGCCTGTGCCTGTCTTGGTCATTTGAACATTTGGATTTTGATATTGTTTCGTGCTTTGTGCTTAGAATTTCTGTCTGTCAAGTCTTGTCGCCCACGAGCGGGCGAGTCCTGTCCACTGAGAAATAGATCAGGTGCCGGACCTTGCCGTCATCGTCCCTGGCTCGTACGTGTTGCTTCTTGATATCTGTAATCCGTTCCGGGTCCTTCTCCTCGCCGGTCATGGTCAGGTATAGTCGCTTGCCGGCGTATCCCTCGCCGCGCTCGATGAACATATAAGCGGCTTTGGGATTGGATTGAATGTTGGCGTAACTCAGCCTTTCCAGCATACTGAACGCGACTGTATTGTCGTCAATGACGTACGGTCGGGAATATATCGCTGTGTCAACGTTGCCTTCCGAGTCGCTGGTCGCCAGGACTCCAATACCTTTCATGCTCTCGAAGTATTCACCTAAGCTCATAATATTCTCCCTGTTTCGTTCGGTTTACTATTGTTTCAATTTTCGAACCTTCTTCACATAGGCGTCTATATTGAATTTTCTTTTAAGCCCGGCGGCGTTCATGTAGCGTATTTTACCGAAAACCGGCCTTTCGGCCCAGGCTCTGTCGTGCTTGCCGAAGCACCAGGCCACACCGGCGAAGGCGTTCGGGTCTCTGCCGTCAAGCTCGTACTTGTTGTTAAGATACAGCGCGGTCTTGAATGCGGTTCGCGGATTTTTGCTCCATTCGAGGATTTTCTTGCCCCAGTACATTCGCATGTAGCCGTGCATCTTGCCGGTGACCACCATTTCGCGCTGTGCCGCGTTCCAGTACGGATCGTGCGTCTCGGCCTTCTCGAACTGCTCGACCGAGTACACATATTCTCTTTTATCCCTGCGGTGAAAAGTCAAAGTGTTAACCGCCCACGGAGGCAGGCAGGAGAACTTGTCGTAGTCGTCGTTGTAGTATACGAAGTTGTGACTGAGTTCTCTGCGGACGATCAGCTCCTCAAGATAAGCGTCGCTGCCGGGGCCGGAAGCCTTCCCGACTTTCAGCGCGATATATAGCGGCGAAATCTGCCCGAAGTGAAGATAGGGACTCATGTGCGAGACGTGATCGGCCGTCGGATCGTTGCGCAGGTCGCTAAAGCGATCGAGCTTGTTGCGCAGGAAAACATTCAGACGCTTCTTCGCCCCGCTTGTGCCGCCGTGAAAATGATTGCTCTTCGGCACACTCCTGTCGATATCGAGTTTCGACAGCGCCTTGTCAATGTCCTCGATATCGAACGTGGAAAACTTCATGTCTAATGAATCGACTCGCGGTTTGGTGCGTCTGAGCGGCACCAGATAGCGGTCGAGCTGTTTCGTTATCCTCGGTCGAAACGTTCCGGCTGAAAAATTCTCTTTTGTCGAAGCCGCTTCGACGGGGACGATCAGGTTGGTTTCGACTTCGTACATCGGGCATTTGACCCGCCCGGCGGCATTGGCGCGCCATTTCGCCTGGATTCTCAAGTGTCCCGTGTCGACGACGACCATCGCGGCATCGTTCGCGAGTTCGGCCGCACCGGAATCGGGCGACTGATGCCGAATCACCATACGAATGCCTCGGGCCTCGAGGTCCCGCCGAACCTCCCGCAGGCCTTCTAACATGAAATGGTAATGGCGCAAATTCGCCTCGGGCCAGCCGTCGGTTATTCCGAAAAACGCGACAACCGGCTTGTCCAGGGCGTTGGCCAATCTTACGGCGTATTCCAGCGCGTGGTTGTACTCGGCTCTCTGTGCGGCCTGCATCCAGTAGAGCACGTACCTGCCGTCGCGCGCCGGCCCGTCATTGAGGATTTTTATTCTTTCCGATTGGATCATTCTGCATCCTTCTGTGCACTGTATACATAAGATCGGACATAAAGGCAAATCATTTGACAAAATACGGTCCCGCGTTATATTTGCACGTAAGCTAATCATAAGAACACTCTAATTTAGGAGCCGGACCATGAGAGAGACAAAAGTAAAAATAACAATTATTGTCTTTATGGCGATTTTCCTGTTGGCTATTGTATCAGGCGCTTCGGCAGCGCGGTCGGGCCGCAAGATTCCCGTGATCTTCGATACCGACATCTGCGACGATATTGACGACACGTGGGCGCTGGCGTTGCTGCTTCAGTCGCCGGAGTTCGACGTCAAGCTGGTCACCACCGCCGTGCGCAACACTCCGTCGAAGGCGGCGGTCGTCGCTAAGTTTCTGCAAGCCGTCGGCAGGACCGATATACCCATCGGCATAGGAGTACAACAGGGCGAAGGCGGGCACAGGCAGCAGGCGTGGATAAAGGATTATGAGCTTTCATCCTATCCCGGAAAGATTCATAAAGACGGCGTCAAGGCGCTCATCGACACCGTTATGAATTCCCGCAGGCGAATAAAGATTATAGCCGTCGGCCCGCTGCCGAACATCGGCGCGGCGCTCGAGCGCGAGCCTCGGATAGCCGAGAAGGCCGAGTTCGTCGGAATGCACGGCAGCGTCCGGCTGGGCTACGGCGGCAGCAAGAAGATCAGCGCCGAATACAACGTCAGAGCCGACGCCAAAGCCTGCCAGAAGGTCTTCACGGTACCGTGGAAGGTGACGATTACGCCGCTGGACACGTGCGGGCTCGTGCATCTCAAAGGGGATAAATACCAGAAGGTGTTGAAGAAGAACAGTCCGGTTACAACGGCACTGATTGAGAACTATCGCGCTTGGCAGAAAGAGGGCTTGCGCCGAAGCAACAAGAAACTGAACGAGGCCGAGTTGAACAAGCAGACCGACCAGAGGATTAATTCGAGAAGTTCGACACTTTTCGACACGGTGGCGATTTATCTGGCGATGTCTACGGATCTGGTCAAGATGGAAAAGCTGCCGATCATAGTCACCGACGACGGATATACGAAAATCGAAAAAGGCGCCAAAAAGATCAATTGCGCCACCGCCTGGAAAGACATGGGCGCATTCGAGGACTTCCTGGTCGACAGATTGACGAAATAGGTGACCGGCGCGCCGCAAGAACGGCCCGCGCGTCATTTCGACCGGAGCGTCCCGCAGGGACGCGAAGTGGAGAAACCTGATAAGGAGCAAAGATGAAGACAGATGCACCCAAAATAGCTGTGGTCGGCAGTTCCAATATGGACCTCGTCGTCAAATCAAACAGGATACCGGCGGTAGGCGAGACGATTCTCGGCGGAGATTTCATAATGGTGCCCGGCGGCAAGGGCGCCAATCAGGCGGTAGCGGCCGCAAAATTGGGGGCCGAAGTATACTTCGTGGCCAAACTGGGCAACGACGTATTTGCCGAACAATCCCTCGCCAACTTTACGAAAGAGACAGTCAATACGAAGTATGTTATCCAGACAGGCGAAGCTCCCTCGGGAGTGGCTTTGATTATGGTTGACGATGGGGGCAACAATTCGATTGTCGTGGCCCCAGGGGCGAACCAGACGCTCCTTCCGGCGGACGTTGAAAACGCAAAATCAGACATTGCGTCGTGCGGCGCGGTGGTCGCTCAGTTGGAGGTGCCGTTAGAGACGATAGAATATGCGGCCAAAATGGCAAACGAACTCAACGTGCCCTTTGTTCTGGACCCGGCGCCGGCAAGAGAGCTTGGTCCGGAGCTGCTTGGTATGGTGGACGTGCTGACGCCCAATGAGACCGAAGCGCAGATTCTTACCGGGATAGAAGTGACGGATGAGGAATCCGCGCGTGCGGCGTCCAAGAATCTGCTGGAACGCAATATAAAGGCCGTTATCCTAACCTTGGGCGACAAGGGCTTTCTGCTGGCTGATAACGAACAAGCCAGATATATTTCATCCCATAAGGTGGACGCGGTTGACAGCACCGCGGCGGGTGACGCTTTCACCGGAAGCCTGGCGATCGGAATAGCTCAGAACAGGCCGCTTTTGGAAGCTGCGTTGTTCGCAAATTACGTAGCTGCCCTTTCTGTTACTAGGATGGGAGCACAATCTTCGATGCCTACGCTCGGTGAGGTTAAGAGCTTTATGGACAGGTGAGCGGCATTCAAGCTCGCGCAACATTTCGACTTCTGAGAAAAGGAGGTTTCAAATGGTAATTATTCAATCTTATCCCCTGGCGGTGGTGATGTGCGTTGTCACGATGCTATGCTGGGGATCATGGGCCAATACCCAGAAGCTGGCCAGCAAGGAGTGGAAGTTCCAACTGTTCTATTGGGACTACTGTATCGGCGTCGTTCTGCTTACGTTGATATTTGCACTGACGATGGGCAGTATGGGGGCGGGAGGCAGGAGCTTCTTTGCCGACCTGGGTCAGGCCAACGCGAAATACCTCGGATATGCGTTTCTCGGCGGTGTGATTTTCAACATCGCCAACATACTTCTTGTTGCGGCGATCGATATCGCAGGGCTGGCTGTGGCGTTTCCCGTGGGAATTGGCCTGGCGCTTGTTATCGGTGTGGTCACGACATATTGGGTGGACCCGTCCGGCAATGCTGCGATCCTGTTTCTCGGTGTCGGCACCGTCGCTGTCGCCATCATACTTGACGCCCTTGCATACAAAAAGCTGCCGTCGCAGGGGCAGAAGACGACCACCAAGGGAATAGTCCTGTCTGTCCTGTGCGGCGTGCTGATGGGCTTTTTCTACCGATGGGTAGCCGGTTCGATGCCGGCTGAATTGGCCGACCTCGCTCTGCCGGCAGAGGCCGGCAAATTGACACCCTATACGGCCCTGGTGCTTTTCTCGCTCGGTCTTTTTGCCTCCAATTTCGTGTTCAACACTATTGTGATGGCCAGGCCATTTGTCGGCGAACCGGTTCCTTTCGGCGATTATTTCAAGAAGGGCAATCCCCGATTGCATATTGTCGGCATTGTCGGAGGGATGATCTGGGGCGTTGGAATGACATTCAGTATTCTTGCCGGGGATTCCGCCGGATATGCCATTTCGTACGGTCTGGGCCAGGGCGCGACGATGATAGCGGCAATCTGGGGAGTGTTCATCTGGAAGGAGTTTAAATCGGCCCCGGCCGATACGAATAAGCTGCTTGCTCTGATGTTCGCGTGCTATGTAATAGGTTTGGCCTTGATCATTACGGCAAATGTCGTCTGACAATCAGCTCGTGCCGAGACCGTCCCGGCCTCGGTTTATTAAAAAAGCAACCTTGTTCTGAAAGAAGTCAAGACAAGGGCAAGCCTTTCCCGAGCTTAGCCGCGGGAATGCCCTCGTCACGGAACAAGGGCGAGACGCCCTTGCTACAAAGCGTCAATAATCGCGGACGATCACACCGTCTTTGCCTATTGCGTATCGGTCTGAGCTGTTGATTTTGAGGTTGTAGACCTTGCCGACATAGGGCGTTGGCCGGATTGTTACGCTCTTTATGCCGACCGTGCCGGTCACTGTCTGTAGCCTCTGTCCGGCTCTGAGGTCCTGAGCCGCGATCCACCTGCCGTAATCCAGCATAAAGCAGTGCGAATCCACAACGCTTATCCGATTGCCGCTATCGAGTAAAACATCCCGGCACTCGAACGCACCCTCATGCTCTTCGACTCTTTCAACATACCCAGAAGGCACTGCTGACACATCCCGCCCTTGGCCAACTTCCGAGACGGGCACAAGCGTGCCATCCTCCCAAACTTCGGTCTCGGCGGTAAAGCATGTCCTGCCTTTGGGCAGGGGCACGGAACTCTTTTTCATCACGACCTTGACATTAGTTGCTCCGGCTTCAGTTTCAATGGAACCGGACATGTTTGTTCTATTGGACCCGCCAACGCTTGCCAATATCTTTACCTTGCCTTTGCAAATACCATCGAGTGTGAATTTACCGTCCGGACCGGTTAGTCCACTGGCGCCTTCCTGGCCTTTGCCGGTACAGTAGACCAGGGCAAGCCCTACAGGTTTATCGTTTGGATCGACCACAATACCTGAGACGGTGAGGTTTGCCGTCCCGAGCACTTTTTGGCCTATATCCACCCGATTATCAGATGCATTGTCTGTTTGAACGTCGACTTCTTCTCTACCGTATCCCTGGTACCTTAAAAGCAAGCTGTATTTTTGGTTCCAAGGTAAGGCTCTGACCTCGAATCTTCCTTCCACATCGGTCCGCATCATGAGACTTGGAAGAGTCGCACGCCAGTTATGGAATATCGGAGTAATGTGGGCACCTTTGATTCCTTTCCCGTCATTATTCACAATCTTTCCTGTGAGAATCGCGCCCGGTTGAAGTTTAACATCGAGTGTCTTTGTGTCCTGATTAATTTCCAAAAAAGCCACGAGATTCCGTTTGGTATGTCGCACCAGAAGATAGTATCTGATTTGAGGTCCTCTTGATTTATATGGTTCCCAACTGACCTCGAATTTACCTTCGCCGTGCAAACGCAAATCCCAATTCTCGGCCCGCAAGATTCCGATCTCGACATCATCAATCGGCATATTTTCCTCATCGCGTACCATGCCAGTAATGATTAAACCATCGGCAAGCTGGGGTTTGCTCGTCTGCTCCTGCGGAACGACAACCTTTTCAGCTTCTGTTGCCAGAGCGATACTTATGATATCTTCACCGTTTTGGTCCTTAGCTGGAAATACGATACGAAATCCAAGAACGCCGCCCAGGTTGTCCGGTGTACTCACTTCACGAGTTGCAGAGCGGCAGAAATCTGCCACATATGGGTGAGCACCGCCACGAATAACGCGAAGCTCAGCCGCTCCGTTCGACGGGCCCTTGGGATCAACGATCGGGCTATTCGAGTAATAGTGATAGTCGTATCGATCACTGCACCACTCTTTTACATTTCCGTGCATATCAAAGAGACCCCATGCGTTCGGCTGCTTTGTTGTCACGGGATGAGTTTTCGTACCACTATTTTCTCCGTACCAGCAATACGATTTAAGAAGCTCCTCCTCATCACCAAAGCAGAACCTTGTATTTGTGCCAGCTCTACAGGCATATTCCCATTGTGCCTCCGTTGGTAGAGTTATTTCTTTCCCGGTTTTCTCAGACAGTTTACGACAAAACTCCATTGCGTCATTCCATGACACCATTTCTACCGGATTGTCTGCACCTTTGAAGAAGCTCGGGTTTTGTCCCATTATCTGGATATATTGCTGTTGGGTAACTTCCGTAGTTAGCATGTAAAATGGCTCACTGATCTTGACTCGATGTTGTGGTCCCTCATTGTCTCGTCGGCCGGATTCTCCGACAGGAGAACCCATATTGAATTCACCAGCGGGAATCCGAACGAATTCCATCTTAGGCCCTTCTCTCTCATACTCTGGTGCCTTGTCACAACTGACCGCCAACAACGTTGCTGTTGCAATAGCAATTAGCGCTTTTCTCAGACTTACTGATTTAAACATGACTGCTCCTTTCCTGATTGTCCGCCAGCCTCGATTATTCTGCTATCCTATTAAATAATGACGCATGGGAGAAGGAAAACTCACGGATTTTTTTGACGGGATAACAGGATTAACAAAGATAAATAATCAGCATCTTACGGTGGGGCAAGCCCCACCCTACATATTGTCAATCCTTTCAACATGACAGAATGTGTTGGCATCCGGCGGAGCGGCTATGGTATCATAGGCATCCGGAATTCAATAGGAGACAAGTTGCAGATGACCAAGTCAAGGATTTTGGGGCGGGTTGTGGGCCGCTGGTTGAAGTTGGTGGGGCAAGCCCCACCCTACGTGTTTATCTTGATCCTGATTCTTATCGCTTCGGCATGTCAGGGCAAGGTTCTGCCGCATCGGTGGGTTTTTGTCTCGCGGTCGTTCCGGAGCGATGGCGACGTTGTGGATATTAAGAAAATAGTCAACACCGCCGCCGAGTCGGGGCTTAACGGGATGGTCTTATCGGCCGGCCTCGACAGGCTCGACCGCCAGAGCCAGGAATACTTCACCCGGCTCGAACGGGTGCGGAGCATCTGCAAGCGGGGCAACATCGAGATAATCCCGAATATTTTCTCGGTCGGATACGGAGGCGCCATTCTCGGGCACAATAAGAACCTCGCGGCCGGGATATTTGTCAAAGATGCGCTGTACGTTGTTGATGACGGCACGGCCCGCTTCGTCCAGGATTCGCCGCCGGCTATCACAAACGGCGGATTTGAAGAATACGAGGGCAGCCGCATGCTCGGCTACCGCTTCCACGACAGGCCCGGCGAGGTTTCGTTCGTGGACGATAAGATCTGCAGTAGCGGCCGGGCGTCGCTGCGATTCGAGAACTTCGGCGGATACGAGCACGGCCACGCCAGAGTGATGCAGGAGATTGAAGTCAAGCCGCAGCGCTGCTATCGGGTAAGCTGCATGGTCCGGACTAAAGACCTCGATCCCGAACGTTCTTTTCGTGTACAAGTCCTTACCCTGGATGGGCGCAGCCTGGCGCCGTGGGATGCCGGAGTGCCTTCAAGTACCGACTGGCGCAAGGTCGAAATGGGCTTCAACAGCCTCGATTACGACAAGGTCAGAATTTACCTCGGCGTCTGGGGAGGCGTATCAGGGCGGTTCTGGGTCGATGATCTCAAGATCGAAGAGGTCGGGCTTCTTAATGTTCTACGCCGTCCGGGGACGCCGGTGACAGTGCGGCCGGAAGGGACGGGCCTCGTTTACGAGGAAAACAGGGATTTCGCCGCGATAGAAGATCCACACCTGAACTTCAGATTCGATCACAACTCGCCGGCTATCGAGATTCCGCCGGGAAGCAGGATCGGAAACGGGCAGCGTCTGCGAGTGAGCTACTACCACGGGATGGGGATAAACCGGGGCCAGGTCAGCGTGTGCATGTCCGAGCCGGAGGTATATGAAATATGGCAAAGACAGGCCCGGCTCCTGCACGAGCGGCTGGCGCCGAAAAAGTATCTGCTGAGCATGGACGAGATAAGGGCCGGCGGGGTCTGCCGGGCCTGCAAGAAGCGCGGCCTTACAATGGCGCAGATACTCGGCGATTGCGTCACAAGGCAGGTCGGGATAATCCACAGCGTCAATCCCGATGCAGAGGTCTTGATCTGGTCGGACATGTTCGATCCGAACCACAACGCTCACGACAATTACTATCTCGTCGACGGCGACTTTACCGGATCGTGGAACTATATCCCGGAGGATTTGACCATTGTCTGCTGGTATTACGACAAGCGCGTCGAGAGTCTCGGCTTCTTTTCGTCGCTGGGCTTCAGGACCCTGGCGGGCGCTTACTACGACGGCGATACTCTCGATAATCCGATAGGCTGGCTGGAGGTGCTGGATCGTACGCCAGGCACCACCGGGATTATGTACACGACGTGGCGGAACAAGTACGAGCTTCTCGCGCCGTTCGGCGAGCTTGTGAGCAATCGTTAGAAAATTCAAGGTATAGGGAACATGTAGGGTGGGACCTTCCCTGAGCGAAGTCGAATGGGTTGTCACACCGCAATATGTTTAAGAATCCGTCCGGTGGGGCAAGCCCCACCCTACTTAGGAGCCAACAAAATGAAACGAGCAAATATTACCTTTCTTGTTGCCACGCTGTGTTGCATAAGTGTCCTGCAGGCGGCAGAAGATGGATTCGAACCGCTTTTCGGCAAAGAGGGCCTCAAGGGCTGGAAGGTCAGCGACTGGTCAGACGTTGGCAGGGAGAAGCGAGTTCCCGGGACGCCGTGGAAGCTCGAGGACGGCGTGCTCTACGGGCTCAACAAACGGACGTGGATCATGTCACCCGACGAGTACGGCGATTTTGTTCTAAAGCTTGAAACCAAGATCACCCAAGGCAGCAACGGCGGCATAGGTCTGCGGTTTCCTGCCGAAAAAGGTGACCCGGCATACACCGCGATGGAGATTCAGGTAGTCGATCACGGGGTTTATTACCGCGGGCGCTCGCTGCCCAAGCAGCGAACCGGCTCGATCTACGACGAGATCGCCCCGAGCAAGGACGTTGTCAAGCCGGCAGGCCAGTGGAACTCCTGGGAGATCACCGCACTGGGCAGCCAGGTGACGATCGTGCTCAACGATAAGAAGATAATCGACGTCGATTTGTCGCGAGAAACAAAGGCCCGGCAGCAAAAAGGCCCGCCCCTGGCCAAGCGCCCGCTCAAGGGACACATCGGATTCCAGAACCTTAACGGATCGATCACGCTGCGTAACATGCGAATCAAGAGGCTGGATACAGCTGCCGGGGACTTTGTGCCGCTGTTCAACGGCAGAAACCTCGACGGATGGGTAAACGTCAACTGCGCGCCGGAGACGTGGACCGTGCGGGACGGGATGATCGTATGCTCGGGGATTCCGACCGGAGTGATGCGGACCGAGCGGATGTACGAGAATTACGTGCTCGAATTAGAGTGGCGGCACATGAAGAAGCGCGGCAACGCGGGTCTGTTCATTCATTCCGATCCAGTGACAGCTTTGGGCAAGCCTTTTACGCGCTCGATCGAGATACAGATCATGGACGGCAATGCCGGCGACATGTTCTCGATTCACGGAGCGACGATGAGGACCGACAAGCCTCATCCGAGAGGTTGGATGCGTTCGCTTCCTTCCGAGGACCGGATGAATCCCACGGGCCAGTGGAACCATTATCGCATCGAGAGCCGAAACGGGACCGCGACTCTGGCCGTAAACGGCAAAGTCGTCACTCGCGGCTACGACCTCAATCCGCGCAAAGGCTACATCTGCCTCGAATCAGAAGGCAGTGAGATACATTTCCGTAATATCAGAATCAAAGAGTTGCCGAGTTCCAATCCACCCGCCGCGATGGTGGCAGCAAAGGCGCAAGGATTCCGCTGCCTGTACAACGGGCTGGATCTTCGCGGCTGGAAGAATGTGCCGGGCCACGAAGGTCACTGGCGGGCGAAGAACTGGGTGTTGGATTACGATGGCAAGAGCGAGGCGAAAGACAAACACCTTTGGACGGAGGAAGAGTTCAGAGATTTCGTGCTGATAGTGGACGCGCGCCAGCCCGGAAAACCACCACTGGTTCGGGTCCCCGTTTTGCTGCCGGCCGAGGTGCCATATAGAACGACGGCGCCGGTCGACGCGGACAATCAGCAGGGACAATGGAGCCGATTTGTTATAACCGCAGCCAGCGACACCGTGACGGTGGTTCGCAACGGCAAGACATTGATAGACAGGGTGAAGCTGACGGGAGTCTCCAGGAGAAGGCCCATTGCGCTGCAACACGACGGTGGACCGATCCAGTTTGCCAACATCTATGTGAAGAAGTTGGACTGAAACTGGTCTCTGGTGTGCAGTGCACACCCTACCCGTCCGACAAACAGGCAGTAGGAAGGAACATGAGAGTATGGCACATAAAGAGGTAGATTCACGACGTGCTTTTCTAAAGAATACCGGTTGTGCTGTGGCCGGAGCGATGGCGCTTCCACAGGGCGCGGTGGCGGTTAGTGCCGCGCCGAAGAAGGTCCGCATCGGCGTTGTTGGGGGTGGCTTCGGGACGTCTTTTCAATGGCACGAGCATCCGGATTGTGTTGTGCAGGCCGTCAGCGACCTGCGCGCCGACAGGCGGCAGCGATTGATGAAGGTTTATGGCTGCTCCAAAGCCTACAACTCGCTCGAAGAGTTGGTGCTCGCCAGGGACATCGACGCGGTAGCCGTTTTTACCGACGGGCCGCTTCACGTTCAGCATACGATCGAGGCGATGAAGAACGGCAAGCATGTGATCTCGGCCGTGCCTGCTGCGTGGGCGACTGTTGAGCAGGCCGAATTGCTGCTGGATACCGTTAAGAAGTACGGCCTTACTTATATGATGGCCGAGACGGGACATTATCAGCAATCTACAATTTCGGCACGGAAATTCTACGAGCAGGGCAGGTTCGGCTCGCTCTACTACAGCGAGGCCGAGTACCAGCATCCGGGCTTAGAGGTGCTGTACTTTCGCGACGGCAAGCGGACCTGGCGGCACGGCCTTGCGCCGATGCACTACCCAACGCACTGTTCGAGCCAGTTGATCGGTGTTACCGGCGAGCGCCTTACCGAAGTGGTCTGTCACGGCTGGGGCGATGGCGATCCGATCCTCAAGGACAACGCCTGGGACAATCCCTTTTGGAACGAATCGGCGATGTTCAGGACAGATCGAGGCAATGCCTTTCGACTCAATATCTGGTGGAAGGGCGCCCATCGCGGCTGCGAGCGGGCGCAGTGGATCGGCGACAAGATGAGCTTCTACGCACCGCATCCGAACGGCGTCGGCCCGGTGATCGTTCGCTCGGCCGAGAGAATGGAGAAAGACGACGCCGGATTCGAGCGCAAGGCGCCGAGATTCGAGCGGTACGAGCAGCCTCACTGGTGGAAGACGGATATGCTGCCCGAGCCGCTGCGTCACAACAGCGGCCACGAAGGCTCGCACACGTTCCTGACGCACGAATTTGTCGATGCCATCGTTCATGGCCGTACACCTGCTGTAGACATCTATGAATCGCTGGCCTACACGGTGCCCGGGCTTGTCGCGCATAATTCCGCCTTGAAAGAGGGTGAACTGCTGAAGATTCCCCAGTATAATAGGCCCGGACAAGCTACAAGTTGAACGTTAACGTAACTCTATATGGAGGTGTCACTATGAATCAAAAAGTCCTGTTAGTCGCGATGCTGATTGTGATCGCACTTTTGCCGTTTGAGGCTCGTGCCGCTGAGAAAGTCTTTCGTCTCGGCATGATCGGGCTGGATACGTCGCACGTCATCGCGTTCACGAAGATCATCAACAACTCCCATGCCGAGCATGGTTGTAAGGTCGTCGTCGGCTACTCGGGCGGCTCGCCGGATGTACCCTCCTCGGCCAATCGCGTGGAGGGATACACCAAGCAGCTTCATGATAAGTACGGCGTTGAAATAGTCGATTCAATAGAGGAACTCTGCCGCAAAGTAGACGGCGTGCTGCTCGAAAGCGTCGACGGCAGGCCCCATCTCAAGCAGGCGATTCCGGTAATCAAGGCAGGCAAGCCTCTGTTTATCGATAAACCTATGGCCGGCAGCCTGCCCGACGTGATCGAGATATTCCGCTTAGCCAAAGCCAACAACGTGCCGTGCTGGTCAAGCTCGTCGCTGCGCTATTCGCCCGCAATTGTCGAGATGAAGAAAAACAAGAGCGCCGGTGAGATACTCGGCTGCGACACGTACGGTCCGTGCAGTCTCGAAGAGCATCATCCCGACCTGTACTGGTACGGCGTGCACGCCGTAGAGATGCTCTTTACCATCATGGGGCCCGGCTGCCAGAGCGTGCGGCGGGTGCAGACCGACGGCTACGAGCACGTCGTGGGCGTGTGGGAAGGCGGGCGCGTCGGAACATTCCGCGGCATCAAGAAAGGCAAGTCCGGCTACGGCTTCACGGTCTACGGAACCAAGGGCGTAATCCAGGGCGGCAAGTTCGGCGGATACGAGCCGTTAGTCGCCGACGTTATCAAATTCTTCAAGACCGGCAAGGTGCCCGTGCCGGCCGGGGAGACGATTGAAATATTCGCATTTATGTCGGCGGCGGACGTATCCAGGGAACGGGACGGAGCGGCAGTTTCCGTGCCGGA
>Ga0180431_10005496_pt1 | contig 15408 bp, 16 predicted proteins | sample SS_ome_11_FD_132459 | JGI IMG/M metagenome (GOLD analysis project Ga0180431, IMG submission 132459) | Hypersaline lake sediment archaeal communities from the Salton Sea, California, USA - SS_1_MS_1 metaG | ecosystem: Environmental > Aquatic > Non-marine Saline and Alkaline > Hypersaline >... | reverse complement strand
ATCTCCACGGCCCCGGCCACGTGATTGATGGGAAAGTGAATCAGCATCTTCCCCTCGCCCGGCTTGTGGTTCACCATGAAGTGCTCCACCTCCACCCGGATGTTCGAGACGATGTTTTTGTGGGTGAGCAGCGCTCCCTTGGGTTTTCCGGTGGTGCCAGAGGTATAGATGATCAGGGTCGGGTCGTCCTCGCCCGTCTCCTTCATCCTTTTTTCCAGGGCGTCGTCCAGCTCGGGACGCTCCTTTTTCAGCTCGTCGGCCCAGCTCAGGGTCCCCTCCCAGGGGTCGCCGACGATGACGAGCTTCTCCAGCTCCGGATTCTGTTTCGCCGCCTCCACCATGTCGTCCTTGTAGTCCCGCTGGAGAAAGTCGTACCAGCGCACCACGAAGCCGACCTTCGGCTTGGCGTCGTCTATCTGGTAGAGGAACTCGTCGAGCATGTACCTGGGATTGAGGCCGTACCAGACGGCGCCGATCATCCCGGCGGCCATGTAGCAGTACATGAACTCGGGGCGGGCGGCGGACATGGTGAAAAAGCGATCTCCCTTTTGGACGCCCAGCTCCAGAAGGAGCTTCGCCACCCGGCGGGTGTTTTCGTAAAACTCAGCAAAGGTGATGCGCTCATCACCGAATATCAGCGCCTCGGTATCGGGACGCTCTTCCGCCCACTTTTTTAAATAATGCCACGTGAGCCTCTCCTGTGTCATGAACACACCTCCTGAATGTAAATATTAAAGGGATTTTCTATTTCGTATCCGTGGGTATTTTTCTATCCCGTCATCGTCCGGCGGCCGAATAGTCGTCCACGAGGATGTGCTTCATCACCTTGCCGGTGTCGTTTCGGGGGAGTCGATCCACGATAAACACCTTTCCCACCACGTCTTTGAGGGTACGATCGCTTCTACAGCGATCGAACAGCTCCGTTTCGGTGATCCGCGCATCCGGCGGAGGAACGGCGAAAACGCCAACGATGAAAGCCCCCCCGGGCTCGGGAAGGCCCACGGCGGCGCAGTCGACGACGTCGTCCATCGACAGCAGGACCGCCTCGATCTCCGAGGCGAAGACGATTTTACCGCCCGTATCCAGGGCGTCGTCGAGCCGCCCCCGGTAGTAGAGATACCCGTCCTCATCAAAAAAGCCGATATCGCCGGATCGATACCAGTCGTCGGCCTTCAGGCGCCGGGGTTGCTTCGGCTCGGCATACATCACCTCGGTCCTGGCCGGCGAGCGGGAAACGATCTCTCCCATCTCTCCCGGTGGCCGGGGCGCGCCGTTTTTGTCGACCACCCTGATTTCCGATCCCAGGTATGGATACCCGATCGACTCCGGCTTTTTTTCTCGATCCTCCGGGGGCATCAGCGTCAAAAGGCCGCACTCCTGCTGGCCGTAGACCTCATAGAGGGTCGGGCACAGGCGCCGTTCGATCTCGATGCGAAGCGACGGGGCAAGGCGGGTGCCCGCCAGCACAATGCGCCTGAGGGAGGATATATCAGATGAATCGAATATCGGCAGCGCCATGACGTGCCGGGCGAGGTCAGGGATGAAAATGACCAGCGTGATGGACTCCTCTTCCAGCAGTGAGAGAATTTCCGCGGGGTCGAGGGCCGTGAGCACCTGGGCGCCCCCGGTATAGACCGCCGCCGTATACCAGAACAGCGAGACCCTCGTATAGGGCGGGAGGACGGCGAGTATTCTTTCATCTTCGGTCAGCCGGTAATCCACGGCCATCCGGATATAGGGTTGGTTCTGTCGGTGGGTGATGACGTAGCCCCTGGGGCTTCCGGTGGTGCCGGAGGTGAAGAAAAAACAGAAATCGTCGTCGGGCGAGGATACCGTATCCGGCTCCCGGTCGTCTCCTTCGTCGATCATGGCGTCATACGAGGAGGCGTATTCGGGGATATCCGCCCCGATAGAGATGAAGTGCCGGGGTCGATCGGGATGCTTGTGGAGCACATCTGCGACGGGGATCGCCTCCGGGCCGAAGACGACGGCGGACACATCGACAAATTGCATGTGGTGTATCACGTGCTCCGGCAGGAGCCGGGCGTTCAACGGCATGCCGACACACCCGATTTTCGAGAGGGCCGCCAGCATCTCGAAATCCTCGATCCTGTTGTCACAGAGAATCGATACGACCTCCCCCTTTTTCAGGCCGAGCTCGCTGAGTCCCCGGGAGAGGGAGTTGACCCGCCGATTGTGCTCCAGATACGTGTGACGTCTACCGGTGCGGGGGCAGACGAGCGCCTCGTTGTTCGGGAAGAGCCGCGCCGCCCGACGGCAGCAATCCCCGATGGTGATCAATTCATCCGGTCGTGTCATGACGCGTCACCTTGCGGAGTCGTTCCGCCAGATTGTACATCGGGGGTGGCATCCGCTGCAATACCTTTTTGATGCGCTGCATGAATATGCCGATGGTGAGGTTGTTAATGCTGAGAAACGCGCAGATTCGACCCCGGCGCGGCGTTCTGAGCCTGCCGTTTCGAATGACCAGCGTCACCTGCCAGCAGGAATCGACCGGAACCAGCACCGGCTCGTCGGGCTCGGGCATATTGTCTCCCTTGCAGACGACCAGCATGTCGGAATCGGACGGCTCGGCGCGGATCACCCGGTGGACGACCCGGCGATCCCGGCCTTCCACGCAGAGAAGACATCCGGGGGCGATCTCCTCCCGGGAGGCCTGTTGTGCCACGATGACATCGCCGGGTTTGAGCTGGGGATACATACTGTAGCCAGAAAACACAAACCGACGATACCGGCTCTTCATGTGCGACATCTCATTGGATTGTCTCATGACGGCTCTGAATGCTTGGATCGGTTTCGATGTGTCAGGGCTTGTTGCCCGCCGCGCATCCCGTGCCGCCGGGAGTGGAGCCGGTGATGCATCGAAGATCGTTGGCCCAGCCGTCGTGGCACTGCTGAAAATACTGGGCATTGCCCTGGGAGCAGGATCCGTACGGCTGCTGACCCCGGGTGCATTCGGAGACGGCCCGGGATCCGGTGCTGCATACCGATTGACCCACCGCCTGGGTGTATGCGACATGCACATCGATGATCGCGGGAGGTTGGTACTTCTTCTTTATATCAGACATAATCACCTCTCTGAAAAAAATGCCGTCGGATCAAAATCACGGCTGAAATGCAGACGCGCAATCGGTATATTATTTATAATGTACTCGATCATCTGAAATGTCAACCGAGCGTTTTGGGGATTCATGAATCGAAAGAAATGAATGTGGTTGTATAATACGGACACCATCGCCTCCCCGGGTCGGATCGATTCGAGATAGTCGGTCTCGTCCTGTATCAGAAACATGAGTGAAGAGAGCCGCGTGTCTTCGAGCCGGGCGACTCCCACCGGCGTCTGAGAGAAGGGCGACGGTACAATCGATACCGTCCCGTTGTGGCAGATACACACCGCCCCGTCATCAGAGAGGAGCCGGTCTCTCGAAACCCGGGATGAGAGGGTGGTTTTCCCGACGTCCGCTCCGCCCACAAACAAGATCCCCCGGCCCTCCAGGTCGATCGCCGCCGCATGGAGCATCATCGCGCCGTATTCCGGCAGCATGACGCCATAGAGCGCCTGGATGGCCAGGGCCGCCGCGGCATGGTCGCCTTCACTCTCCCCGGCATACAGGAGGGCGTCGGCGGTTTTTCTCTCGTGATCCACCGCCAGCATAAACGAGGGGGCAACCACCAGGGACATGCTCCCATCCTCCATCGCCTTGAGCGACACCCGTTCGAACGCCCCCGCCACCGGGGTCGATGTGCCCCCCTCCCTCCTCTTTTTCGGAAGAGCAACGGAGGCCAGGCCGGTAAAGGGGAACCGCCGCTCCAGGATTTTTCGTATCTTCACCATCTCGTGTCGATCCGGCATGAGGGAAAAACCTGTCGTGTGTGCGTGTGTCGACGGGTGGAGAAAAAGCCGATAGTCCGCGTTACCTGTTTCCCCCAGGAATCCGTCGAACACGCGATCCAGCTCCGACACACAGGAGTCATCTATCCGCACCTCGACGACGGCGCCGCCCACCTTGATATGCCGGCATCCCATATCCGCCTACAGCAAGCGCGAGGGCGGAAAGATGCCCTGTTCATAGGCCTCTTTGCACATCCAGTAGGGTGCGGCGAGGCTACCCGACAGCACAAATTCATTGGCCCGGCAGGAGCCGAGGCAGCTTTTTTTCAACAGACACCGCTCGCACACCCCCTCCATGCCGTCGGGCACGATGCCGCGCAGTGTGGCGAGGATCGGGCTGGTCTTCCAGATATCCTTAAGATCGTGATCCCTGATATTTCCCATCACCATGTCCGGGGCTACGGCGCCGATGCCGCAGATGGATACGTCACCGTTGGCGAGGATACCCAGTATGTTCAAAACGGCGCACTCGGATCGGGAGCCGGAGAAGAAGCTCTGAAGCGATTTCAGCGCGGAGGGAAGGGTCATGATGACGTTCATCCGGTGACGCTCAGAGATTTCATTTTCCAGCCATCGATCCAGCTTAATGAGCCGCTCCACCGGCAGGTTTTTGTTCTCCCTGATCATATCGTCGCCCCGGCCGACGGGCATGACGGGGTTTATCTTTACAGACGCAACTTTCAATTCTGAGGCCAGCCGGACGACCCCCTCGATGTCTTTCTCGTTGTCCCGGGTCAGGCTCATGATGATCTGAACCGGGAGCTTCTGGGCGGTCAATCGCCTGATGCCCTGTATGGACCTCTCTAGGGCGCCGGGCATCCCCCTGAACCGGTCGTGAAAGGACGCCCGATGGCTGTCGATGCTGACGCTGACGTGGTCGACCCGGTGAGCGCCCAGAAACGAAGCGGTGGCATCGTCAATGAGTATCCCGTTTGTCTCCAAGGTGACCCGCACCTTCCGGGCGGTGAGTACCTCGACGATCTGAAAAAATTCGGCGTTCATCAGCGGCTCGCCGCCGGTCAGCTTCACGGAATTGACGCCCAGGGGGGCGCCGTCATGGATCAGTCGATCCACATCACCCGTCGTCAGACCCTTCTCCCTGGTGTCCTCCGGTGTATACCGGGGCGACAGCCAGCAGTGGGCGCACCTGAGATTACACCCCTCGGTCAGGTAGAGATAGAGCCATACGAGCGGGGGCACGGGATGGATATCTTCGACGGCGACGACGTGCATCACGCCCCCCCTTCAAGATGCAGGCGATAACAGCATGCGGGATCGGGGGCCATGATCGTTTTATATTCCGCGTACGCCCCGGCGGCGCACCCTCCCGTGCATCCGGCGGTGTAGGGGCACCCCCTGCACCGATCGAGGGACGACAGCGGCGTGATGAACCTGCTGCGGAAGTAGGCGAAGGTCTCCGATTCCCGCCAGATGACGTCGATGGGGGTTTTCAGAATGTGCCCGGCGGTCAGCGCCGGGAGCCGATCGCACGGCGTCGCCCATCCGTCCGGCCGGACGGCGCACTCCCGCACCAGGGCGCCGCACCCGTCCAGGAAGGAGGGGAGGGTGGTATCCCCGATATCACCCTCTTGCTCCATGTTCCGTATGGAGTCGAAGATGTCATCCACCTCGATGAATGTCCCGGTGATCCCCCCGGGGTCGGCCTTCAGCTCTTTGAGTCGGCTGATCACGGCGTCGCGCTCCGATCGGGACAGGTGAAGCTCAGCCCCGTTCTCAACCGCCCTCCCTTCGGGGAGAAGCTCGTTGAACTTGAGGCCCAGAATCCCAAGGTCCCGGGACAAATCCAGGATACCGGGGAGCTCATCCATATTGAGACGGGTCACCGTGCAGTACGCGGACACCTTACCGACCTGTTCGACCAGGTGTGTGATCCCCCGGACGGTTCGTTGGAACGTTCCGGGGCCGCGCAGGGCGTCGTGGGTCTCGGGGCGTGAGCCGTCGAGGCTCACCATGATGTCGTCGAGCCGGTTGGTATATCGGGCCAGGTGTCGGGCGGCGGCCTGGTCGATGAGGGTTGCGTTGGTGTTTATAGACAGGCGAATCGGGTGGGTATAGAGGGCGTCCAGCAGCGTGAAGATGTCTTCGCGCACAAAGGGCTCTCCCCCGCTGATTTTTACCTTGAATACCTTGAGCCGGGCGATCTCGTCGATGAATCCGAGCCACTCTTCGGTGGTCAGATCGGGTCCGTATACTATCTCCGGGCTGTATACGGCGCAATGCCGGCAGGCCATGTTGCACCGCGATGTGATGGAGATGAACAGGGAGATCGGGGCGGAGGGTATCTTCGGCGCGATGAAGCCGGCTTCGTCGAGCGACGTCCCGGTCGCCTCCGATGGGATATAATCAGTCATGTCGGTGGATCCTCTCCTTGCATGCGGGGAGACGTATCTTCGCCGCCCGGGTCATCGGGTGCGTTCGGGCGTTTCTTTTCAGGATTCCGCCAGGCCCCGCTCGACGAGCTGCTTGAGAAATGATTCAACATCCTCCCGCAGGGCCTCCGGCCCGATGTCCGGGTAGAGATCGGTGAGGGTGGCGATGATCTCGTCCACGGATCGACCGCCGTCCAGGCCACTCACGATCTCAAGGCCCGTTTCGTTCACGCAGACCAGGACATCCCGCGCGGGATCGAACAGAAACGCACCGTCCTCCTCCCGGCGGAGCACCAGATCGGGCTTCAGTCGTGGATGTTTCATCGATTTCTGTCCTCTCGAAAATATACGCCGGATCGATTCAGACGTCGATATATCCGCCTCACGTCGACGGCGACCTTACGCCGCTCCCGTCGGTCGTCGATCTTATACAGGTCGCACATCATTTCGGCGACGGTGCCGATATTGCGCCGTCCGTCGGTCAGCCGGATGACGACTCCGGCCGTCTCGTTGAGCAGATACGCCATGCGGTCGACGATATTGAATACGACACAGGTCCCGTCACCCATGTGTGAGACGAGGGCCGTCTCGTGTCGGGAAAATACGACACCGCCCGGAAGCCACAACGGGAAGGCGGCTGTCGATTGGTATACACCTCGCAGAAACGATATGATCCGTCTCGTCACTGGTCACCGCCCTCGCCGTGTGGGTATTAAAGAAAGAAATAAATGTAGTATTACTCCGACCCCCCCTATAATGCGTCATCCTTTCGGATGATACCTTCTCCGACATCCGTGACGACAGCTGTCTGTGTTCATGAGAAATTCGTCACAGGTGCGGTCACCGCTCGTCGGTTCCCGCCTTTCTCAGTCGCCCTTTCGGCGACACCAGCCGCCCCAGGGACGAGAGAAGATGCGCGGCCCGTCGAAAAAACAGACGTATCGATCCCGCGCCGGGGGCGTTCAATTCCCGGGCGACGACATTCCGGCTCGGAAATAGTATCTCTTTAAAATAATAGAATTTTTTCTGAATAGTGTCAACATGTAATCCGAGCATCGCCTCGCCGAAGAAAAGGTACTCCGTCCGCTCCGTGGCGGTACGGATCAGATGTCGGGTGAGGTGACCGGGTCGCATGCGCCCTTCCAGCCCATCGGGCAGCGGATACGAAAAGAGGCTCGCCAGGGCCCAGAGCATCGGTCCGGTGGAAAACCCGAGGCCGTATCGATCCGATTCCGAAGAGAGCCGGTCGAACGAGAACTCATCCCCCAAAGATTCGATAACGACGGCGATATCCAGAAACCAGTAGTCCATCAGGTAGGAATGGGTCAGGGCATGGAGCGCCGTCAGCACCAGGGTATGATACGGGTCCGGCGACAGGTAGGGGGCGCCGTGGAGCGTGTGGGGCCGGGCGGCCTCGATGATCCGGTCGGTGGGGATATGGGGAAGAAACCGTTTCGCGGAGATTCTCCGGGAGTCGATGAAATCGGTGTGGAGATCGACGGCCAGGGCGCCCCGGGTCCAGCTCGATCCCGCTTCCCCGGGAGATGAAAAACCGGATGCCGAGAGGAGCCGCTCCACCTTACCCATATCCGCCACCCGAACGAGGATGTCCGCGTCGGTGGTGGGGCGCAGAACGTCCGGGCGGTAGTAGCGGTTGATCATGTCGTGGCCCTTGAAGAGGACCACCGGCACGCCGGCATCGGCAAAGATAGAGAGAAGCTCCGAGGCGGCCCGGGACATAGCCCGGTTGAAGAGGTCCGTCCTGGCGATCGAAATCTTTATATCCTCCCGATCCTTCCCGGAGAGCCGCCCCAGCAGCCCCCAGTCCCTCAGGGCGTCGGCCACCGGCCCCAGGCTGCCCCGGGCGGCGGCGAAGGTCACCAGCCCTTCCGGGATGTCCGACGGTATCTCGGTCTTCGCATCCGCCCCCCGCCAGCATCGGGCCAGGGCTCGTGTGGTGAATGATCTGGTCGTGAGCATCTCTCGGGATTCCCTCCTGTTCCCCGCACCGTTTTGCTGCGGGGCGCTCCTTCATGGTATCAGATACACCGGTCATGAGGCAACTGCAATCCCGGAGCGGGGGAGAATCCCCCTTCGAAAAGGGGCGCCGGGGACCTTCCATGGACCGGTTATACAATAGTAGAATAATACAGTTTCACGATATGTATTGACATCCTGCGATGTCGGGATTTATAATATTACGTTTGATTCGAACCGACACCCAGACCGTCTCCCCCGGGCGGCACATGAACCGAAAGGACGATCCATGAATCCCGACCTCCTCGACTCTGCGGCGGCGCTGAAGCGAATCCTCACCCCGAAATCCCTGGCCGTGGTGGGGGCGTCCGACAACTTCATGAATCCCGCAACGAACCTGCTTTCCACCATCATCACCTGCGGCTTCGAGGGTGATATCTTCGTCATCCACCCCAGGGAGAAGACCGCCCTGGGTAAGCCGGCCTATCCCTCCATCGCGGACCTGCCCGAGCCCATCGATCTGGCCATCATCGTGGTGTCGAATAAGGTGGTGCCGAAGGTCCTGGAGGACTGCGGAAAGCGGGGGGTGAAGCACGCGGTCGTCATCACCGCGGGATATCGGGAGATGGGGCCCGAGGGGGAGGCCATGGAGCGGGAGCTGTTGGAGACGGCGCGAAAAAACGGTATCCGCTTTACCGGCCCCAATTGCATCGGCATCATCAATACGTCCGTCAAGCTTAACTGCTCGATGTTCTATTCCGAGGGGAAGCCCGGCGGCATGGGTCTGGTATCCCAGAGCGGCAGTTACGTCACCCAGCCCCTCCACTACTTCTACCAGCACGGCATGAATCTCTCCTGTGCCGTCAGCGCCGGGAACCAGTCGGACATCGACATCGCCGACTCCCTGGTCTTCTTCGCGGACGACGAGCACACCCGGTCTGTGGCCGCCTACGTCGAGGGATTCACCGACGGGGAGAAGTTCCTGGAGGCGGCCCGGTATACGACCCGGAAAAAGCCGGTGGTGGTCCTCTACGTGGGGGGCACCGAGGAGGGGTCCCGCTCCGGGAAATCCCACACCGGGGCCGTGGCCACCGACGACGCCGTCGCCGACGCCGTGTTTCACCAGTCCGGCGTTATCCGGGCCGGCGGCGTTGAGGATCTCTTCGACTTTGCCCATGCCTTCTCCGTGCAACCCCTCCCGAAGGGAGACCGGGTGGCGGTCATCACCAATTCCGGCGGGCCCGGCACCTCGATGGTGGACGCCGCGGCCCGTCTGGGGCTTTCGATTCCGGAGTTTTCCCCGGAACTCCAGAAGAAGCTCCGGGAGGTCGTCGTCCACACCGCCCAGGTCGGCAACCCGGTGGACATCACGATGGACTTCGACCTGGAAAGATTCTTTGTTACCCTTCCGAAGATCGTTCTCGACAGCGGCGAGGCGGACGCGATTCTCTTCTACGGGGTCTTCAGCGGCGCCCACGCGAAGAAGAAGATGGATATCCTCAATCGCCCCGAGGCGGCGATGCTGGAGCAGTACGACGAGTTCCTCACCGGGTACATCGAGACCTTCGTACAGGCAGTCGCCGACGCGGGCATCCCCCTCGTGGCGGCGTCGTTCAACGGAAAGCTCGATACACCCGTGGCGAGGATGATGGAAATGGGCGTCCCGGTCTATCCCACACCGGAGCGGGCCGCCGCCGCCCTGGCGGTCATGAACAGATACGCCCGGTGGAGAGACGGGTTGTAACGGGAGGCCCGAATCCCTCGCCCCCGTAACTCGGGCCGGGTAAGGATCAATCTATCCGTGTGACTTCCCATCCGTATTTTAAAGGGAAGGCATGAGATATTTCGAATGGAGCCGTCGATAATTCGCCGCCGGAAGCCGCTTCCCCTTTCCGGACCGCTGTGAGGTCGAAACGCCGCCCATACGCCGCAATACCGTGACACTATCAGAAGAATGGTGAAATCTCGGGGATATCTCCAACAGCTCCCCGCCGCCTTTGTTTGCCGTCATCGATTCATCACACCCGCCGGATTCAACCGGCCTCGATCGTTTTATCGTTATTTTACAAAAAAAACCGTATGTGTGACGGCCGTCACCGCCTTCCTTTCCCCGTGTGATACTATACACTTAAAGATAAATACTATATATTCATATACCCCATTCATACCCTTCATACATATTTTTCATACCCTGCGGCCCGGACATCGTCCGGGCCGTAATTTTTTAGAAACATGGCGGCGCTTTTCGTCGACAGTCTCCACCCGGCCCGTGGCGGTGCATCCCTCCTCCGTCTCCCGTATCCCGTCGCCAACTGCCGTGGAGAGCTGATCCCGCCCGATACCAAAGATCGTTTCCTCGGGTGCGATGTTTATTCTCTCTTCCTCCATCCGGCGGGGCGGCGTCTGAATCCGTATCCCCCCGCTTCCGGATGCGGCGCTGCGTCCCCCTCACATCGGGTCCGCCTCGCGTCTCCCTCCCCGTTCGAGGTGCTTCACTCCCATCGAATCAGGCTCGGAGAGAATCCCCGTCCCCGGATGCAGCGCTTTTCCCCCATACAATCATGCCGGGAGAGAATCTCCATTCCCGTATGCGGCGTCCGTCCCCTTCTCATTGTGTCCGTTTCACATCCTTATCCCCCGATATGGCGCCTGCACCCTCACGATTTCCGGACCGTGCGGCGATGCCCCTTTAGCGTCTTTTTTTTCTGATTTTTGTTGACAGCGTAAACGGTGTTTACTATACTAAACAAAAATTCAAGTCCATCGATGAATAGTATATTTATCAAAATACAGATAACAGACTGGAGGATACGCTATGTACGACTTTTTGTTGACGAAGGAAGAGCTGGCCTACCGGGACGAGGTGCGGGCGTTCGTCCGGGAGGAGATCACACCGGATTTTCTCCGGGACATGGATAACGACGAGATCACCTATCCCCGGGAATACGTGGAGAAGCTGGCGGCCAAGAACCTCATCGGGGCGCGCTTCCCGAAAAAATGGGGCGGCCGGGGTTTCTCTTGGGCGGCGGAGATCGCGGCCCTGGAGGAGATCGGCTGTCTGGGCATGGCCCTGGGGTGCGCCTTTTCCATGCCCTCCATCGTGGGGGAGGCGCTCAATGTCTTCGGCACCGATGAGCAGAAGAAGAAATATCTCAAGCCGATGCTGGAGGGGAAGCTCGTCTCCGCCGAGGCCCTGACCGAGCCCAGGGGCGGCTCCGACTTCTTCGGCGCCACCACGAAGGCGGAGTTGAAAGGTGATCACTTCATCCTCAACGGCCAGAAGCGGTTCGTCGTGGGGGCCGACGGGGCGGATTTTTTCCTGGTCTACTGCAAGACCAACTTCGACCCCGACGCCCACAAGTACAGCAAGATCAGCCTGCTGATCGTGGACAAGGGACCGGGGGTGGAGGTGGAATACCAGTACGGCCTCCTGGGATGTCGTGGCGGCGGCACCGGTCGCCTGGTCTTTCGAGATGCGAAGGTTCCCAAGGAAAACATCGTGGGTGAGCTCCACGGCGGGGCGATCTGCTTCAATCAGATGATGATTCCCGAGCGGATGACCTCGGCCGGGGGATGCCTGGGGGTGTGGGGGGCGCTGGACGTGGCCCTTCGCTACTCGAACAAGCGCGCCGCGTTCGGGCGGCTCATCAAGAAATTCCAGGCCGTCAACTTCATGATCGCCGATTCCATCACCCAGCTCGACGCCGCCCGGGGGCTGGCGTACACCGCCGCGATGGCCATAGACAGCGACTACCCCAACGTCCGTCGCTTGGTCAGCGAGGCGAAGAAGTTCACCACCCAGACCGCCTGGAACGTGGTCAACAACGCAATGCAGGTGATGGGCGGCATCGGCTATACCGATGTCTATCCCATCGAGCGGGCGCTGAGGGATATCCGCCTCTCACTGATCTGGACCGGGACATCGGAGATCATGAACCTCCTCATCCAGCACGAATACTATGACGAGGTGCTCAACCAGCCCTACGACCGGCGTGAGCTGGAGCGGGACGCCATGAATCCGGACGAATCCGAGAGGATTTTCACCGACGACGACATGTGGCAGGTGCACAACGACGCCGCAGATTAAATCCAACAACCGATGAAATAACCGCCCGTGGAATCCGTCTGTACTCTTAGGGACACCAACGGCGACCCCGGGCCTTCGATCCCCGACGCATCGGAGAATTGCCATGAGTGTTCGATCCCTTGATAAGACCGAGAAGCACGAATATCTCCTGAAAAACTGGATGACCCACGACGCCCTCTGGTACGGTGAAACCGCCGCGGCTTTCGGCATGAAGGAGGCGTCTCCCATGAACCTGAGGGTCTGCAGAAAGCTGGGGCAAATCGAGTTCTCCCGCTTCTTGAAGCTGACCGGGGCACAGAAGCCAACGAACATTGCCGAGGTAAGAGCCGTCGCAGAGGCGGGCATGGAGCTTCTGGTGCCCCCTTTCATGGAGTGGGCCATCGAGTGGACCGACGACGGCCGGATGATCACACGGGTGGATGACTGCTTCGCCCACCGGGGGATGACGAAATTCGGCGTGCTGGAAGAATACGAATGCGGCATCTTCGAGCGGATCGAGGGATGGCTCGACGCCATGGAGCTTGATTACACACGCACCCCGGACCTCAGTCGGTGCCTCAAGTACCGGGGAAAAGAGTGCGTTGTGACGCATCAATTCACCTTCAACGAGTGACACGATAAACCACCATGACCATAGAAACCTTCGATGACCTGAGAAACAAGGAGCGGGAGGCCCGCCGGGAGGTGATCCTCTCGGCGGCCTTGGCGCTCTTTGCCGAGAACGATTTCAAGAGCGTCACCGTCCGGGAAATCGCCCGGGAGGCCGGCGTCAGCCCCGGCACCATCTACCGCTATTACGAGAACCTGGACGACCTCTTCATCGACATCATCTCCGTGAGGACACGGGAGCTGGTGGAAGAGATGGGCGGTCCGGCGAAGGACGGTAATCCCCCGGACATTCACACCCTCTGCCGGCGATACGTGACCTTTCTCAACGACAACCTCTCCTTCTACCAGATGATGGCGCACTTCATGGTGGGGGGACGTATTGCCCCGGAGTCCGTGACGAAGCTGAACCCGTTGATGCGGGGCTTCCTGGACGTGGTCGAGCATGTCATCGCCTTTCACGCCCCGGACGGGGATAACCGCTCGACGGCCCAGGCCCTCTTTTCCGCCCTCAACGGCGTGATGATCAGTTACGCCACCTATCCGGGGAGGAGCCTTGAAGAGGTGAGAGAGCATACCGTCAGGCTTGCGGGGGTCATCGCAGATCGATTCTCGATAAAGGAGGACACGAATAATCCCCCTGCTGTGAAGGAGTGATAATACCTTTTTTACCCCTGCATGGAGTATGACCATGGAGATCCACAAGGAATGGCTGGCCCCCTGCGGGCTCTACTGCGGTGTTTGCGCGATCATGATCGCCCACCGGGACGATAATCAGAAGTTCAAGGAAAAGCTCACCGGCGTCTACGGCGTCACCGCGGACGAGATCAGGTGCGATGGATGCCTGTCTGATGATCCATTCAAGTTCTGCAGGATGTGTCACATCAAGACCTGCACCAGTGAAAAGGGATACGAGGGATGCCACCAGTGTGATGAGTTTCCCTGTGAACACATCGAGAATTTTCCCGTACCGGTGGGGAAAAAGGTCATCCTCCGGGCCATCCCCCAGTGGCGGGAGATGGGCACCGAGGCGTGGGTGGAGGCGGAGCACGCCCGCTATCGCTGCCCCGAGTGCGGGTATGACCTGTTCCGGGGCGCCAAGCGATGTCGTAACTGCAAGACGGAGGTCGATCTGGACTGAGCCCTATCAACATGATGAGACTGACCAAGAGCCGGGGACGATGGACGTCCTCGGCTTTTTCTTGTCTCACATAAAACAGGTAATTTTATTATTGCGAATAAATTTTCTCACACATTGATAATCTTTCCTTTTCTCCTTGCCTTTTCACCCTTCAGGGGATAGCATAGATATAAACACTCATTTCAATATTTTAGGAGGTAGCTTATGAGATATCCGATAAAGGAAATCGAGGGGATCGGTCCGGTGTACGCCGAAAAGCTCAACGCCGTGGGAATCAGGACAACGATGGACCTCCTTGAGCGGGGAAAGACTCCGGCGGGGCGGGACGACCTTGAAAAATCCACCGGCATCGGCCATGCACTGATCCTGGAATGGGTGAATCTTTCGGACCTGATGCGCATCAAAGGTGTAGGAGAGGAATATTCAGACCTCCTTGAGGAGGCGGGGGTGGATACCGTCAAGGAATTGAGAAACAGAAACGCCGATAACCTCTATGAGAGTATCAAGGAGACAAACAACGCGAAGAAGCTGGTCAGAAAGCTGCCCTCCAAAAACGGTGTGCGAAGCTGGGTGGAACAGGCCAAGTCCTTGCCCCCAATGGTGGAGTATTAATTCCCCGTTTCACATATTGCTGTGGTATACTTATAATTCACCTAAACACTATTAAGAACAGGAGGAACGGATATGGGATTGTTTGAATTTGTAAAGGACGCCGGTGAGGCCATCCTGAAGGGTGACGCGGCGGAAGCTGAGAAGCCGGCAAACGTGCAGGATTATCTCAAGAAAGCCCTGGGCGGCAAGGTCAAGGACCTGGCGGTGGACATGGTCGGCGATATGATCAAGCTCAAGGGTGACGCCGAGAACGAGGATATCCTGGAAAAAGCCGTCCTTATGGCGGGCAACATCGCCGGCGTGGGCAAGGTTGAAACCGACGAGATGAAGGTCGGCGGAGCGGCCGGGGGCCAGGGCATCGGCTCCGGAGCCGGCGGCGCGAGCGAGTTCTATACCATCGTCAAGGGAGACAGCCTCTCCAAGATCGCCAAGAAATACTACGGTGACGGCAACAAGTACATGAAAATCTTCGAGGCGAACAAGGAAATCATTAAAAACCCGGACCTCATCTATCCCGGACAGACCATCCGTATTCCCCCGGAATAAGCGTCTCGACCGATCACGCGAGCGATTTCTTCAGTCAGTTGAAGAAAGGAAAACGCCTCCTCGAAAAGAGGGGGCGTTTTTTATGTTTTTTCAATTCCTCACATGACCGGCGAGGGTATATTATTATTTTTATTAT
>Ga0180431_10005495_pt1 | contig 15414 bp, 10 predicted proteins | sample SS_ome_11_FD_132459 | JGI IMG/M metagenome (GOLD analysis project Ga0180431, IMG submission 132459) | Hypersaline lake sediment archaeal communities from the Salton Sea, California, USA - SS_1_MS_1 metaG | ecosystem: Environmental > Aquatic > Non-marine Saline and Alkaline > Hypersaline >... | reverse complement strand
CGGGATGCACCAGGAGCGACCGCGGCCGCCCGGACTCGTCACGCTGATTCCCGACCAGCAGGATCGCCGAGACGATCACATCGTTGGCCGCCAGCTGCCGCAGCGTCTCGTCATAGCGATGCAGCAGCCGTTGGTTGATGAACCAGGTGCGGTTCGCGTGTGGATAGGGCTGCCAGCCCGGTTTGGGCTCGTCATGAATCAGGCCGGTCAGCACGACATTCAGCGTGGCGTGACGAATGCCGAGGTCAAAGATCTCGTGGTCGGGACTGTTCAGTGCGGGAATCCCCCCGAGTCCCTTGCGGTGCGGCGCGGTGGCCGGCGGCAGCTTGCGGCCAATCGCCGGCCCGAAGGCAGTCGGCCAGCGCGGTGCCGACAGCCAACTGCCGTCCCGGCCAACCAGCCGAAACCGAAAGATGGCATAGTCGCGGCCGTCGGCCCCGGTCCTGGGCAGATCGATGCGGAACTGCCCCCGCTCATTCGGTGTCAGCCGGACAACGACGGCTGGCATGGCCCGATGGGAGCCCTGCTCCGGAGGAATGGCGACCACCGCCGCCGGCTCCGGGCAACGGCCGCTGAGGGTAATCAGCTTCGCGCCGACATGAACGGTATCGATCGCCGCTGCGAACTTCGTCGCCGCGTCGGCCAGAATCAGCCTGGCCTCGGCTTTCCAGGCTGCGGCCTGGCCGCGATCCTGCCTGGGCTTCGGCGGGATGGCCGCCGCGGCCGGCCGGTGGAGAAGGTAATGGTCGAAATACCGCTCCCAGGTTGGTGCCATCGGCCTGGTCGCCAGACCCGGCGGTGACAACGTGGCGGCCCAGGCTTCAAGCTTGTGTCGCAAGGTTGCCGCGATGGCCGGATGCTCGGCCAGCCGGTTGTGCTGCTCGCCCGGGTCAGCCGTCAGGTCGAAGAGGTATTCCCGCCGGCCGCCGCAAAGCAGCTTCCAGCGGCCCTCCCGCACTGCAGCCTGGGCAATCCACCGCCAGAAGAGCGTTCGCTGCGGCGGCGGCTCCGCGGCCGCCAGCCAGGGCAGCAGGTCGGTCCCGTCGAGGCTTGCCGGTGCGACATCGAGGCCGGCGGCTGCGGCTGCCGTCGCGGCGATATCGAGGGAGATCACCGGTTCATCACGGACCGTGCCGGCGGCGATCCTCCCCTTCCAGGAGACGAGCCAGGGGACCCGGATGCCCCCTTCGGAGAGCATGCCCTTTTCACCATTGAGCGGTGCATTGAGCGACCCGTCCCAGCCGCCCGGGTCGCGGTCGAGCGGGCTGTCGGGCATGGTGATCTTCAGCGGGGCCCCGTTGTCGCCGAGAAAGAAGATGAGTGTGTTTTCCTCGAGTTTGAGCCTTCGCAGGGTGGCAACGATGCGGCCGACGCCGTCGTCGACCGCCGAAAGCATCGCCAGCGCCTGCCGCCGCCGCTCAGGCATCTTCCCCGGAAACCGGTCGGTGTAGCGGGCCGGTGCGTCGAGCGGCGTGTGGGGGGCCCGATAGGCGAGGTAGAAGAAAAACGGCTCTCCTTGGTGCTGTTCGATGAACGAGCAGCAAGCGTCGCTGGCAACGTCAAGGTGATAGCCGCCGGCTGGATGCTTCCCTGGGGGGTGGGCAGGCCCGTCGAGCGGCCCGTTCCAGACCCCGGCGGCGTTGTTGTGCTTGAACAAAAAGCGATCGAAGCCGTGCTGGCCGATCTGCGTCGGCGGCCCGAGATGCCACTTGCCGGCCATGCCGGTGGCGTAGCCCGCTGCCTGGAGTCGTTCGGCGATCGTCACCTCGGCGTTGAACCCGTCGAGGCCGCCGGGCTGTTGATATTCCGCGTTCGATTCCAGGCCGAACCGGTTTTGATACCGCCCGGTCAGCAGACCGGCCCGCGAGGGCACGCACTGCGGGGCGGTGACATAGCCGGCGGTCAGCCGCACGCCGGCAGCGGCGAGGGCGTCGAGGTGAGGCGTGCGGATGTCCTGCCGCACGCCCTGGGCCCCCAGGTCGGCCCAGCCATGGTCGTCGGTGAAGATGACCACGATGTTTGGCCGGCGAGCGGCTGTGGCCAGGTCGTCCCCGGAGGCAAATGCAGCCGAAGCGAGAAGCAGCAGCACCGGCGGCAGACACCGTTGCATGGCCTGCACTAATTTGTCGCCTTGTTCGTCGCCTTGCTCGTCGCCTTTGCCGATTCCTGACCAAGATCGAAGTCAAAGACATTCGGCTCAGCGGTCACCTCGACGTCGAAGCTGCGGCTGAGATGCCGGGGCGGCCGCATTGTCGCCCGGATGTCGTCTGCGGAAATCTCCTGGGAAAAAGAGACCTTGTGCGGCCCGACCTTGGCCCCTTTGGCGACCTCGGTGAAGGTGAGTTCATACGTGCCTTCCGCATCGGTGAGGCCCGTCGAAGCCCGGCCATTCTCCGGCTGGAACATCACGGTGACATCCCCCAGTGGCTTGCCGTCAAGGGTGATGGTGCCGGTGACCGGCCCCAGATCGGGATAGTTCGCAGTCCGCGATGAGCAGGCGGTGCCAAAAAGCGACAGGCCGATCAGCAGGGGTGTCAGGAAAAGGGGCGTCAGCTGCCACTGTCGCCGACAAGGCCTCCCGGGTGCCATAAGGAATCTCCTCTAAGGGGGTTGGGACGTGAATCTAAAAAAACGAGGCCCCGGGGCGAGTGCCCGCCCGGGGCCTCGGCGTCATGCAATCCTTAGAAATCGTTCGATACCGTCTGGCCGTCGTTGCGGCCGACGAGCTTTTCAAACGTTGAAAGATTGGCGGTGGCGGCTGCCCCAGCAGTTCGCTGAGCCGTGTGGTCAATGGCCTCATTGAGTGCCTTGACCGATCCGTCGCAGAACAGGAACTGAATCACGCCGCCGGCATGATCGGAGTTGTAGCCTCGACGGGCCGCCGCACTTCCTGCAGTTGCATTGAGCAGTTCGACCGCCGTGCCGAGATTCCGCTCGATGGAAAGCTGCTCGTTCCCTGCATCGGTCACAAACAACAAAGCTGCGGCACCAATCCGGCTCGACCGTTCGCCGACCATGATCGTCTTGCTGAGGCCGTCGGTGATCTTGCGGGTCTCGAGGTTGGAATCCCGCCAGAAGATTCCGTTCGGTGGCGGCACGGTGCCACCCCACTGGGAATAGGGTGCTCCGCCTTGGCCATTGGGGCCACCCTCGGTGATGTACCGACCGCCGCTGTGCCACTTGAAGCCGGTGTTGCTGCCGACGTAATTGGAAGTCGTGGTCCGGGCTCCAGACGCGCCGCTGAGGTTGACGGTGCGAGCGGCGCCGCCGTTGATTGTTTCGTAGCCAGCGTCGCTGGGGCACTGAAACCCCGCAACCTTCGTCTGGAGGTCGGCCAGGCTTGCCCCTGCTGTCGCCGGGTAGTCGTAGGCCCGGACCTTCAGCGGGTTGAATTTTTGATAGAGGCTCGCTTCTTCGGCGTAGGGCAGGATCAGCGTGCCCCAGCCCCAGGTGAAGCGATTGTTGGAGTCCCAGGCATTTCCCGGAATCACCCCGACGTAGCCGGCCGGAAAATACTTCTGGGCATTTTCATGGTTGTGGATCGCCAAGCCGATCTGCTTGAGGTTGTTGGTGCAGCTGGCCCGGCGGGCTGCCTCGCGGGCTTGTTGAACCGCCGGCAGCAGCAAGCCAACCAGCACGCCGATGATGGCGATCACCACCAGCAGTTCGATCAGGGTAAAGCCGCGTTTGGAAAAACGTCGCATCATGGGGTCTCCGCAGCGAAGATTGGAAAAGAGAAAAAACGAAAACGGAATCAGTAGCGGTTTTCACCAGCGTGGTGGTCAAAGATTTTCCACCATGTCCAGAGGAATTCACCGCAGCGAATTCCCATCGGCAGCCGGAAGCAGACGCTGGCGAAGTATCCCACGCGTCGGGCCTGAACGATCGCCTCGTGACCAAGTCGGGCGAATCATTGACATCGCAACAGCGTCGGAACATCCCTGCGGGTCTGCCCAACTTCGACGAGCGCCGATTGGATAGCCCCCCGGGCAATCATTGGTATGCCGAACAGGCATCCTGGGCAATGCATCGTCACGCTGGCCCCGATGGCTCGATCAAAAAGCTCGGAGACCCCGGCGAAATCTCAGCGAAACTCCTGCCGCTTGGTGACCGCTTGCTCTCGGCTCGCGGAAAGAAACAGGGCGGTGCATCGATCAACTCGTGCTCCGGCTGTTTCCCCGAAAGAGCCCGGCTGGCTGTGGATTCAGCCCGGGGAATACCCCGTCGACGGCAGTCCTGTCGGCAGCGAAGACATGCCCAAGCACCTCGGCAAACAGGCCGCGGGCGTCGCGGTCGACGGCCAGACCCCCAGGCCCTGCAGGAGTGGGGTCGGCGATTTCCTCGAGGGGCCAGGGGCCGTGAACCTCGCCACCGGCGACGTTCTCACCGAGCAGCATCGCCGCAAAACCGCGGCCATGGTCGGTGCCCTGCGAGGCATTTTCATAGACCCGCCGGCCGAACTCGGTGATGACCAGCACGGTGGCCCGTCGGGGGCACGACTTCATGTCAGTTTCGAACGCAGCCAGTCCCCCGGCCAGTTGCTCAATCAGTGCCGCCTGCTGGCCGTCGGTCGCACCTTGGAAAAAGTGGGTGTCCCAGCCCGGCAGATCGAGACAGGCCACCCGAAGACCGATGTCGGCCCGGATCAGGTCGGCGATCTGGCGAAGCCCGGCAGCAAAGGGGCTTTCGGGATAGTTGCCGGCTCTCCGCGATGACGAGTCGGCCGGCTGGAGTGTCGCCACCCGGCGGAACAGGTCGAGAGTCTGGAGCCCTTGCCTACCGAGGTTGGTCCGCTCGGCGGCATAGAGGCGGGCCAGGGTCGCCGTGATCACGGGAAGGTCGGCTGCGGATCCCCTGAGTGAGACGTCCGCGAGCGTCTCGAAGACGCTCGCCGACGGGCCGCCCCGGAGAGATTCCGGCAGGCTCTTTCCGATGGCGACCGCCGGCAGCGGTCCAAGTTCCCGTTCGCTGAGCGTCCGCAGAAACCGGCCGAGCCAGCCGCCGCTGACGGCCGGGCCGTCAGGCGAACTGCCCTGTTCCATCTGGTCCTGACACTCAAAGTGCGAGCCGGATGTGTTGTTGATGCCGACGCCCTGGACGAAGGCGAGCCGGCCCTCGCGGTAGGCGGGCTCGAGTGCGGCCATGTCCGGATGCAGCCCATAGTGGTCATCGAGCCGAATCGCCGACCGGCTACCCCGACCAGGCGAGGGTACCGCCAGCGTTGGTCGCGACCGGAAGTAACGGTCGTCGCCGTGCGGTGGCAGCAGTGACAGCGTGTCGGCACCGCCGCGAAGAAAGACGACCGCCAGCGTGGCATCGTGACCGGCGGGCCAGGCGTCGTCGTTGGCAAGCAGCAGGCGGCGGGAAAGGCGAGACGGCATGGTGAATCTTCAGGGGTCAGTTTTTCAGAGCAGGCTTCAGTGCCGCTGAAAGGCCGGGCTGGCGAGGATCAGCCCCAGCTGCCGGGCCTCCCGGCGTTGATCGGCCGCTGCGAGCAGCGGCGCGAAGGCGGTCTGTTCGTCTCGCGTCGGCCGCCGGCCGATCAGATGAGCAAACCAGCGGGTGAAAGCGTGGTCTTTGTCGCCCTCGGCCCGCTGGGACTCGCCGCTGTCGCCACTCGCTGCTGCGAGGCTCGACGCGATTGCCTCCAACGGCGCGGTGACTGTCGGCAGATTGCCTCCCGCCAGCGCAAACGCGAGGTTCCAACGCCACAGCAGCGTGCCGAGCCAGGTCGCTTCGTCTTGGGCGTAGCCGTCCGGTGTCGGATGTTCAAACAGGGGCTGGCCGAGCCGCCGCAGCGCGTCGAGCAGCGGCGGCCGGGCATGGGTGTCGGCCGCCACCGCCCGCAGGGCCGACACCACAAACCGCAGCGGCCGCTTCAGCAACAGCCCCCGAGAGTCGGCGAACTCGGCCGACCTGAAGATGTTACGGAGCACCGCCGGAATCTGGCCGTCGGTCCGGGTGAAGACGGCAGCGGTGCTCTCGACGAGGGCTCGCGGCGGGTCGGCCGCGACGAAGCGGCGGCAGAGCTTGCCGGCGATGTGCCGTGCGGTGCTGGGATGGCTGCAAACGATTTCAACCAGCCGGTCGAGGTCGCGGGGACCGCCGCCGGCGGGAATGCGGTGCCCGAGGAGAAGCTTCTCACCATCGTCATGCCAGTCGGCTCGGAAGAAGGCCCGATTCTGATCGGTGGCGAAGACCCGTCCGGCGTCAAACGTCCAGCCGGTCAGACAGCGGGCAGCCTCGGTGACGTCCCGCTGGGTGTAGCCGCCGTCGACGCCGAGGGTGTGCAGTTCAAGGAGTTCGCGGGCATAGTTCTCGTTCGGCTTGTCGGCATGGCCGCGACGGACCTTGTTGGCTGCATTGTCGAGATAGACGAGCATCGCCGGTGACGTTGCCGAGGCCCGAATCAATTCGGCGAAGCGTCCCAGGGCATGCCGCCGAATGACCTCGCGGTCATCGGCTGGCTTGAGAAAGACACAGTCGCCTTTGCCGAGGTCGATGTTGAGGTGATCGCTCCAGAAGCCGACCAGCAGTTCGAAGAGCTGTCGCCGGCTGTAGATCGCCCGCAGCAGGGCATGCCGTACGAGTTCGTCGCGAAGGACCGACCGACGGAAAGCATAGGCATCACCCGGCGCGAAGCCGAGGCTCTCGAACCGCTCAGCCCGCAGGTCGCAGGCGGTGTCATCGATGCGTTCGGGATGCAGTTGGTCTTCAAGCCAGGCCCTCGGCCCCTGTCGGCGGAGCCGGGCGAGGTCGCCCGGTCGCGGGCCGTAGGTCGCCCGGGAAAGCAGGTGGAAGTCGGGGTCGATCGTGCGGCCACTTGCCGCCAGCAGGCTCGCCGGGACCGCCTCACCGAGTTGGCGGCCCAGTTCTGAGACCAGCCCGTCGCAGCCGGCAACCGCGGCCGCGCCGGTGGCGAGACTGGTTTGAATGGCCCGGCGCCGGGAGGGGCTCATCCGTCAGGTCCTTGCTGCGGGACGGATGCGTCACCGATGGCTGCCTTGCTGCCTGCCGCCGGGGCTGCGTCTCGTGGCTGCCGCCTGCCAAACCAGCCTCGCACCTGGATGCCGAGGCCCGTCACCAGCAGCAGGGGCAGCAGGCCGAACCAGCCAAAGATCGGCAAGAGGCAGCAGCCGACCAGCAGACCGCCTCCGCGGGCTGTGGACCGGCGCGGTGTCTCGGCGACTTCCGGCCAGAGCCGTTCACCCACCAGCCGGGCGAGGCCCCCGGCACCAACCAGGGCCCAGATGAGCACCATGCCGACCCCGGCGAGCACGAAGACCCCCGCGGCCCCCCGCGCCACCCGCAACAGGCCGGCGGCCAGCACGAATGCCGCCACCGCTGGCAGCAGGCCGGCCAGCAGGTTTCGGAGGAAGCCCGCCGCCGCCCGCTCCCGCCGTCGGCCGGCTCCCTCGGGGTTCATCGCTTCGGCCACGAGCCAGACCGAAGGCAGGGCCAGGGCAATCGCAACCGCGATGAGCAGCCACATCAGGACGGTCGAAATGAGCATGGCTGGCCTCTGCGATCTCGTGTGCAGGCTTCAGAGAAGCCGACTCAGTTTCAACGCGGTCGAAGCGAAAAAGTTGTCAACGTCCGGCCCGCTCCGCGGTCGCTGCGGCTCAATCTTCGGCACGCAGCCAGGTGACGACATCACCGCGATCTGCGGCCGGCTTGGCAGCCAGCGCAAGCCAGTCCGCAACGGATGGCAATGCTGCCGATCGCTCCAGATCAGCTTTGGACTCGCCGAGCAACAGCAGGGGCCCCCTCCCGCCGGCGGCGACAAAGCCCGGAAGGTCGAGGTAGCGAACCGCGCCCGGCAGGAACAGCGGGTGGCGGTAGTCATCGACTGCGGCAAACCGAAAGCCGGCTGTTTCGGCAGCGACCCGATCGATTTCTCCACCAGCCACTGCCCGGGCGGCCACTGCCAACGGTGCGGTCTGCCCCAGTCCAACCAGATGCACCTGCTTCGGCCGGGCATGGCCTGCGGTGTCCCCGCTCCGGAGATACTTCAGCAGGGTGAGGATGTCATGCACCGCTTGGCAGGCGACCGGATGGTTGTAGCCGTAGGTGTAGCCGGCGAATTCCCGCGGGTTGTCGACGGTTCGCTGCCGCTGGGGATCGGAACTTTTGAGAAACCGCTGCGTCGCCAGCTCTGCCGAGACGACCGTCGCTCCTGCTGCCAGCAGCTGCCCCACTGCGGGCAGCGGGTCGCCATTCGCCCCAACCGCCGCCGCCAGGCCGCCGTCGTCCAGCCAGATGACGACATCGCCCGACCAATCGGCGGGGTAGAGCCAACGAACCGGCAGTTCCTCGTCGTGGCTGGTGTTTTTCAATAGGCCATCCATCACGACGACACCGTCCCGACGGGTCTTGTCGCCGAGTTCCCAGCGCACCTCGCCGGCGGCGGCAGGCGTCCGTCCAAGAATCGTCTCCAGCGCCGGGCGAAGCTTCTTTTGAATCTGCTGCGGAGTTTGCAGCCAGGCGGCGACCTGCGTGTCGCTGTCTTCGGCCAGCCAGCGGAGCAGCTGCTGTTCAAAGGCCGGGTCAGCGGCCGGGGGGGGCGGATGGTCGGCGTCCCAGACCGAAAGCTGGTTGGCAGGCAGCAGCTGATAGTCCCGCTCGATCACGGGATTCTCCAGTCCGAGACCGAACTGCGTGTTCAGAAAGCTGAAGAAGGCCGAGCGGGTGACAGCGTTGTAGTTGTGCGGAAAGTGTTCGCCGCGGTTGAGGAAGACCCGGTCCGCAGCGTCATAGAGCCCGTAGAGTTGCTGCAGTTCCGGAAAGCCCTTGGTCGCCAGTTCCACTGTCCAGTCGTTGGCCGTGTTCATTCCCTGCGGCTTCGGGGCGAAGGTGGCGGCGAACTCAACATTTCCGGTGCCAATCCTTAGCAGGCTGGCGTTCTCGCAGGTGCAGCCTCCCTGCATCGCCGTGCTGACCATCACCACGGGGTAGGAGAGTCTGATGCGGTCGTCGATTGCCGCCAAGATCATCGTCTGGGTGCCGCCGCCGCTGGCTCCGGTAACAGCAACCCGCTCGGGGTCGACCTCCGGCAGTGACAGCACAAAGTCGAGCGAGCGGATCGAGTTCCAGGTCTGCAGGCCCATCGGGCTTTGCAGCCGCATTTCGGCCAGCGGGCTGAACAGCCCCCAGCCCGTGGCGGCATTCATCTCGGGACGCTGCCGCTGGAACCCGTGAATCAGCTCACGGGAAAACTGCTGCGAGTCGGAATCCCCCAGCATGTCCCACTGCCAGACCACGCAGCCCATCCGGGCAAGCTGCACGCACATCGACTGAAACGGGCTCTGGCCGCCCTCTTCAAACCGCTCCTCACCGTTGGCGATCTGGCGGCGGAGCTTTGCCGGGGTCTGCGGAGCCAGCCGGGCGTCCTTCCAGTGGCCGTGGGCAAAGAGGACCACTGGAACCCGACCGGTGATGCCTTTCGGCCGGTAGAGGTTGCCGGTGACGAAGAGGCCGGGCAGGCTTTCGAAGAACACCTTCGACACGCGGTGGTCGCCACGGTCGATCGTGCCGTGCTCGACGACGTTGAGCGGCGTGCGGCTGGGGGCCGGCCAGAGGTCGAGGGCGACCTGCAGCCGGCGGCGGACGAGTTCTCGCCGGGCTTCCCAGGCTGTCCGGTCGGCCGGCGGCGTGAACGGAAAAAAGCCGTTGAGATCCTTCAGCGGTCCGCTGCGGACGTCGGCGGCGGTGGCGGCCCAGCCCGGCAGCAGCATCGTCACGAGCAGCCCGCAGACAAGTCTCCGTCGCCGGCCGGTCCCGTCTTGTGTCTCATCAGTAGATTTCTGCATCGGAACGCACCTCCCATGAAAATCAACGACTCCAGCGGCTCAACCCGAGCCACCTGCGCCGGTTCCAGCGATCCCGCCGCCGTGTGGTATCTTGCCGCAGTCGGGAACGATGTACAAACCGGGGCGGAATGGACCACCAGGTCGCTGGGAGATGTTCAAATGGCGTCGACTTTTCGGAGCGGGGCGGTGGTTCTGGTCGTGACCCTCGCTGCCACCGCAGCGCTGGCCCAGCGGGGGCAGCCGCAGCGGTTTGAATTCTCCTTCCGGGCCAGTGAGCTTGACCCGCGGGTACAGGCCCATCCGGAAGTCGGCTTTGTGCTGGAGAAAAACGGCAAGCCGGATGACCTTGAGCGGGCCTCGGTCGATACGCGGGTCAGGCCCCGGGGCCGGCTGGTCGTCTGGCTGATGGCTCATAATCAAGGTCTTTCCGAGGGTTTGAACGCCCTCGGCCTGCACTACGTGCAGCCCCACTACGCCCGGCACTGGTTCTCGATTCTCAAACCGACCGACCGGATGGCCCGCGGCCAGGTCCGGCTGGAGGCTGCGACCGGAGAGGATGTCAGCGACCAGATCGACATTCCCAAACCCGACGGCATGCAGGAGCGGGTCTTCCAGATGGTTCGCCGGCTCGCCCAAGAAAACCCCCAGGGTCGCTGGGACCAATTCCTTGATCCTGACCGCACCGGAATCGACTGGGAGAAAGTGATCATCAGTGGTGCCTCCCACGGATCGACCACGGCAGCCCGGTTTGCCAAGCAGGTGAAGGTTGCCCGGGTGGTGATGCTCTGCGGGCCGCGGGATCAGGAGCAGGATTGGCAGGCGTTGCCGTCGGCCACACCGCCGGAACGGTACTTCGGGTTCTCTCACGTCCTCGATACCGGCTGGAGCGGCGACCACTACTGCCGCAGTTGGGAACTCCTCGGCCTCAACGAGTTCGGGCCGATTGTCGATGTCGACACCAGCCGGCCTCCCTACGGAAACAGCCGCCGGCTGGTCTCGGCCGCCGATGTCGGCGGTGATGTCAAGAAAGCACACGGCGCGGTGACACCGGGCGGCAGTTCGCCCAAAGATGCCAGCGGCCGGCTGCTCTATGAGCCGGTCTGGAAATATCTCTACACGCACCCCGTCGACCGAGTCGGTGATCCGACCCCCAAAGATCCCGACTGCCAGCAGGATCATCCGCTGGGGAGCTGATCGGGTCGGCGGGCACCGTGAGGCCGCGGTGAGGGAAGGCTCGTTTCCTGTTTCGAGAAGGTGCGGTCATGAATCGACGCGGGTGGCGACGGTGCTTGCAGCGGTTGGTCATTCCGGTGGTCTGGGCTGCTCAGGTTCTTGCTGCCGGTCTGCTTCCAGCAGCCGCAACCGCCCGTCCGAACATCGTGCTGCTGCTTGCCGACGACCTTGGCTATCGTGACCTTGGCTGCTTTGGCAGCACTGCCGTCGAGACGCCACACCTCGACCGACTGGCGGCCGAGGGCCTGAAGCTCACCGACTTCTACGCTGCGTCGGCGGTCTGCACGCCGACGCGGGCTTCGATTCTCACCGGTCGCTACCCGTTGCGGTTCGACATCCGTCAGCACTTCCGCGACATCGACCGCTTTTTACCCACCTCGGCAACCACCATCGCTGAGCTGCTCAGAGACGCGGGCTATGCCACCGCCCATGTCGGCAAGTGGCACCTCGGCGGGCTGCATGTCGATCCAGCCGGCCGCCGGTCGACCGATCAGCCCGGTCCGCGGCAGCACGGGTTCGAGCATTTCCAGACCCAGATCGAACAGCAGCCGCTGCGGGGCCGGATGGGGGCCGACCGCACGCTGTTTCGGCAGGGCGGGACGGTGCTGCTGCGGGATGGCGAGCGGGTCGGGCCGGAGGATCCGGCGTCTGCCAAGCACTTGACGGACGCCAACGGCGACTTCTGCGTTGAACTGATCGAGCGGTTTGCCGCCTCTGGCCAGCCGTTTTTTCTCAACTGCTGGTGGCTGGTGCCCCACAAACCGTATGAGCCGGCGCCGGAGCCGCACTGGTCGGCGACGGCGGCACCGGGCATCACCGACGACCAGCACCGGTTTCGCTCGATGGTGCGGCACATGGATGCCAATGTCGGCAAGATTCTTGCCGCCCTCGACCGCAGTGGGATCACCGAGAACACCCTCGTGCTCTTCACCAGCGACAATGGGGCGGCCTTCGAGGGCGATGTCGGCACGCTCAAAGGCGGCAAGACCGATCTGCACGACGGCGGCCTGCGGGTGCCGCTGATCGCCCGCTGGCCGGGCCGCGTCCCGGCGGGCCGGCAGTCGGACGCCTTCGGCCACACCAACGATCTGCTGCCGACCTGCTGTGCCGCCGCCGGCGTGCCGCTGCCGGATGATCTGCCCGGGGACGGGCTCAACCTGCTGCCCCATCTCGCCGGCTCACCGCCGCCGGCCTGGCAGCAGCGGGGGCCCGTCTACTGGCAGCTCGACCTTTACAAACGCATGCAGCGTCACGAGCCGAAGCCCAAGCCCTATGCCACCGAGGTGGCTCGGCTGGGCCGCTGGAAATTACTCGCCCGGGACGGCGAGCCGGTCGAACTGTTCGACATTGAGGCCGATCCCGATGAAGCCCGGAATCTGCTCAAGGTGTTCCCCGAGCGGGCTGCCGAGATGGCCAGCGGGCTGCGGGCCTGGCTTCGCGAAGAGCGGATTGAGCCCTGATCCAGCCGGGTTTTGGTGTCTCCGTGCGATTCTGGAGGATTCCTGATGAACAATGCGAACTGGAATGCCCGGCGTGTCCTGCTGGCGACCGTCCTGGTGCTCGCCACTGCCGGACCGACCCGGGCGGCGCCGCCGAACATCGTCTTCTTTCTGGTCGATGATCTCGGCTGGGCTGATCTTAGCTGTGCCGGCAGCTCGTATTACGAGACGCCAAACATCGATGCCCTCGCCGCCAGCGGCATGCGGTTTACCCAGGGCTATGCCGCCTGTCCGGTCTGCTCGCCAACCCGGGCGAGCATTCTGACCGGTCGGCATCCGGTCCGGGTCGGCATCACCGACTGGATTCCCGGCATGGCCGACGCCAGGCGGCCGGCCGACGCCGCCTTCCGCCAGGTGGTCGACCGCGACAGCCTCGCCCTTGCAGAGGTGACGCTGGCGGAGCACTTGCAGGCAGCAGCCGGCTACCAGACCTGGTTCCTCGGCAAGTGGCATCTCGGCGGCGAGGGGTTCTGGCCGACCGATCAGGGCTTCGACATCAACATCGGGGGCTGCGACCGGGGCTCGCCGCCGGGCGGCTACTACGGCCCGTGGAAGAATCCGAACCTGACAGCGCGGGAGCAGGGGGAATATCTGACCACCCGGTTGACCGACGAAGCGGTCGGGCTGGTTGAAGCCGCTGCCGATCGGACCAAACCGTTCCTGCTCTATCTGTCGTACTACAACGTCCACACGCCGATCACCGCCGATACCCGGACGATCGACCACTTTCGCAGGGAGGCGGCGGAGCGGTTTCCCGAGCCTGCCGAGCCGGTGGCGGAGCACGACGCCCGGAGCCGGTCCCGGCAGGACAATCCGGACTATGCCTCGATGGTCAGGGCGGTTGACCTGAGCGTCGGTCGGGTGCTCGAGGCGGTGGCCCGAGCGGGGCTGTCCGACAACACGGTGGTGGTCTTTTTTTCCGACAATGGTGGACTCTGCACGCTGCCCAATCGCGTCGGGCCAACCTGCAACCTGCCGCTGCGGAGCGGCAAGGGCTGGCTCTATGAGGGTGGCATCCGCGAGCCGCTGATCATCCGGGCACCGGGAGTGACCCGGCCGGGGGCCGTCTGCGACACGCCGGTGGTCAGCACCGACTTCTTCCCGACGCTGCTTGAATTGGCCGATCTTCCGTTGCAGCCAATGCTGCATGCCGACGGCATCAGCCTGCTGCCGCTGCTTGAAGGTGCGTCGCTGCCGCCGCGGCCGCTGTTCTGGCACTACCCGCATTATCACGGATCGGGCTGGCGGCCCGGCGCGGCGGTTCGCGACGGCCGCTGGAAACTCATCGAGTTTTACGATCCGCCGGCGATTGAGGTCTACGATCTTGCGGCCGATCCCGGCGAACGGCAGAACCTCGCTGCTGCCGAGCCGGCGGTTCGCGACCGGCTGCTGCAGGAACTGCAAACCTGGCAGCAGGCTCTGGGTGCGCCGCTGCCGCATCCCTGACGGCGGCCCTGTTCACTTCGCAGCGTGACGGCTGCGGAGCGTCTGCAGCGTTTCGCGAACCTGCTCACGGCTGCCGACGGCAACCCAGACAAGATACTGATACGAGCCCGGCTCCAGCAGGTCGCCGGCGGCACTGCCCTCGCGGACGACGCAGTTCCATTTTGAAACCCGGGCTTTGGGAAACCAGAAGCGGCCATAGGTCGCGGGACGGCCGCGTGTCCGCGAGTGCGCCGGTGACCAGACCCCCATCGCATGGTCGCCCGAGGTGGTCGAAAAGATCACGGGCAACGCCTGCTCGCCGGGGCCGTCGTCGAGGGGCGTCAACTGGCCAGCCGGGGTGAGGACAAAGAACCGCCGGAACTCAGGCGGCATGTAGCCGGTCAGCGTCTCGAACGTCGCCTGCCGATGGGCTTCACCGGTTGGGAGCGTGAACGTCACGCGGTAGCGGATGGCGTGATCGAGCCCGGGGGCACCGATCCGCACCTCTTTTTGCAGCAGATGGTTCGAGCGGATCGTCGTGTTGGCCGCGGGGTTGCCGCCGCTGGTTTCGCCGGGACGCAGCCAGAAGGCCATCTGGTTGATCGTGACCAGATCGCGGCCGGCTGCCGAGAGCCAGAGCGGCCGGCTGGAGCTTGTCGGTCCGGCACCGTCGCGTCGGCTGCCCGCCTCGGTCGGATTGAAGCATTCGGCGAAGAAGGCGGTGCCGACATCGAGATTGGAGGCCGATTGCAACTGCCGGCCGTGGTCGGTCGAGTCGATGAACTCCCGCCCGTTCCAACTCAGCGAGTCGATTGCCCCGGCCAGCCGCGGGGTTGTCCGAATGACGATCTCACCCTGACCGGCACGGCCCCGAATGGTCGCGCCGCCGGCGGGCCGGCTCGATGATCCGGAATCTGGCGGTGCGGCCGGGGCGAACGCTTCGGTCGCAAACAGACCGCCCAAAAGCATCAGGCAAAACCAGGCGATTCCGCCACAAACCTCGAGTCGCCGCCGCCAGCTGCAGCGACCACCACCAGTCGCCAACCTGACAGGCTTCAACTCCCGGCATCCTCCTCCGCGGAACCGGCGGCGACTGGCTCGGCGGTGACCACACCGGTAAACACCAGCTGCTTCTTGCCGGCGACCTCTTTGACGTCGACCTGGATCGTGTCCTTGCCCTCAAACTCACCCTTGAGCAGTTCCTCGGAGACCGGATCTTCGATGTAGTTTTCCAGCGCTCGCCGCAACGGGCGGGCGCCGAAATCGGTGTCGGAACCCTTCTTGATCAGGAACTTCTTGGCTTCGTCAGTGAGTTCGAGCTTGAGTCCCCGCTCCAGCAGCCGTTCGCGGACCTTGGCCATCTCGATGTCGATGACCTGTTTGAGGTTCTCGATCGTCAGGTGATGGAAGACGATCACGTCATCGAGCCGGTTGAGGAACTCGGGCCG
>Ga0180431_10005493_pt1 | contig 15416 bp, 11 predicted proteins | sample SS_ome_11_FD_132459 | JGI IMG/M metagenome (GOLD analysis project Ga0180431, IMG submission 132459) | Hypersaline lake sediment archaeal communities from the Salton Sea, California, USA - SS_1_MS_1 metaG | ecosystem: Environmental > Aquatic > Non-marine Saline and Alkaline > Hypersaline >... | reverse complement strand
GAACAGACCGAGGTGGACGCCGAGTGGCGGGCCAAGACGGACGAGCTGGCCGCGCAGTTTCTGACGGATGAGTGGCTGTTCAAGCGCAGGCGCAGGAAGGAAGGCCGCCAGGTCAAGATCCGGGCGGGCGTCGAACTCAGGCACAGGGTGCACAAAGCCCCCGGCGGGCTGATTCGCTCCGTCTTCCAGGTGGAGGAGGGGACGATTGGCCACGTGGAGCTTTCCGGTGACTTCTTTTTTTACCCGCAACAGCGGCTGGCGGACCTGGAGGCGGCGCTGGTGGGCGTGCCGGTGGAGGACGTGGAGCAGGCGGTCGCCCGCTTCTACGAGCAGGAGAGCGTTGAGAGCCCCGGCGTGACGCCGGCGGATTTCGCGCAGGTGTTGGGTTAGATTTAGAGAGGCGCGCAGACCTGTCAGGTCTTGAGGTCTTGATCACGCACCCCGATCGCGATGTTTTGCGGTCGGGGTGATTTATTTTCCACTCTGGTTCTTTTCCCCAGGAGTCTGGTACCTCGCTGCTGGTGCAAATTGGCGTGGGTTGGCTACGGACCAGCGCAGCAGATCTTTGCCAATGTGTAACATTCCTTTAACCCTTTCTCGACGGTGGTGTGCTACAATGGAGCCGTGTTTCTGTTTGGTGTACAGCCGCGGTCCCTGGTTCGCCCCCCAGGATGAAAGCAGGTCGAATGGGGGACAAGATGGCATCTTGTCCTACGCAGGCGAGATGATATCTTGGCGGACGCGGACAAGATGGCATCTTGTCGTACGCAGGCGAGATGATATTTTGGCGGACGGGGACAAGATGGCATCTTGTCATACGCAGGCGAGATGATATCTTGGCGGACGGGGACAAGATGGCATCTTGTCGTACGCAGAACGCGATGTCATCTTGTCCTACAGGCCTTTGGGGTGTTGGGAGAGGATCGGATGCAGACGTTCTTTTGTCCCCAGTGTGGGCACCAGAGCAGCTACGACCCATGGGTCGAGTCGGCGCGCTGCGGCCAGTGTGGGTACATGCCCTCGAAGGGCGCGCGCCTGCGCGCCGGCCGCACCTGGCGGAGGGTCAGCAGCCATCAGCCGTTCCTGGACGAGGTGTTGGCGCACTGGCGCGGCACGCACGCGCCAGACCCTGGATTCACGTTTCACACGTCCGAGCTGGCGCTGGCGTTTTTCGAGGATTACCAGCGGGCGCTGGGCGAGGATCCGCACTCGGGGGCAGATCGGCACGTGCGGTACGTCCGCCACTATATCCCACGGCGGCGGGAGATCCTCCCGTTGGTGGGAGCGTACCTGCTGCTGCGCCGCGGGGAGCGGGAAGCGGCGGAGGAGCACCTACGTGCCCTGACGACAGCGGCCCCCAAGTTCGCAGACCCCTGGATCTGGCTGACGGCCGCGACCGACGACCCTTCCGAGCGGATCGAGTACCTGGAGAACGCGGTTGCGCAGGAGCCGGCGCACCCGCTGGCACGGGACCTGCTGGCGATCGCGCGCGGGCGGGTCTCCGTCACTCGCGAGCCGGAGGGCCAGGACCAGGAGACGACGGTCGCCCAGTGTCCCCAGTGCGGTGGAGCGCTGCACTATGAACCTGGCGCGAAGGCGGTGACGTGTCCGTATTGTGGCCACCCACTGGACCTGCGGGAGACCAACCTGCTCGAGGCGGACGCCAGGCTGATCGGTGACATGAAGCTGCAGCGCCGCTGCCAGGGACGGGCGTGGCGCGAGGTGGGGCGCATCGTGCGCTGCCAGTCCTGCGGGGCGGAGCTGACGATGACGCGCCACCTGGCGCGGCAGTGTGCGTTCTGCGGCTCGACGACAGTGCTGGTCGAGGACAACCGGCGTGCGTTCGAGCAACCGGATGGGTTCCTGCCGTTTCAGATCGACGAGTCGGGGGCGGCCACCGCCGTCCACGCCGCCCAGCAATCGGGTCTGCGTGGCCTGGCGACCCGATTGACCGGTCAAGAGCAACGGCCGGTGGACCTGCAGCCGGTGTATCTGCCCTTTTGGGTGTTCGATGGGTTCGTCGAGGTGCGGACCTGGACTGTGGGGCCGTTCGGTCACGCCGCGCCGGCGCGGGAGGCAGCGTCAGCCGGGGATCTGATGATGTTCGACAACCTGCTGTTCTCCGGCGTGGTGCTCCCTGCGCCCGCGTCTTTGAGGCGACTGTTTCCTTTCGAGCTGGGGAGATTGGTGCCCTACGAGCCGCGTCTCCTGGCTGATTGGCCCGCCGCCCTCTATCACCTGGACGTCGAGGTGGTGGTCGAGGAGGCCTACGAGGCGTTGATCGCGCTGGCCCGAAGAAAGGCAGGGCTGGTATTGGGCACGCAATCCTCTGATGCTACCCAGATCCGGCACTCGTTCCAGGTGAGCAGTGCGACCTACCAGTTGGTGTTGCTGCCGGTGTGGGTGGCGCTGTTGCGGTCCGCGAACAGGTACCGCCTGGCCCTGGTGAACGGCCAAAGCGGAAAGGTCGTGTTCGGATGCGGATTGCGCGGGGCCTAGGGACTGCCCTCCGGCTCCCCGATGAGTGACCACGGCCCGGTCCAGGTGATGCGCACCCGGGCCAGGCGGCCGTGCCAATCTCGCTCGTCCTCGAAAAAGACCAGCCGGTCGGTGCGGGTGCGCCCCCACCAACGGCCCCTTCGACCTCGCTCAGGGCGGGGCTCCTTCTTGCCTTCGACCAGCACCTCGACCGTCTGCCCCAACAGGGGGGCGTTGAGCTCTCCCACGATCTTGGCCTGGAGGTCGTCGAGCGCCTTGCGGCGGCGCTCCTTTTCCTCCAGCGGCACGTCGTCTTCGAAGCGGCGGGTGGCGAGCGTCTGCGGGCGGGGGGAGTAGCGGGCGATGTGGGCCTTGTCGAGCCGCAGCTCGGCCAGCAGGTCGTAGGTGCGCTGGAACTGGGCCTCTGTCTCCCCGGGGAAGCCGACGATGATGTCGGTGGCGATGGAGACGCCGGGAATGCGTTCGCGGATGCGGGCGACCAGGCTGCGATAGTCGGCGGCGGTGTAGCCGCGATGCATGCGGGCCAGCACCTCGTCGTCGCCGGCCTGAACCGGGACCTCGATGTGCTCGCACACCTTGGGCAGCGCGGCGACGGCGTCGATCAGCTCGTCTGCCATCCAACCGGGGTGGGAGGTGAGGAAGCGGATGCGGTGGAGGTTGGGGATGTCGTGGAGGCGGCGGAGTAGATCTACAAGAGGGGTTTCAGGTTTCAGGGTTTCAGGTCTCAGGTTGGGAGATGAAACCAGGTCGTAGCCGTAGCGGTCGACGATTTGGCCGAGAAGTGTGATCTCCTGGACGCCCTGGCTGACCAGTGTTTCTGCTTCGGCCAGGATGTCATCGGCGGGGCGGCTGCGCTCGGGGCCGCGGCGGTAGGGGATGACGCAGTAGGTGCAGGCGTGGGAGCAGCCCAGGACGATGGGCACGTTGGCGGAGACCAGGCGACCGCGCTCGTGGGCCGGGAGGAGGAGGTCACCACCGTGCGGGCAGTAGCGACGGGCAGTGGATCCACTCTCGATCGCCCGTCCCTCGTCGACCATCCTGCGCTCGGCCAGGAGCTCGAGCAGGGGCTGGGGGTCGGAAGGGGGCATAAACGCGTCCACCCAGGGAAAGCGGCGGCGCAGCGGGGCTGGGTCGCGGACGCCGACCAGGCAGCCCATCAGCCCGATGACAGCGTCTGGCTTTCGTTTCTTGAGCGGCTTGAGCGATCCCAGCCGCCCGTAGACCTTGTCCTCGGCGGATCGGCGGACGACGCAGGTGTTGAGCACGACGACGTCGGCGTCCTCGGCACGGGCGGCGGGGGTGAGGCCGGCGCGCTCGAGCGCGGAGGCCAGCCGGCGCGAGTCGGCGGTGTTCATTTGGCAGCCTATGGTCCAGATGTAGTATTGCACGCTTGCTCCAGGGTAAGGGTTTGGCAAAGTGATTGTCGGGGGAGATACCTGCGAGGGACGTGACCAGGAGCCTCAGGCCTGCTGAAGCATCAGACGTTCCTGCAGCCAGAGATTGATCAGGCTTTCTGCGCTGATACCGCGGGCCTGTGCTTCCTGGCGCAGTTGCTTCAGGAGATCGGGGTCCATTGCCACATAGTGCTGTCGGGTCTGAATATCCACGTCGAACTCGACGGGATAGGTTTGGGCTTCAAAGTCTGCCGCATCGTGGCTGTCCCAGAAATCACCGATCTCCCGCAGGGTGCGGGCCTTTGAGATGGAAGTTGATCTATCCTCGTTCATTGCCTGGAAATTGTGTCATGCGTCTCAGCGATATGCCTCGCGGCGATGCCTTATCCTTGTCACTCGGATCGTCTGCTTCTCGTCGTGGATTTCGTAGATTACCCGATATGAGCCAACACGAATGCGATATAGGTACTGATGCCCGTGCAACTTGAGCACTCCCCTGGGGCGGGGACTCTCTTGCAGGGCGTCTATCGCAAGAGCAACACGACGCTTGGTGACAGCGTCCAGGGCACGGAACTCTTTCGCTGCCGAGGTCGCGAATTCGACCTCATACATTACGTGCCCTGCTCCTGACTCTCCTCCACTCCCATCTCGACTTTCAATGTCTCCCAGGGCACGCCGGGTTCGTCTCGACGCGATTCCGAAACGAAAACGTCATAGATATCTTCCCAGAGCCTCCCCCACTTTTCCAGATTTATGATAACCGCCGTCTTTTTTCCGGCGTCGTCTACTACAAACTGAATACCTTCTACCATCTTGCACCTCTCAGAACTCACTGGTAAGTTTGCGCTGAGCCAGTCTCATTCTACTCTATTTCGACCAGGGGTCAAGGATTCCGGTGAGGTTTCCCAGCCTGGTACGAATGGGAGAGTGACCCCGCCTTGAGCATCGAATCCTGCGACTGTGCCGGGGACCTACCACACAGGGCGGGGCCAGTTCATCTTTGGTTGGGCTTCCAACTGCAGCAGACTGTGCTCCAGGTCGAACTTGAAAGTGGCCACCGCTACCCGGTCGCGCTTGCCATTGCGGGCGGCGCGAAAGGCTCTCCAGCAGCCCAGAAGCTCACTTTCCTGGCAACCCCACACACCGGAACCCCACAAAGTAGCTGCGACGGCCTGGGGTGTCGTGATCGCGGTAGAACGCGCGGACGGAGTTCCAATCGAGGAGCCAGGACCCCCCGCGCAGCACCTTGGAGTCTTTGCTGTAATCGCTCGCCGTCCACTCCCAGACGTTGCCGGCCATGTCCACGCAGCCGTAGGGGGAATCGCCCTGGGGGGAATACCGGCCCACGGGCGTGGTGCCGCCCACGTTTCCGCCAAAGTTGCACAGATCAGGCGTCGGTTCCCGATCGCCCCAGGGGTACTCGCGCCCGTCCGTGCCACGCGCCGCCTTCTCCCACTCCTCCTCGGTGGGCAGGCGCTTGCCCGCCCACCGGGCGTAGGCCACGGCGTCGTGCCAGCTCTCCAGCACCACCGGGTGGCCGGCCTTGTCCGGCGGGAAGGAGCGCGCTGCCCCGTCCCAGTTGTACGGTCCGGCCCAATCCGTGTCGACGAAAGGAACAGGGTGATCTGGGTTGGCATCGAGAAATCGTTTGTATTGGGCGTTGGTCACCGGGTACTTGTCAATCTGAAAGGCCTCCACATATACTTGCCGTTTCCCGTCGCCCATCAGGAACTCCCCGGCCGGGATGGTGATCAACATGGCCTCCATTGCCTCTGCCAATGCCGTCATTGCCTGCTCCAACAGGGCCGAGGGCACCTGCCGCTTGCGCAGTTCAGCCACCATCTGGACACCCCACACCTCTGCCAAGGCCGCGCCGGCTTCCTGGCACAGCGCTTCCCCCTGAAAGTGGGCCTGCAGCCGCTCTAACACCCGCTCCCGCAGGGCCGGGTTGGGCTGGCGGCCCATCTGCCCCAGCGACCAAAGCGCCGCCCTCCGCCGGTCGGGATCGTCGTGAGCCAGGTGCAGGAAAAAGTCCACGCTGTCCTCGCCGGCGAGATCGGCCAGCACCTGGCCGGTCTCCATAAAGCGCTTCCCCGTGGAGGTGGCAGAGGCCTCTTCCAGCCGGCGCAACACCTGCTGGCGCGTTCTCTTTTTTACCCGCACCGCTTCGGCCACACACCGCCCGGCCAGCAGCAGCCGGGTGCGGGCCTCGTCGTCCTCGGCGACCAGCAGGGAGTCGACGATGGGCGTGGCATCGGCCATCCCGGCGTAGAGCAGCGTCACCTCCTGCCACCACTCGTCGCCGGCCCGCTCCAGCAACAGCCCCCGCATGTGCTCGTTGTCCGCAACCTCCCGTGCGCACAGATACTCCTGGAATGTCAGATGCGAGAAGGCGTAGGTGCCCTGCCCTACCTCGACCAGGAGCCCGCTGCGCTCGCGCACCTCGTCCAGAAAGTCGGCCGCATCGGCCTGCCCTCCGCCCACCGCTGGCAGCAATTCCCCAATGTGCGTCTCCAGCTCGCGGCGGGATATATCGCGCCGGTTCTCCCTGTGCATCCCCAGGGCCAGCGGCTGCAGCACGGCCCGCTTCTGGCCCGACGACAGGCGACCCACCAGCCCCTTGGCCTCGTCCCAGCGTCCCAGCAGCACATCCGCGCATTCGGCGTACAGATCCACCCGTCTCTTGGGCAACGTGGCCCGGTAGCGGTGCACCAGCGCGATGATGGATAGGAGCAGCGGGTTGACGGCCAGCTTGCGGATGTCGGCGTTGGCCTCAATCGCCGCCACGAGGTCCCCGGCGGCATCTCGCGCTCGCCGTCGGACGGTCGGATTGTCCTCACCCTGGGCGGCCAGCTCCACCGCCAGGCACCAGTTGGCAGCGAACTGCCGGATCTCTACTGCGGAAAAGTCGCGGATGCGCAGCACGGTAAAGCCGTTCGCCAGTGGCGCGCTATCATAGCCCGGCGGCCGGGAGGTGACGACGTAGCGGTTGTGGGGATAGAGCGCCACCAGGCAGTCCACCCACTCGGACATCCGCCGCCGCTTGGCCGCATCCGCCACCTCATCGAGCCCGTCCAGCAACACCAGGCAACGCCCATCCTTGAGTGCGCGCTCAAAGAAATCCTCGCGAGGGCGCATCCCCAGCCCTGTGTACCTCTCCGTCAGGTAGGCCGGCAGGGTGCCAGCGCCACGGTTGCCCTCCAGCACCTGTTTCAACTGGCGCAGGGGCACGAGGATGGGCAGCCGTTTCTCTCCGAGCCCCAGGCGCTGCCGGGCCTGGTCGCGGGCGTAGGTCAGGGTGAGGTAGTTCAATAACGTCGTCTTGCCGGTGCCGGGGCCGCCCAGGATAGCCAATCGCTCGTGCCCTGCCATGGCCTGCCCGATGTCCACTGACGGCGGCTCCTGCTGGCCTAGGACTGTGTCCGGCACCTGGGCGCGGAGCGAGACGTACACCTGCTCCAGTTCCACAGCGACCGGAACCCTGGTTTTCCGGCCCCGGATGTTGAGTCCGCGGTACTCTTCGATGACGTGCGCCAGGTAACGTTTCTTGAAACCCCAGCCGGAGCCGAGCTTGCCCAGCCCTTTGGCCAGGGCCGCGCCGAGCTTTTCGAACAGGGGTCTGAGCAACGGGGACAGGACGACGCCCGAGATCAGCGCGATCAACGCCGCCACGATGGCTGTGCTATTTTCATCCCAAAAGATCCCGGGGGCTGGTGGCGCGCTGGGGGTGGCCGTGACGACGATGACCTGGGGGATCGGCGTGGCAGTGACGATGGGGGAGGTCGAGGAGAGATGTGATGGCGTTTGCGCGCTGGTCGCCTTGCTGAAGAACAGCAGCGTGATGCCGATGAGTACGTGTAGCACGGTGATCTTTCGCATGTTCGCTCTCCTTTGATGTTGAGACTGCAAAAGCATCGGGGAGCCCGCCAGCGAATTCAGTTTAGCACAGTTCATCCTGTCTTACAAGTACTGGGCTGGCGAACACTACAACGGATTGAGAATAAAACGGATTCGGAGTCGGGTCGCGATCCGTTTCTTTCTAAATCCGTTGTTGTGTCGGTTGGCGACCAGTTTGCTGCTGCATTCAGGATCCCAACACCTGGTCCACCCCCGGCAGCGGCGTGCGCAGGAGGGCGCGGGCGCGGGAGCAGTCGAGGGTGCAATCGAGTGGGCGGTGGAGGCCGCTTTCTCGGCTGCGGACCGGGATGAGGGGACCGGGGTCCAGGCCGTGAAAGCGGGCCAGCCGGACGCCGAACTCGTAGCGCGAGAGGGCCTGCGCGCCGGCGACGTGTAGCACGCCTGTGTACATCAGTCCGGCCAGCTCGACGACCGCCGCCGCCAGGCTTTCCACCCAGATGGGGCAGCGCAGTTCGTCGGTAAAGAGGCGCACGGGCTTGCCGGCCCGCAGGTCGCCCACGATCCAGCGAGTGTTGCGATCGATCCGCGGCCGCCAGCCGTAGATGAGCGACGTGCGCACAACGGTCGCTTTGGCTCCAGCGCCCCACACTTCCGCCTCGGCCTGCGCCTTGCTGCGCCCGTAGGGGGTGATGGGCGAGGGCGGGTCATCCTCGACATAGTTGCCCTTTTGACCGTCAAAGACCACGTCGGTGGAGATGTGGATCAGCCGCGCGCGGTGGGCCGCGGCGGCGCAGGCGACGTGGCGGGTGCCGAGCGCGTTCACCGCCTGGAAGTCGGCTCCTTGGCCGGGGTTCAGGGCGGCGGTGTGTACGATGATGGCTGGGCGTATCTCGCGGACCAGGGTGTTGACGGCTGTCTTGTCTCGGACGTCGAGCCGGCGCCAGGAACCGCCGGGGGTGTCTCGATTGGGTGCAGGGGGATGATGGAGGTAGGACGCGGTGACGTCCCAGGCGGGGTGGGCGAGCGTGATGATCCATTCGCCCAGGTAGCCGCTGCCGCCGGTGACGAGCATACGGGGTTGGGGCATGGGTGCTCCTCGATTGGACAAGAGTGCCTGTTTTGAGGTATCATGTCAGAGACCAGGGAGTAAGGAGTATGGAGTAGGGAGTAGAGGGCAGGAGGTGTGGGGATGGCCCTGTGATTCCGGCTTCCTAATCCCTACTTCATACTTCCTACTCCCTGCTCCACACTATACCACAGTTTTCAAGGAGGCCAACGTTGGCGGATCCATTGCAGGCTTTTTTCGAGCCCCGTGGCGTCGCGGTCATCGGCGCCAGCAGCAATCCCATCAAGCTGAGCTATGGGGTGCTGAACAACCTGACGACCCATGGCTACCGTGGCCCCGTCTACCCGGTCAACCCCCGGGGCGGCGAGATGATGGGGCTGCGGGTATACCAGGCGGTGGCGGAGGTGCCTGACCCGGTCGACCTGGCGATCATCGTCCTTTCGGCAGAACGGACGGTGGCGGCGCTGGAGGCGTGCGGCCAGCGCGGTATCCGCGCCGCCGTCCTCATCGCGTCGGGCTTTGGCGAGCTGGGGAGCGGCGGGCGCGAGCTGGAGGCGCAACTGCGGGAGGTGGCCCGGCGGCACGGGATGCGGTTCATCGGCCCCAACTGCGTGGGCGTCGTGGATACGTACGCGCCCATCGATACGACGTTCATCCGCACGATGCCGGGCCAGGGGGCGATCGGCTTCGTCTCGCACTCGGGCGCGGTCTGCGGCGGGACGATGGACTGGGCCAGCGCGGTGGGCGTGGGCTTTTCCCGCATCCTGAGCCTGGGCAACCAGGCGGACGTGGACGTGGCGGACGCGCTGGACTCGCTGGCAGCGGACCCGCACACCCGGGTCGTGGCCGCCTACATCGAGGGGTTGCCGGACGGGCGCCGGTTCGTCGAGGCGGCCGGCCGGTTGACCCGGCACAAGCCACTGGTGGTGCTCAAGGCCGGGCGCACGCCCAGCGGGACGCGGGCGGTGGCCTCGCACACGGGCGCGCTGGCCGGGGCCGACCGGGCCTTTCAGGCTGCCTGCCTCCGGGCCGGGGCGATCCCGGTGGAAAACCTGGAGCAGTTGGTGGACGCGGCTATCGCGCTGGCCTACCAGGAGCCGCCGTCAGGGCCACGGATGGCGATCTTGACCAACGCCGGCGGGCCGTCGGCGGTGGGGGCGGACGCGCTCGACCGCCAGGGGCTGCGGCTGACCGACCTCGCGGAGGAGACGCAGGCCCGGCTGCGCGAGATCTGCCCGCCGGGCACGATGGTGGGCAACCCGGTCGACATGCTGGGCGGGCCGCGGCCGGAGCAGTTCACGCAGGGGCTGGAGGTGCTGCGGGCGGCCCCCGAGGTGGACGGGGTGATGGTCATGTTCGTCCCGCAGGCGCTGACGTCTGGCCAGGACGTGGCAGCGGCGGTGGGCGAGGCTTTATCTGGACGGCGGGGCGGCTCTGCCGAGGGAGCCGGGAAGCCGGTCGTGTGCTGCATCTCCGGTGGGGGTGGCATCCGCGCGGCAGCCCGGACGCTGCACGCCGATGGCGTCCCGCATTACCTGACGCCGGCCCGCGCCGCGCTGGGGCTGGGGGCGCTGTGGCGGTACGGGCAGATCCGGTCGCGGCCGCTTTGGGAGCCCAAACCGGTGGCAGGGGCGGACCGGGAGCGGGCGCTGGAGATCGTGGGGGTGGCTGAGGGCTCGCCCGGGCTCAATTCAGGGAGGGTCGAGGGGCACGTGCTCGACTCGCAGGCTGGGGCGGAGGTGGTCGCCGCATATGGCCTCACGGTGCCGCCCTCGGGCCTGGCAACGAGTGCAGACGAGGCGGTGGCGCTGGCGGGGCAGCTGGGCTATCCGGTCGTGCTCAAGCGGGTCGCGCCAGGGGTGGTGCACAAGAGCGACGCGGGGGGGGTGGCGCTGGGCCTGCGGGATGGAGACGCGGTACGGGCGGCGTTCGAGCGGATGGTGGGACCGGGGGAGCGGGGGTTTCTCCAGCGCATGGCGGGAAGTGGGATGGAGGTGATCGTCGGGGCGCAGCGAGACGGGCAGTTTGGCCCGCTGGTGATGTTTGGCCTGGGCGGGGTGTACGTCGAGGCGCTGCGGGACGTGGCCTTCCGGCTGGCGCCGTTGAGCGAGACGGAGGCGCGGGAGATGGTGGCGGAGACGGCGGCGGGGCGGCTACTGGCGGGCGTGCGCGGGCAGCCCGCGGGGGACGTGGACGCGGTGGTGCGCGCGCTGGTTGGAGTGGGGCAACTGATGGTCGATTACCCCTGCGTGGCAGAGGTGGACCTGAACCCGTTGATCGTGGGTGTGGCGGGGGAGGGGGCCTGGGCGGTGGACGCGCGGGTCGTGCTCGGAGGGGATGCGTAGCGGCCGATCGCTCATTGGAACCTGTCTTGACCTGGGATCGGACCTTCCCGAAAGCGGCGGCTGTTGTGGTCGTCGAACCCTTTCGGGAAGGTCCGTGTCTTGACAGGATTTGGCAGCGGTGTATAATGCATGCCAGAAGGTAAGGAAACTATACTAACTTTCCTTACAAATCCACGAAATGGGAGGATCACCGAATGAGAGCGAAGAAAACCTGGACGTCCCTCGTACTGTGGCTGGTCGTGGCCCTGGCTTTGGCCGCCTGCGGCGGCCCGGCCGTGGAAGAGACGGCAACGCCGGAACCTGCCGTCGAGGAGCCCGCGGCGACCGAGCCAGCACCCGCTGCGGAACCGACCGAAGCAGCCGAGCCCGAACCGGAAGTCGAGCCGATCGAGTTGGAATTCTGGTTCGAGTGGGACGAGACCAACAACCCGGAGGCCTACACCTGGAGCCAACAGGTCGTTGCAGCCTTCGAAGAGTCACACGCGGGCATCACCGTCAACGCGCTGGCCATTCCTGACCAGCAGTACGATACAAAGTTCCAGACCGCTGTGGCGGGCGGCACGGCCCCCGATGGCTTTATGGTGCGCCCCGGTGGATGGTCCAAGGTGTACGTGGACGAGGGCATCATCATGCCGCTGGATTCCTATCTGGACGAAGGCGGGTGGGGTGATACGTTCATCGAGAGCGCGCTTTCGGTCTGTGAATACGATGGCCAGGTCTATTGCCTGCCGGGCGGCATCCGCACCGTCCAGGTGTGGTATAACCAGGCCCTGTTCACCGAGCTGGGCATCGAGCCCCCGACCACCTGGGAGGAGCTAGAGGCGGTCGCGCAGACGTTGCAGGACAACGGCGTGATCCCCTTTGCGCTGGGCAACAAGGAAGCGTGGGAAGCGCCGCTGATCTATGAATACCTGCTGATCCGGATGGGTGGGTACGACGCGTTCGAGTCGGCTGCGGCACGGAGCGGTAGTAAGTTCAGTGACCCCGCGTTCGTCGATGCGGCCCAAAAGCTGGTGGAGATGCAGGAGGCTGGCTGGTTCCCCGAGGGAGCCAACGGGATCGAGTTCGGCGAGATGCTGGGCCAGTTCTTTAACGGCGACGCCGGCATGGCCGTCTTCCTGAACGTTATGCCGGGCATCGCCGGCGGGATGGCACCTGAGGACTTTGAGCTCGCCTTCTTCGAGTTCCCGACCCTGTCGGACGACCCCGTAGTCGCGACTGGCATGGTGGGCAGCATCGGTGGCGCGTGGGCCATCTCCGCCTCGTCGGAGCACCCGGACGAGATGGCCGAGTTCCTGCGTTTCTGGACGTCGACCGAGAACATGGCGCAGCTCAGCACCGACGCTGGCTGGACGATGAGCGTCAAAGACACAATTTCGGAGGAGACGGCGTCCGAGTTGCTGTGGGGGTTCTACACCGAGATCACGAACGCCGATCACATCATCCCGTTCCTGAACTATGCGTTGCTACCAGACTCGAGCGCGGCGGTTTTCGAGTCCATCCAGCAGTTGCTTGACGGCTCGCTGGAGCCGCAGGCGGCTATGGATGCCTGGGAAGCGGCGGCGGTGGAGGAATACGGTCAGTAGGCTGGACCTGTAGATCGGGCTCTCCGAGTGGCTCTGTGCCACTCGGAGAGCCTGCTCATCGGGGGGGCTCGACGGCAGTCGCCCCGAGACGGGGCACAGAGCGATGGCGCACAGAGCGATGGCGCAAAGAGCGGTGGCGCAGGGCGCGGTTGACGAGGGGTGCTCAACGGCGTCGCCACGGGACGGGGCTCGGAGCGGTGGCGCAAAGAGCGGTGGGGCATAGATAGGAGGCCAAGTTGCGAATGTCCACAACGATGCGGCGATCCAAGAAACGGACTGATGGGTGGGTTGCCTGTGTCTACCTCCTGCCGGCGTTTCTGTTCCTCACCGTGTATATCGGCTATCCCATCGTCTCGACGGTCTATTATTCCTTTTTCGATTGGAGCGGCATCTCGCCCAAGCGGGAATACGTGGGCCTGGACAACTATATAGACCTGGCCAGCGACAAGATCGTCGGGCTGGCCCTGGGCCACAACCTCATCTTTTTGGTATTTGGTCTTATCGCAGTACTTCCATTTGCCTTTCTCGTCGCAATGTTGCTGACCCGGGGCGCGGTGCGCGCCCGCAAGCTGCTGCGTACGGTGTATTTCTTCCCGGTGGTTCTGAACCTCGTCGTCATCGGCACGCTGTGGGGTCTCTTTTACAACCCGCAGCGGGGCCTCGTGAACACGGTCCTCCGGTCGGTGGGGCTCGACCAGATGGCCCAGGGTTGGCTGGGACAACAGAACACGGCGTTGCCGGCGCTCTTGCTCGTCAGCCTGTGGATGCGCGCCGGCTACTATATCGTGATATACATGGCGGGTATCAAGGGCTTGCCCCCGGACGTGTGGGACGCGTTGGCGATCGACGGGGCGGGATTCCTGCGCAGCGCCGTCAGTGTGGTGGTCCCGATGTTGCGGTCGGTCATCGGTTCTTCGGCCGCCATGGCCGTGATCAGCTCGATCAACGATTTCGGCATGGTGTGGGTCATGACGCGCGGTGGACCGGTGCGCGCGACCGAGATCCTGGGCACCTATATGTACAAAGAGGCGTTTTCGCAGTTCCACATGGGGTACGGCAGCACGATCGTCCTCGTCATGCTCGCTCTTTCACTCGTCCTGAGCGTAGCTCAGATCCGGGCCCTGGAGCGCGGCCTGGTGGAATACTAGAGGCAACATGATGGAATCGGCAATGTCGCGCGTGTCGGGAGGGTTGGGCAAGCTCTTGAGCCGGTTATTTCTCCTCGTGTGGTTCGTCGCCACGTGCTATCCGGTCGTGTGGATGCTGTCCACCTCGCTGCGGACGAACGCGGACGTGGTGACCAAGCCGTGGGGGCTGCCGCGGTCGTTCCTGTGGCAGAACTATGCCGAGGCGCTTCGAAAAGCGCCGCTGTTGCGCTATTTTGTCAACAGCGTGATCGTATCCGTTGTGTCCGTGTTGCTGATCGTGCTCATCTCGGCGATGGCGGCGTATGCGTTTTCCCGCCTCCGGTTCAGGCTGCAAAAGCCCCTGTTCTACGCCACGCTGCTGGGCCTGGGGATTCCGACGCACATCGCGCTGGTGCCGCTGTTTGTCCTGAATCTCAGGCTGCACGTCGCGGATACCTACCTGGCGCTGATCGGCCCCAACGTGGCGTTCGGTATTCCATTTGGCATCCTGATGATCCGCGGGTTCATGCTCACGCTGCCGAGGGAGCTGGAGGAAGCGGCCGAGATCGACGGGTGCTCCCGTTTCGCCTTGTTCGGGCGGATCTTTTTGCCGATGTCACAGCCAGCGCTGGCGGTGGTGGCCGTCTTTGCGTTCGTCGGAACCTGGAACGAGTTCCTGTTCGCGTTGACGTTCATCCACGATCCGGCGTTCAAGACGCTGCCCATCGGACTGATGGACTTTGTGGGCGAGTTCACCACCCAGTGGCCCCTGATGGCAGCCGGAATGGTCGTGGCGACGGTTCCCATGATCGTTTTCTACGTCGTGCTGCAAAAGCGGCTGATGGAGGCAATGACGACAGGAGCGCTACGCGGATGAAAAAGGATCGACGTGCCTGGCGCGGGGCCGTGCCTGCGCTGCTCAGCGAGATCAACACGATGCTCGTGCTGCGCGACGTGTGGACGAATGGCCCGCTATCCCGGGCCGAGCTTGCGCGCCGCACAGGGCTGAGCAAGCCGACCGTCTCAAAGATCGTCCAGACTCTGGTCGAACGTGGCATGGTGGAGGCGGCCGGCAAGAACGATGGATCGCCACAGGGTGGCAGGCGCGCCCGGCTGTACCGCTTTAACCCGGAAGCCGGTTTCGTGCTGGTCTGTGTGGTGCACGAGGGACATCTGGAAGGCGCGCTGGGCGACTGTAGCGCGAGGTTCATCGAGAGGTTCAGGCTCGACTTTGACGTCACGTCCGCGCCGGACGAGGTGATCGGCGCTGCCGTCGAACGGTTCAGGATACTGCTGGACCAGTACCCCGATACGCTGCGGCGGCTCATTGGCGTTGGCGTCAGCCTGCCGGGCATCGCCGACCACGAAAGCGGAGAGGCGATCTACGTCCCGGGACTGCCCAACTGGTGCAACTGCAACGTCGCCGAGCCGTTCGAGCGCGCTTTCGGCGTCGACGTCGTCGTCGAGAACGAGAGCCGGTTGATGGCCAGCGCGGAACATTGGTTTGGCGTGGCCCAGAGCGCCGACAACTTTGTGTCCAT
>Ga0180431_10005492_pt1 | contig 15419 bp, 21 predicted proteins | sample SS_ome_11_FD_132459 | JGI IMG/M metagenome (GOLD analysis project Ga0180431, IMG submission 132459) | Hypersaline lake sediment archaeal communities from the Salton Sea, California, USA - SS_1_MS_1 metaG | ecosystem: Environmental > Aquatic > Non-marine Saline and Alkaline > Hypersaline >... | reverse complement strand
GCCTCGAAGTTCGTTGCTGTCGAACCTATCTTACCGTCGTTTGTGACTTGGATGATGTTGCTGGCAGCATCTCTTACATACAGTTCTTGTGTTCCGCCGCCGTCCTGTTTGTTATAGATGTAGCTGGTCGCTGATGCCACAACAGGGTCAACAGCCACACCGAGGGCAGTTCTATCAGCCATCTGCAGTGACCTGTAGTTCAAAAAAGGAGCTACGTCGGTGTCGGCATCCTGTATTGCTAGCCAATGGTCTCTGCCGATCTCTCCGAGCTTACGTATCGGCTCGTCGTCTGCTGGTGTTGTTGTATCCCAAGGCATCTATATCACCTAAAATGTTGGTAGAACGCGCGTCGACTCGAGGTCTATACATGTCCGTGTTAATATAAGGTTTATCTGCTCCTGATAGAGCGCTGTAAGCTCTCCGTAGCGGTCCATCTCTCCGTAGTCGCTAGCGATACGCCTAGACGCTCCAAGGGCTATAGCGGGCCCCCATTCGTCTTGCAGGGGTCTATCTGTTGCCAGTGTGAACGTCTGCTTAATCGACCCCGTTACCGGCTTGACATATAGCAGAGACCACGCTTTGATGCGGAAACGATATGCTTTGTCTGGAACAGGGTTGAAGGTGAATTTGTTGTTAAACATCATCACCGCTGAAGGCATGCCAAGTGAGTTCTGTATGAAGCTACATTGTATCGCTTGTCCGCTTGTTGGGGCGGTAGCGAACGTCACAGAGACAGCACCAGTGGTATAGTTAACAGTGCCCCCAGCTCCTCCAAGGTTGCTGACAAGGACTCCAGCTCCGTCATCTTCGAACACTTCCACCGTGTCATCAACGATGACGCTGCCAGCAGCTATCGGAACGTTATCAGAATACGTGTTAGAAAACGCAACGGTAGTGCCGTCACCAGACCATGTAGAATAACGCTGAACACTCTCCGGATTCAAAGCATAGAAGACATCAGGTTCCTGATACACTTCTATCGTCATGCGCTCTAGAGTCGCTTCTGGGACGAAGTTTGTATATTCATCTGAAAAGTCATACTCCTTAGTTCCATACTCAGTATTAAACTCGAACGTCGTATAGTTTCTGTTCAGTTTGACGGCAGCAGGAAACTCATACTGAAAGTACTTGTTGATATACTCATCAATCTGTTCGTTGCTGGTCTCTGCAACAGAAAGACGCCCACTAAGTTGTCTTACTTTGCTTCGAATTTCTGATAAACTCCACGACGCCATTTACACCACTCCCATGATACTTACCATGACAATGTCTGCACAGCCATACGACTTCATACGCTTTGCTATAATCTTCATGGTGACCTTCAAGTCGCCCTTGTTTTCCACACTTTTCACATTCCGTCCCCTTGACGAGAGATCCATTATTTATCGCATTCCTGACGAGCTCATGAGCACGTATCTTATGTTTATTTTTCTCTTTCCACTTGGTAACACTTCTTTTTCTTCTTTCTCTTAATTTCTGTTGGTCATACCCAGAGAACTTTTTAACCTTAAATCTCTCCGTCCTCTTGTGAGCAAGGATCTCTCTGTTTTTCTCTCGATATTCCTTGTTGTAGGCTAGAAGTTCTTCTCTTTTTCTCCAGTACCTACACCTTCTGTATTCCTTTTGGCATTCCTTGCATATTCTATAAGGTGATCCGTTTGGTCTTTTACCAAAACAATCTTCACTCTTATCTTCTTCACATTTTGTACACGTAGCCATGAGACCTCCTTTTTGGTCTCATGCTACGTTATGTCCATTTACTCATCAACAGTGGTGTTTCCAATTAGCCATTATTCAAATATCTGCCTGCACTGAAAACGTGATTTATATCCTTCAAGGTTCCTCTGAAGACGACCTGTGCCATCAGGCTTGTATCCCCACATAGGAACTTGTCTGGACTCGATATGATTGACAACTTCTCTTGGCAGGCGATATTTTCCGCCATGCAGTAGGGTAAAGGTCTCAGGCTTCTTGGTTGAGCCGTATGCAAACTTCAAAGGGACTCCGGGCTCTTCTAGGTTATAGAACTCTATGTGTAGCAGCTCTTCAAGCCACGCCTTTTTCTTCCCAGAGGAATCTTTCTCCTGCTTCCTATCTTGAACTGCTGTCGAAAGTTTTAATTCTGCCATTATTTTCTCCATATGCAATGGAAGGAGACTCCTCAATGGAGAAAGAAGCCCCCTCCCGGTTGATTACTAGGTTACGGACTCTTTGCCTTTGACAATAGCGACCATAACGGCGTTGTTAGCGCCAACACCTGTAGTACCACATGTGATACCACGTTGAGCGACGTTCTGCGTAGCAACAGCCACACCATCAGTATCGGTAACGCGCGAGACCTTACCACCACTGACATACACACTGTAACCTGTTACAGAGGTGTCTGTTGTCGTTGTGATGGTTGTTGCTGTAACAGAAGCAACAACAAAGGTGTTGTTAAGGCTGTTGGTGCCCGATTGATCATCCGCAACACCAGTGACCTTAATAGTATCTCCAGCAGCAAAACCGGCCAGAGAGGTATCTGAGCAAGTAATGACGCCAGGAGACGCGTTTGTGAAACCGCTGATTGTAGCTCCGTAGTTGGAACTGTCAGAATACGGCGTGAAACCATTGCTAGTGGCAATGGTGCCGGCATCGACGTCTAACGCATAAGCGTCATCCATCGTGTCACACCAGAACCAGCTACCACCATTAGTGACATCAACGGTTGTGATCTCAGCAACAGTGAAGCCGACGTCTAGATTGCGGGCAACGGCTGCTGCTGGGTTTGTCCATGAAAAGGATCTAATCTGTGCCATAGTTAAATTTCTCCTTAGCTATGAGTTGCTTGTAGGTTCGTCATAAACGAATCGTTCAAGATACGAGCAACGAATGGTTGCGACCACCCGATTGTACCACGCTGGTGAAGAGGGTCAGCACTACCAGCAGAGCCAAGAGGCTCAACGTAGAAGTTGCCGGCTTCACTGCCGAGGTGTACAACAGCGTAAGCTTCCTTGCCCACGATGAAGTTATCATATACCGGTGTGGCTGCTGCAGAGACACTGCCGACGGAGCTATACAGCCATCGGACGTTCCCTGTAGAACCCCATTCGCCATCGACAACAGTCTGCTGCGAAGGATACTGCGAGGTGCTGACAAAGTTCGAAACGGCCTCGAGGTCGTCAAGAAGCGCTGCATCGATATAAGCCCAGAAAGCGGGTCTGATAGGTGCCGTGCCGAAAGCATTGACGCCTGTGACCACTTCAGAGATCATCTCAGCGTCGTTACCCAGAAGGGTGAAGACGGCAGAGTCGATATCAGCTTTTGTCAGTTCCGTAGGGGTGTTACCGTTGACACCGTTAGCGCAGCTGACAACCGAAGCTGTCGACGCCAGGACGTCTCTGGTGATCTCGTCGATGGTCTGGCCCATGTTCTGGGACAGAAGACGCGAGGCCTCGTTGAGGACTTTGTCTTCGACGGTCATTTCGACCTGGCTGGTGACGGTAACAAAGTTACCATACCAGTCAACACGTGCTTTGATGTCTGTCGCCGACAGGGGGGCTCCTGGAGGAGTCACGCCATCGATAAGAGGGACAGGCACTGTGTCCAGTCTAGAGTAACGTCTAAAGACGATTGTGTCGCCGCTGTTAGCAGGTAGGACACGCTTTTGGGCCATCTTTGTGTGGATCAGCTTCGGGTACGCCGTCATGAGCAATAGACGATCATAATATTCCCGCACTGCTGGTGGCAAAGTGGCTACATCTGTAATTGCCATTTTTGTCTCCTATATCTTGGGGTTAAAAATGCCCAAGGTTTTTGTTAGCCATCTTCATGAACTCATCGTCAGACATGTGCTTATAGGCCGTTACTTGTGACTTAGGAGCCGTGCTGCCCACAGAAGAGAGATTTCCTGCCCTGTTACTATTTTCAACCATGCGTTGTGCTTCGGCGGATTTCTTCGTGCGCTTGTTAGCGTCTCTGTAGGAGTCATTGTTCTTAGCCAGAAAGTAGGCGAGCTCATATTTGTTCGGGTCATTCTGAAGAGTGGATTTTAGTGCTGGATTCTTGTTGATAACTTCGGGGAGGTATTTCGATACCACCTCGTTGTAATCACTATACTTCTGCTGAACACGTAGCTCTTCGACACTCATCTGGTAGTTTTGCTGCATCTGGCTAAGATATTTCTTAGCCTCGCCTACCGTCAGGATGTCATCGTCGGCTAGTCCAGAGACAGACTCTTGTGGGGCCCGCTGCTGGTTAGCCTGCACGAGTGATACGTGATCTTGAAGCATTTTTATTTGCTCTTGAAGCTGTTGGCGATTGGCTCTCTCTGCTTGTAATGCCGACACAGGAACCATTTCCTGAGCAGCATCCGCTAGAGCTCCCTCGTTACCATCTTCACGACCGGCGGCGTCTGAAGCTATTATTTCGCCCGTGTCTTCTACCTGGTGTTCTTCCATGTAAATTTTCTCCATACGCCCGCAAGGCGGCGGCCCTATAAGTTGTTGTAGACGTATGCTCCAGCGATGTCGCGTCTATTTTCCTGCACGAGAGGTGATATCCTATCTCCTACGTAAGGTAAGACCCGCTCCATATCGATGGGCATGTCATGCACGTTTACTTGTGTGTCTACGATCTCGCCCGATTTCACCTCTAAGATGATGGTGCCCAAAAGGGGCTGTGGCTTCTTGTCGTAGGCTTTGACGATTCGGACCAGGACGTGCTCGCCCGTGTCCATTCGTTGTTTTATTGGTCGGTGGTGGATGACTATCCAGTAGTTTCCTGTAGGCCTCTTGTTAAGAATGTCTTCGACAGCCCTAGCATCAGCTTTCATCATTTCCTGTGTCGTCTCACCAAGTTCCTGTACCATTATTCAAAATTCCTATCGTTTGCTACTGATTTGGTAGCTGTTCCATTGGTTGTTCATTCTGTTGGGGCTGTACAACCGTTTTACCAGTTTCTGGAGGAACGTCTATAGCCTCCTTCGACAGGGCCACGTTGTCCTGCTTAAGACGTTCTTCCTCAGCCCTAGCCATATCGCTGAGCATGGCGGCGAGTTTAAGCTCTTCCGTTGCTGCCGCCAGGTCCATCTGCTCAAGCTCTTTTACTGTTTTAACCTGGTTGAGGACGGCGTCGGCACGGTTCTCTATTGCCTGTGACGAGCGTTCGTCTTCAAGGCCAAGGTTGCTTACGCTACGAGTGAAGCGCTCTTTAGCCCCTGCCACCTGCATGAGAGACTGCGACGTCGCCAGGTCTTTCTGTGCCTGGATAAGCTCCTGCTCAGCCTGTGCCTGAACCTGCTGCGCTTGAGCTTGCTGCTGCTGGAACTGCTCCATCTCTTCATAGTATTCGGACTTACCTTGAATAGGCGCTGCCTTAGCTAGAAGCATCGGAGGAATAGGCTCGCCTAGCTGTTTGAGGTCTAGCATCTGTCTGAAGAACGCTTGGCGCTGCGTCTCGGTCAAGAGACCTTCCTGGACGGCACAGTCGTATTTCGTGAAGTCCTGGTCGTAGAACTCTTGTGTGGGTTCTTTGTTGATAATGCGCTGGACCTTCTGTGGAGTCCACGTCTGGATAAGCTTCAGGGTTAACATCGACAGCTGCTTCTGTGAGCTTCTTAGGTTATCGAAGACGTCCTGCAGGTTGGTGAGGGCAGCGCCCTGCCGCAACATCGTCATGATGCCACTCTCATTTCCCGACTCCATCACTCCAAAAGCAGCGTCGTTGACACCAGCGATCTCTTTGATGTCGGCATCGAACTGCTGCTGCAGTTGGAACATAGAAGGAGGTATCTGCGCTGGCTGTATCTTTTCAATAGAACCGGGAGCAGCATCTTGGTTGCGCCATATAACTTTGCCCTGGGAAGCCTGGAATAAACTCCTAGGATTGATGACAGATCCTTCGGTTGCAATCCAACCTGAGTTTATCTGACTATCTAGCAGATCGATCATCTGACTGCGACGTCTGTTAGCTTCGCGCTGTGGGTCCCTCATAGCACGTATGAGAGACTGTATCTTCAGAGTGTAGTCGTCGCTCTCAGGCTCGAAAATGCCGACGAAAGGAACGAACGGGTAAACATCGAGCCCGTCAGGGTTCTTATCTGTGGCCATCAGCTGACCGTTGACGATGATGTTACGCTCAACGTAACGCTTCTGACGCTTCGTAAGCTCGAACGAAGGGTTAAGCTCTTTCAGTATGTCGAAGGTCTCTTGTGGAGCATCCCACTTGCGCCAATCGCCCGTCTCCATGTCTACAAGGATCTTTTCCTCTTCCCAACCCATCCGGTAATATTCATTGTAGGCTAGAAGGTCACTACCATCATTACGCTGGTATGGCATCCATGAAAACTTGTCGTCTTTTTCATTTCCGAGCTTCTGAAGAAGATTTATCTCTTTAGCGCTGTTTGGCAACAAAGAAGCTACGACATCAGCAGGAAGGTATTTGCGCCTCAAGATGTATGAACAGTCCGACAGGTCCATCTTGGTGAAATATGGATCCAGAATGAAACTGTTCCACGGCTCACGGTTAAACCGGATGTCACCATTGACCGGGTCTTCCCTATAGTCCATCCATACCGACGCAAGGTTCCACCCAGTCTTACAGGCACCACCGAAACAATCACTGATAAGCTGATAGCCGTTGCCATATGACATGACGTGAGTCATAACTTGCGATAGCTGGTCGGCTGTCTGCTGGTCGGAATCTTCTACTGGAACAACTACAGACGAAAGACGATGCTGTCGTTGATATCCAGTGATGAGGTTGATGACAGGTTTAACCCTGTTAAAGACGAAAGAATTCCGTCCTTCTTTAGCGAGAGCGTTTTTCTCTGAGAGTCCCCACTGATCGCCAAGGAAGAATTTCAGGTCGCTTTCAGCCTCTGGGAAAAAAGCGTTCCAGTGCTCAAAAGCCTCCTTATAGGAGTCGTTGAATGCTTCAATGGTCTGGCGATCGGAGTCTTTAGGCATAGCTCTCTTTCTTTGTAGTTTTTCTTACTACTATAAGAAAGATAGGGAGCCCGCGTAGTAGCGCAGTATGGACTGATCAGGTCCTGCCCCCAGTCATTCGACTGGTTTCATATTTTACTTATACTACAACATATAGCATTACCACTACCATATGTTGTGTTCAACTCAATATTTGCTTGCATACATACGTTGCATCTCTTCAGCGTCTTTTTCGCTGAGGCGATTCGTTCTTAATTTATTTTGCGACAAAGCCAGGTAGCGTAACGCATCGTTTATGTGAGAACTCCAGTCGTGGCAAGGCTTGTCGCTATACACGTTGAGACGCTCATTGAACGTTTTGTGGTAATTCTCCACACACTTAATGAGGTGCAGGCACTTCTCCCTGTCTATCCATAGTCTGGAGAAAAGCCCCCTTACCTGCTCGATGCCATCCATTATGGACACATTCGGGGCTATCTCGAACGAAATACCCAACCCTCTTGCTATCTGCAAGCGTGTTTGCGCTCCTGAACCGAGTTCTCGAACCTGAATATCGTGTGGAGCAATGTGCCGGCCATAAGTCCACCCATTGTCTTCAGCCTTTTGTTGTAAGATGCGGGCATAGTGATCTAAACCCTCGCCTTCGGCACTATATACATCGATGATGTGGATTTCGTTGCCAACATTTTGATAGAATATTATAGCTGTGCTGTCCGCCACGCCTAAATCCCAGGATGTATCTACGAGCGCATGTGGGTCATAAGGAACATTGCCAACACGACCACTATTTTCTGCTTCGTTCAGATACTTAGCGTAGTAACTGCCCTCGTCACCTTGATTGAAGTTTGTATAAAACTCCTGTTGGATTAGATGTTCGGACATGCCCTCACGACGCTCAGTATCCATATCTTCGGCAGACAGAACGCCGGTATCTTCGATGGTCAAGCGCTGGCAGAACCACTCGGGGTTCTCCTTCGCCATCATATACAGGTCGTAAGCGTGGTTCTTACCCCTAGGGGTGAAGTTGAAGACTGCCCACCCATCATTCTCTCGGAGTATAGGTCGGATAAAGTCCCAACTTCTCGGATCTTGCAACGAGTACTCGGAGAAGACACACCCGACAGGGTTGATTCCGACGTTGAGAATCTGGTCAGTGCCCATTATCTGGATAACAGAGCCGTTGCGCAGTTCTATCTTCATCTCCACACTGTTAGGCTGCCCCTTTATTACTTCCTTCGGGATATAGTCGATGAAACGTTTACCCTCTTTGTTGGAGCCGTCCCACAGGATACGACGCCCCAGCCTAGAGGTTGGAAAGAAATAACAATACGTCCCCACACGCGAGCAGGCAGCTTCTCTGATCATATAGTTCCAACACATGACCTCTTTCCCAGCGCGACGGTGAAACACCAGCACAGCACGCTTTAAACCCCTGTCCATAGCATTGAAGAAGGGGAGCTGATAGTCCCTAGGCGAGAAGCAGGGGATTTTTACTGTCTTCGAGGGCTCCGGCGTCATACAAAACCTTTTGGAATGTTATATCACCAGTGTGGTTGACATCATGGCGACTATCTTTCTGACCGAGATAATTCTTACCTAGCCATATCAGCATAGTGCTGTTCTTATCGTTGACGGCACTCTCGAACTGAGCCTTACGTAAAGCCGTGCGGAGGTTAGCACGCCCTTTGTCGAGCTCAAGTCTGTAGTGATTCTGGACGCTTTTCTCTGCCATGCCAAGGACGAATCCTAGTTCTTCGTCTGTCGTGCCTATAGCTGCGAGACGCTCTACAAGATCTCTATTGCTGTCGATGACGTCGGTATCGAAATGCTTCATCCCTTTAACACCAGCCATCTTTCTCCTCTAGGTCTTCGCACAAAGATTTTTTTTCGCCGCCATTGCTTAGAATAAACTCTCTAGCTAATTTGAGAGACTCTATTAACTGATTGCAATATTTTATATTCGTTTTGTTTCCGCGTCTGCGTGCCAATCTGATTTTATTGGATACGAAGGCGATCTTCTCGTTTATTTCATCCAAATCTCCAGGAGGCATGGCCGTTGTTGGCCTTTTACTAGTTGTAGTCCTCGTGTAAACGACTACAACCTCTGCAGGTTCTTCCTCCATGTCCATCTGGAAGATATCTGGAGATTGTGCTGGTGGCGTAAGTCTATCTATAGGATTCATTAAAATGGCACCCCCTCGCTATCTTCAGAAGATATCTCTGGTTGTGCTGGCACTTCAGCCATCTTGGCGATGTATTCGTCGATAGCAACACGTGCAGCCTCTAAGAACATGGTAAAATGCTCCTTGTTCTTGAAGTGGAAGACGCTTTTGTACTTCTTCTCACCCGTTTCTTTGTCTGTGTACTCATTCGAAGGCATGTTTATCCACCTTTTGCCCTCTTTCTGCCACATAGTGAAGCCATCTATCTCTATGCCCCATTTCTCTACGAATAATGTGGCAAAACCCATGAGGAAGCCCTTCTCATGAGATCTAAATCTCACACATTCTATTGCAGCCATGTTATCTCCATTGTTATGGTTTCTTTATAGTAAAATATCTGATCTTATCGATAGGAAGCCAGATTCCGTGACCTTTATCATCATCGAAATATACTTCATTTTTGCCGATGGCTTCGAGAAATCGTCCAAGATTTTCTACTGGAACCCTTACATCGAGATCTTTCCCATCCATAAAAAAAAGAGTTATCAGATATTTCATAATGTCTCTGTCTTATTTTGTTGATTGTTTCTTGTCGCCGTTGTCATATATCCAGTCGTGTGTAGGTGTGGTGGTTTTCTCTACAGTCATCATTGATACGCCTGAGATGCTCTTCATCACAGTTTGACAACACATCCCTCCACAGATTTTCGTCCACCTCGTCACCAGCCTCTCCGTCGTTGAGAGCTTCTACAATCTTTTCTACAATATGGTCCTGCAGCTTGTTGCTAAGCATTGGCCACACCTCTATGAGATAATCTGTGACACGGCATACCATGTACGTGCTACGCCCCAAAGCGTACCTGAAAGCACACACAATGATATCTTCGTCAAGCGCCATCGTCATCGCTATCCTCCCGGCACTCTAGGCACCCTTCTCTTATAAAAGCTACTGTGCTGCCACACTTGTCACACGTGTGCAAGTTGACCCAGCTATCAGGCTGTTTGTCCACGGAATACTTTCTCTGACACGCCAGGCATATTCCGCTGTTGTTGTGCAACACAGTTCTCTTACACTGTGTGCAGAACATCCATGCGAGCTCTTTTTCTTTGTTCACCATCGCACCTCTCAGACTGCTGCGTGAGTCATAACACGCTTCCACGCTGTTATATTGGATGTTCCTATCTTCTTACCTGAATCCCATGACTGCCCAGACCACCATCCAGGCTGACAATGGCCACTTTCAAACAATATCAACACCAACTCATATTCCGGTGGGTATCCTTTATCAATTCCCACCCAGTCGTAGAAAGGCTTCTTTTCACTCTTCTTCGTTACCAATAGGTTTCTCCTCGGGATTGCTACACACGATGACAACATCTACTGGGACGTCATCGCCCTTGTGCTTAACCTGAGCACTACCGCGAGCAGCCGCACCATGCAGGAGGTTATATATCTCCGACCTCTCTAGCTCCACGGTCACTACTTTCCGCGTTTCTATCGTACTTATCATATATATCGCCTTCATGAACTTTTTTAGTTGGTTTTCTTCTATTATTCGCCCGCCGCACCCACGTTGCCCATCGACAATTTTCAGGGCAATAGTTACCATCGTTATCTATCCTGTCAAGAGTTAGACCCTTTGGTCTATCACCCATATCTTCAGTAAAGGATTCAAGATTATGCCACCTTGCACACACTTCTATCCCCCGTGCGCCGTAATGCTTATAGCTGCGGTGCTTTTTATTTTCGCAACGCGCAATCATGGTCATCCATAGGCTATATAACGGATGTTTATTTGCAGCACACGTGTATCCGTGTTTAGGCATAGATTTATAGAAACACTTACGACACTTAGTGCTCACACCATTGGTTAATGACGCTGCACACACATCTTCGACAGCACCACAATTACATCTGCAGCTCCAGTGCGTCTTACCGTTTTTTTTAGTCCCTACACACCTCAGCACCGTCCATTGACCGAATGTCATCCCAGAAAGATCTTTGGGCAAAGAACCATAACATCTCCGACACTGCGTTGTCTTACCCTTGTTGAGATCATAGCCCGCAACAGACGACTTCTCACCACAGTCACACACGACCTTCCACTGTGTAACCACCCTTCCCGAAGGTCTAGTCACCCGTTCTGTCTCTATTGTTGTCCACTTCCCGAATCTTTGTCCTGGCGAGATTTTTACCATCTAATCGTTATTTCTGTTCGTGGTTTCGTATCATACTGCTTTCTACATAAAAGTTTATATATCTGAGCGTCATCTCTATAAACAATCCCATTCATACAGTCTAATGCCTTCTTGCCGAGATTATCGCAATCTGGTTTTTTTGTGTGTTTTATTTCGCCAGACTGCATTAAAGAGGCTTTCTTCTTCGACGTTCCCTTCGGTATAGCCATGTAGAAAGTGATATCAACCTCTAGAGCCGTTGTTATAGGGATGAAGGTACTCACCTGTTCGCGTATCAGGATGCGAGCAGCTTTATTACTTTCACTCTGGCTGTCGAAGGTCACCACGTGCTTGCCACGACGGCAGAAACGTGGCCTAGCCTTAGGTATAGGCTTTCCAGGTATCGTTATCGAGAAGCTGTGCGAATCTTCGAACATAACGCATCACTAAAATTATCTCTGTTAACAGGCTGCAGCGTACACCCAAGAGGTCAATCTCATGAGAAGCAGCAACCATAAGCTTAGCAGGCCTCGAGCACCGGAAGCAAGCATCGAAACCATCTCCGTCATCACAGACAAAGTGTACCCACCCGCAGCTTGGGCACTTGACCATCTCTATCTCTTCCATTTCCTCACCATGAAACGTTTTAACCATGAAGTTCAAAGATTTCATGACACTTTCTTGCATTATGTTCGCGGTATTGACCGCAAAACAGCCAATAGCGCGAAGGAAAGGCTCATTACCCCTTATTTAAGTGGTTGAGCAAACTGTGCCCCAGCGTGCCCTGCACTTTATTGCATTAAGTTAAGAAACCATTCTCTCACGTCGAAGCCTAGCCCAATGGCCTCTCCGACATCTTTGCCTACAGGCAGTGGACATGATACCGCTCTGTAGTACAAAGTCTTCCACTTTTTAAGCATGAGAAGGCCAGCATCGTCGTTGTCGTGACATATCAACAAGTTTTCCACATTCCTGGCCATGCAGTCGACAATAGCGTCTGGGTTCTTGTTGTTACCACCAACAAATACGACACACGCGACATCCCCTATAGCATGATGCAGGGCCATAGCGTCAAGCTCCGACTCAACCACCACTAGGTATGGCTTGGTGCGGTCACCAACGACACCCATCCCTCCCATGCTCCCCGATAGTGCTATGTACTTGGGGAGCTTGCTGTCGGGAGTCCACTCGCTACGCCGTATCTTGATGCGGACGACGTTGTTATAGAAATCCATCGAAGGTATCACAATACCGGGAGGTATCCACATGGTAGTGCGTCCGTCATTGTCCTCGAGACCGAAATACTTGCGCTCTATGCTGTAGTTATTTTCATTGCCGACAAAGCCTATACGATAGCGCTGGACAGCCTCAAAAGGCAGACCCCTAGTCCGTAGCCAGGCTACTTCCGTTTCTCTGTGCTGGAGGTCCTTCTGCGCGTGCTCGACGAATATCTCAGCAGCCTCAAGCCATACCTTGTTGGGGAACGACGCCAACGTCGGCCCCGAGCGTCTGGGGATAGCCAGCGTGAACGCCACATTGTTCTCAGCACCACAACGCTTAACCGCCTCTCGCCACTCCATGTTCAGAAACTCTCTACAGAAAGTGATAGAGTCCCCGTTGACGCCGCACTGCCTGCAGAAGAATGAGCCTTCACAAAGTTTCTGTGTTGCATTCGGATGCATGATAAACCTGTCATCACCACCACATGATGGACACGGAGAGGAATACTCCCCTCCGTTGCAAGAGGATTTGCGTTTAGGCTCTAGGCCCGCATCGTTAGCTAAGGTCAGCAGCAACAACGACTTCCTCCATTGTTTGCGTCTCTAGGTCAAACAAAAACTTTATTACCTTCTGTATACCGTGCCTATTCTTACAGATATCAACGAAAACCTCCCGATTTGCATCGTTCCTAGAAAGCATTATCACTTGGTCGGCGTCCTGCTCTATATCCCCTGAATTCCTAAGGTCTGATAATATAGGCGTCTTATCCGTCCTGCTCTCTAGGTTTCTGTTAAGCTGCACCGCTGACACTATGCAAACATTGTGCTTCATGGCCATCTTCTTCAGGCATGTAGAGTTGTGAGACTCTCTCTCGTGTGGTGAGGCGTTCTTCACGTGTGGGTCTATCAGGCCTAAGTGGTCCACAAAGACTACTTTCACGCCAGCCTCTGCCACTTGCTCTTCGATAATAGCATCCATCTGGTCAGCGTCTATGCCTTCGAGCTTAACGACACGCAGGTTGTCGATATATGCCCGCGAAATGCCTATCTTCTCTAGCGCCTGATCAGCAGCGAAACGGTTCTTATACAGAGTAGGAACGTTGAAGAAGGCCTTCTCCATCACAATACCCGCAAGGCGCTGGACATACTGGAACCTGTCCATCTCCATAGAGAAGACTAGGACGGGCGTTCCCAGTGAGATAGAATTCTTTATCAGGTGGCATATGAATTGTGTCTTACCAACACCGGCTCTAGCTCCTATCACGATGAAGCGTGTAGCCTTCAGCCCTTCGATTCTCTTGTCCAGCTCACAGAAACCAGTAGAAAGCTCCATCTTCTTGACGTATTTACCCTGTAGCGTCTCTTCTATCGAGTATCCATCGTAGAGAGCGTCGTATATCTGCGAACCCGTCTCCACCGAGAAAGACCTATCGACACGCAGGGCATTAATTCTTGAGGAGAGCTTGGCCAGTGTGTCATGAGCCTTCTCTTTGCCTTTGCATAGTTCTTTCGATGCTAAAGCCATTGCTTGCAGAGCGCCACGCCTAATGTAGCTTTCTACCAGCACCGGAAGCTGAAGCTCTGCTGTGTTGTGCTGTCCTTCAGCGTGTATTGCGTCTACAAGATGCCTCATAGGGGCCATGTCGATATCAGGGTGCAGCACCGATATTGCTTGAGCTATGGTGTTACGGTCTACGTCGTGACCTATCTTTCCGCAGTATTTGATAGCCTCGAAGATGGTACGGCTCTCGGGCATTTCGAACATCTCTTCCTTGGCCGTCTTCAAGAGTTCTGAGCAGCACTGCTTTCTATTAAGGGCAGCGCCAAGACATATGCGCTCTGACTGTTCGTCTGTTAGTCTGTTGTTTTCGTTCTCCATTGAGTGACTCCTAGTGATTTATTGCTTGTTCCTGAGTTTTTTTGTGTGCTTCCTGCCATTCTTTTCTTTCTTGTTGCTCTTCCGGTGTTAGAGGAGCGATTCTTTCGATATATTTCGAGTTGCCTCCTGTAGCTATGGGATTAAGTCTTTCGAGCTTCTTCTTTTCGTCTCGTCTATGCCAGTTTCTGATGACTCTGTTGTGGTCTGTGTAAGCTGTTTTCTTGGTAGCGATTTGGTCGTCGACTCGTTGTATGTAGTCTTCGACGACTGGCGTTGTGAGGTCTTTTCTTAGGCGCTCCAACTCCTCGTCAGTGAGCCTAACTTTTTTGTAGATACCATAAGACTTTTTAGGGGGAGTATTTTGTACGGCTTTTGTGCGGTCTTTTTTAGGTGAGGGGTGAGGGGTAGACGCGTTAGCGTCTTCTCTCTCTTTTATATTGTTCTTCTTTATATAATGACGAGATTGCACCTTTTGTACAGACTGGCACGCATCCTTTCGGCATACTTGTTTTCGCGAAGTGAGGAGAATGTACGCCTCTAGTACGGCTGTGTCGTTGACTGAAAAATGTTTTCTTGCTGGCAATCCCGTTATCTTTACTCGTATAAAATCTTTTTCAATTAATAGTTTTATAACAGATTCTTGTTTCTTCCTAGATAAGCGCAACCTTTCGAAGCATTTGTCAGTGGTGTAGAAGAACCACAGGGTATCGTCCATATCTATAAGCTCTTCTCTGTTCATGTGGTAGTTATGACGATTTATAAGTTCCGAGAGGAATAGTGCGGCGTTTATGTTATCATCTAGCAGTTCAACGATATGCATATTTACGCGTCGATAGTTGTCATCGTCTAGAAATTCAAGCATTGTCATCATCCATAAAATTATTAATATGATAAAACGACAAAGCTCCTAGTTTTTCTAGAGCCATGCCTAATTTAAGGGAGTCGAGTAATCTTGCTGCCCTATCAAATTCTTTTTTGCTAATTCCAAGCTCGATGATTGCTTTTTCCTTGTCAAAAGGGAAGACTAAAATGTCTCCTGATGGGTCTGTTTTAT